>Ga0256406_1000712_pt1 | contig 58774 bp, 58 predicted proteins | sample RumenRJG_03DNA_FD_185986 | JGI IMG/M metagenome (GOLD analysis project Ga0256406, IMG submission 185986) | Bovine rumen microbial communities from Lethbridge, Alberta, Canada - RJG_03 | ecosystem: Host-associated > Mammals > Digestive system > Stomach > Rumen | place: Canada: Alberta | collected... | reverse complement strand
TCGCGGCGTCCTGTGGCGGAGCTCCCATCTCTATCATCAGACAATACATTGAAAACCAGAATACCCCCGATTAGGCGCCTTATATCCCCGGGCTGAAGCCCGGGGTTTTACGGCGCTTTTTTGATAACCCCAGATCAAGACTTGCACCGAAAGTTAATTTTGCTATAATGAGCGCCGTTCGGTGATTGGCGCAGCCTGGTAGCGCACTATCTTAGGGAGGTAGGGGCCGTGGGTTCAAATCCCACATCACCGACCACCTCACGTAGCTGGCTTTCGATGCCGGCTTTATTTTTGCCTGCCTTCGGCATCAGCTTTACGTCCAAATCTCTACAAAATTGATTTTTTATCCCCCTACTCTCGGAGTTTTCGGGAGTTTCCAAAACTGCACTTTTTTGCCTGCTGTTTTCTGGCAGCCGCCATTTCATAAGCGCTTTTGCGTGATTCACATCCAATTTTGGAACACAAAACTGTCTAATTTAGACCTAGATCCCATTGCACAAATCGTTGGTTGGAAAAACTGTCTAATTACTGCTAGAAATTAAGTCATGAAAGGCCGCGCGAGCGCGCCTGATCCATAACATGAAGACAGGAGACACCTCATGAGTGAATCAGCGTTGGAAGAGAGCATCGCCGAGATCGGCGCGCTCGAGATGGAAATAGCAGATCTCGATGCCAAGTGCGAGGAGATCAAGAAGTCGATCCCCGCAGGCTTCGACCCCAAGCAGGCGGGGGGCGCGGAGCTTGACGCGCTCGTCGAGAAGGCCAAGAAGGAGGCCGAGGACGAAGGCGGACGCCGCCGAGCCGAATACGAGTCGCGCAGCCAGTCTTCCTCAGGCAAGGCCCCTGCCAGAAGGCGCGGGCTGATGGTCTGACACCATGAGAGCCACCCAAGAGAGAGGATTAAATTCATGAGCGACAGCATCGCGATCAACACCAATGCCGCAAGCAGCGTTTCTGAAACCTCCTGCTCCGGCGCCGTCAGCGTGCAGATGGCCTTCGCCATGCTCCAGATGGAGCTTGGGCAGACCATGAAGGACAACGCGCTAGGCTACATCGAAGACATCAAGGAGTCCCAGGCCCAGGCCAAGGAGTACTCGGAGCTCATCGCGCAGCTGCGCAACGCCAAGAGCGGCCTGAGCAAGGACGAGGACACCAAGGATATCGGATCGCTGCTTAACGACGTCAAGGCCAAGTGCGACGTGCCATCCTCGATCAAGGGCACCTCGCCGACCAAGGTCGAGATACAGACCATGATCGAGAACCTGCAGTCAAAGTCAGAAACCGCCACCTCGTCCATCCAGCAGCAGATGGTCTTCGTGCAGGACTACATAGGCCAGTACAACTCCTACGTGCAGGGCGCCTCAAGCGCCATCAGCTCGGCAAACCAGGTGCTCACCAACATCGCCCGCGGCCAGTAAGTCCTGGCATGAGGCTGAAAAACCCGGCGCAAGCCGGGTTTTTATTTGCGCGCCAATTGGCGCGCGATCGGTTCTTCTGCCTAATAGGAGTAGCTGTACATGAGCCCGGAGCTCAGCTTGAGCCAGCCGTCCAGCGTCACGAAGAGCATGAGCTTGAATGGCAGCGAGATGGCCATGGGCGAGACCATCATCATGCCCATGGCAAGCAGGATGTTGGAAATGATGAGGTCGATGGCGATGAAGGGAAGGTAGAGCAGGAAGCCTATCTGGAAGGCCTTTGTAAGCTCGGTTATGACGAAGGACGGCACCGTGAAGAGCAGGCTGTCCTTCGAGAAGCTGCCGCGCAGCTCCTTGGGCCAGAGCGTCTCGGATGCCTTGACGAAGGCGGCGGTCACGCGCTCGTCGCTGTTGGCCTTGAGGAAGGACCGCATGGGGCCTGAGACGCTGTCGGCGGCATCTGAGAGCGAGTCCACCGTAATCTCCTGCACCGGCGGCATCGCCTTTATCTCGTCGTAGGTCTGCTTGCCCACCGGGGCCATCACGAAGACCGTGAGGATCATCGCCAGCGCCGAGAGCACCATGGTGGGAGGAACCTGCTGCACGCCCAGGGCGTTGCGCACCAGGCTTATGACCACGTAGATCTTGCAGTATGAGGTGACAACGGTGAGCAGGAACGGCACCAGCCCCATGACCGCCACCAGCAGGATCATGCTGAAGGGATTGAGCCCTCCCTGGGCAATGCTCCCATCCATCGGCGCCTCAGCCCTCGCCCATCGAGACTATCTGTACGCCGAGCGTACCGCCCAGGTCGACGAGCCTGCCGCGCGCAAAGACCTTGGAGCCGCAGCGCAGCTTCACCGGGGCGTCCAGGCTTATCCCTGCGCTTATGACCGAGCCCTGCTTGAGCGCGGAGATGTCCCCCGCGCTCATGAGGCAGGAGCCGAGCTCCATGCGCACCTCGAAATCGGGAAGGGCCCCTTCCTGGCCTGCGCCCTGCTGCCCTGACGGCGCAGGAGCGTTCTGTGAATCTGCCATGTCCGAATCCTCTGTTGCAAAAAACGACTCCAGGGCCAGCGCCCCGCCCTCCATTATCTTGAAGAGGCAGCCCCTGGCCCCAAGCTCGGCCCTCAGGGTGCGAGATGAGACGTAGTCCTCGCTGGCGACCAGCACGTCGCCCTCGGAAAGCGCGCGGTATTCCAAAGGGCTTACGCGGGCCTTGCCGCATAGAAAGCGCATCTCGCACTCAAGGCCCGCGGCCAGGGCAGCATCGTGGCATGACGGCAGGGCGCCCAGGGCGGCCAGGATCTCCTCAAGGCTCCGCTCGTCGCAAAGCCCCAGGCGCAGCGGGAGCGCGGCACCGCCTGGACCTGCCGTGAAGTCCACGAAGAGATCCGACACGAAAAGCGGCTTTTCTGGATCAGCCATGCCAAGCGAGATCTCAGATCCAAGAAGCGATGCGGCATTGTCCAAAAGCGGCTTTAGGAATGTGGCGAGGGCCGCGCACTTGAGCGCCATGGGGATTTCAACCCCGGCATCTGCAAGGCGGGGATCGACTGCTGGAAGAAAGCCTTCAGCGAGCGCGCTCAAAGTCGCGCTGCCAAACGATCCTGAAAGCAAGAGCGTGGCTGCGGGGTCAGCTGCCGCAGCGGCGAAGGGATGGATGGAGATGGCGCCGCCTGGGGGCAGGACGCGGTTTGCCAGGTTCAACAGCCTGGCCTTCTGCGGGCTTATGCGTCCATACTCAAAAATCGGCGGGTTGTCATCCATCTTGGGGTGCTTCAATGCATCTGATCCTTTCGTGATTTTATCCTATGCGAGCAAGTTTTTGCCATACCAGGCCACGGCGCACGGGGCCTCCTTGCTAGAATTGATGGCAGGATCAAACCACAAGGCGGAGGAAGCTTGCCCGTGGGAGCATTGTTACCAGGCCCTGAGACAGGGGAGGCCCGCATGAGGATCCCTTCCTACCTGCGCGCCCTGCCCAAGGGCGCAATGCTCACACTCGCCGTCGCGCAGCTGCTCTTCGCACTGCTCACCATCTATTTCCTGAGCTCCTTTGCCTCGAAGACCGCCTTCGAGATGGCCTCGCTCGAGTTCAACCAGGAGGCGCTCAAGCTCACGATGGCAATGCGCATCGGCAGGACCCCCGACAAGTTCCCCGCGCTGGAAGACGACGTGCAGAGGCTTGAAGCTCGCGCAAGCTCGATCTTCGTGTGCGATGCGCAAGGGGAGCGCTGCGCAGTCGGCAAGGCCCCGGCCGATCCCTCAAGGACCGCCTCAGGCGCGCTTGAGGCAGGAGGCAAGGCCTACGCCTCAAGGCCCTTTTACGACACCAGGGGCAAAGTCGCAGGCTACATCGGAGACCTGCCTTCAAAGCCTGCTGCGGGAAGCTTCCAAGATCTCTCCTTCATGATCCTGCTCTCAGCCTTGATCGCCGCGGCCTTCGGCGCGCTGTTGCTTGCGCTCCCCGCCTCCTGGGCGCGTGGCGCCAAATGGCGCGTTGCCTCGCTGCTCCTAAGCCAGTGCCTGGGCGCCGCGCTCGTGGCGCCCCAGGCCTACGACGCCTTCGAGGCCAGGATCACCTCGCTTGAGGCCGGAGTTGGATACGGATTGGTGCGCGAGCTCTCAAGGCTTGCGCGCATGGGGGTGGATGTAGGCGGGATCGCGGGGCTTGACAGCGCCATCTCCGAGATCCGCGGCAACGCGGGCCTCCCCTGCTCATTGAGCATCACGCTCTCTGGCGGCACGGTGCTCGCATCCTCCGGGGCGATGGACCGCGGCGGCACGCTGCTTGACGTGACCGGACCTCGCCGCCAGCCCGTGGCGCAGGTGCGCTCGAGCCTTGACATGGAGGCGGTGAGGCATCTTCTGCTCTCCTACATCTTCGACACCCTGGCCCTGGCAAGCGTGGCGGTCATCACCGCGCTGCGCTCTGACGCCTTCGCATCGGGGCTGCTGCTTGGAAGAGCAAGGCTTGGCGCAAGAAGCCCGCTTGGGATCGGGGCTGCCATGGGTTTCTTTGCGGTAGCGGGCATGTACATGCCCCTTTGCATCGTGCCGCTTTTCATGAGGGAGCTTGCCAGGGGCCAGTCATTGCTCAGCCCGGAGATCATGATGAGCCTGCCGGTGAGCGCAGACATGGCAGCCGTGCTCGCAGCCTCGCTGCTCATGCTCTTAAGGCCCGCCCTCGCCTCAAGATGGGAGGCACTGCTGCCATTGGGCATCATGCTTGCCTGCGCGGCGATGGCAGGTTGCGCGCTCGCCCCCTCGGCCCCTGCCTTCATCGCCTCGCGCCTCTGCTACGGCCTGGGCTACGGCTTCTTCATCATCGGCATGCAGGTCTTTGCAGTGAGCGCCTCGAAGGCAGGCTCGAGCGGCCAGGGGCTGGGGGCAGTGTTCTCATCGCTCTTTGCAGGCACAGTCTGCGGCTGCGTGACGGGCGGCATCGCCGCCGACATCATGGGCTACCGCGCGGTCTTCGCGATCTCCTGCGCTGTCCTCCTGCTCCCGCTTGCCTGCGCCCTGAGGATGCGCCAGGCCTTCGGCGAAAAGAAGGATGAGGCTCCGGCCTGCGCGCAGCCCCGCAGGGGCGGCGCCTTGCGCATCCTCAGGGATCCTGGCTTCCTAAGGCTCATGATCTTCAACGTGCTGCCCTACGGCGCGGCAGTGACCGGGATCTTCAACTTCTTCGTGCCGGTGCTCATAAACCGCGGCGGCTACGGCTCGTCGGTGGTGGGCGAGCTCACGCTCATCTACGCGCTCACGGTCTCGCTGCTCTCGCCCCTTGCAGGAAGGCTCATCGACAGGGTGCGAAACAAGAGCCGCGCGCTGTCCCTGGGCGGGCTGTTCGCAGCGCTCGCCCTCTCGTCGCTCATCATCCCAAGCCCGCTTGCGGCCGCCGCTGCAAGCCTGCTCTTCCTGGGGCTTTGCGCGGCGCTGTGCGAAAGCGGCCAGCCTGCCGCAGTGACGGCTGGGAGCGCCGGGGATCCGGCCCAGACCCTCGTGCTACTTGACGTGTTCATCAGGATCGGGCAGTTCGCAGGCCCGCTTGCGATCTCGCTTCTGGTCACCGCAGGCGGCGCCACGCACGCCTTCGCAGCGCTCGCGCTATTGGAGATCGCCTGCGCCGCGCTGCTCCTCCTCTCATCAAGGCAGGCCCGCTGATGCCGCCATTCAGATTGGCGATGAGGCGAGCACAGTCATCAAGGTCTTGAGCATCTCCCCGCCCTCGCTGATGTACAAGGGCCCCAGGCCGGCGAACGGGCTAATGAATATGAGCGCGAGGATGGCGCAGATCCCGCTCTTGACCGCCATGGAGATCACGAAGACATTGAGCTGCGGGGCGAAGCGGTTGATGAGCCCGAGCGAGATGTCGCACAGGAGCGCGGCGATGATGAAGGGGGCGCCTATGGAGAGGCTCAGCTCCATCATGCGGTTGAAGCCAGTTGCCGCAAGCACGGAGGCATTGGAGGACCACAGCGCCGGGGCCATCGAGGCGACCGGCCAGGCCGCGTAGCTCTGGTAGAACAGCGCCACGAAGGCAAGGCAGCCTCCAGATGAGAAGAAGAGCACCACCATCGACAGGAAGAGCACCGACCCAAAAGGCGAGTTCTGATCCCCGGTGAGGATGTCCGCCCCCAAAGCCTGCGAGGCGCCGCGCTGGTTGTCGGCGATCATGCCGGCGTTCATCGCCGCGTAGAACACAAGCCCCGCCACGTAGCCCATGAGCAGCCCGATGAAGGCCTCCTTCAGGATGAGGGCGGCGAGGATCAGGATCCCTGGATTGCCGTCCTCTAAAAGCTGCAATGTCTGGAAGTGGGTGAGCGGCATCAGCGGGAGCATGAAGGCCAGGCACAGCGAGAGCCGCAGCGGCCCGCTAACCCCCGGCGCGAAGAACGGGGCGAACGAGGCCACCATCATGATCCTCGGAAGCGAGAGCGCGAGCGTGTACATCCAGTCGTGAAAGGCCGGATCCGACACGAGCTGCAGAAGCTGGCTGAGGGCGCCGTCCATCGTCACTGCAGAAGGTAGAAGCGCTCGAACAGCTCCTTGCCGAAGGCGATGATCTCAGAGCTCATCCACCCCGCGGTCAAAAAGAGCGTCGCGCCCACGGCTATGAGCTTGATGCCAAAGGAAAGCGTCTGCTCCTGGATCTGGGTTATGGCCTGCACCAGGCTCAGGAGCACGCCGCACACCGAGGCGACGATGATGGGCGGCATCGAGAGCAGCAGCACGAGGTACATGCCCTGCGACACCAGTTCGATCACGGCAGGCTGCACGATGCCCCTCCTCTTAAAAGTCCTCTTTCCGTCCGCTTAAGCGGGCGCCTGCCCCCATGATAGGGGAGCGCGCGGGGGCGATTTTCTGACCTGTGCCAAACTTTCAGGCAAAAGCCCATGCCCCGCGCGCCCTTCCGGGGCCCTGGCTTTTTCTTAAATGATATGATCAAGTTCAAGCAAAGACAAAGGAATACAGTTTCCACCCATTTTTTCATCAAAGGTCGGCAGCATGGAGATATCTAAGCAGGAGCGCTCCGGAGTGTGCATCGCCAGCGTGTCAGGGCGGCTTGACGCGGTGAGCGTGGGAGAATTTGAAAAGCAGATGCTCGCGCTGCCCCAGGAAGGCGGCTTCAAGGGCATGGTGCTAAGCCTGGAGGGGCTTGAGTACATCAGCTCGGCGGGACTCAGGGCGATCCTCAAGCTTGCCAAGAATTCCAAGGCCGCTGGAGTGGCGCTCTGCCTGTGCTCCATCAGGCCTGCCGTGCTTGAGGTCCTCAAGATCTCGGGCTTTTCGATGATCCTCACCATCAAGGACACCCTGGACGAGGCGCTATCCGCCGCTGGAGCATGACAGATGATGAAGCGCATGACCCTCCCTGCTAGCATCGACGAGCTCAGCTACGTGAACTCGGTGCTCAAGTCCACGCTCACGGGCGATCTCGAGCCTTTGCTGCTCAAGACCCAGCTTGTCGTGGAGGAGCTGCTCACCAACGTGGTCAACTACGCCTACAAGGGCAAAAGCGGCGGCACCGCCGAGTTCATCTGCGGCACCGCGACCTTCGACTCGCGCCAGATGGTGCAGCTGACCATCATCGACCAGGGCTCGCCCTACGATCCCTTCATCGAGGTCGGGGAGCCTGACATCTCCGCCGACCTCGACGAGCGCGCCGTGGGCGGCCTGGGGATCTTCCTGGTCAAGGAGATAGCGACCCACTACGCCTACTGCAGGCTCGAGGATCGCAACATGGTCACCATCTACATCGATCCCAAAGCCCCGCAAGATGCCGCATCCTAAGGCCTGCGCCCTGGCAGCCTGCGCGCTGGCCGCGACATGCGCCGCCCATTTGGCGGCAGCGGCGCCGGCGGCGCAGGGGCCCACCTTGGAGGTCGAGACCTCCGAGGTGCGGGCCGTTCCGCTTGGCGCCGCGCCCAGGCGGCAGATGCTCATCGACACGATGGACGTCTACTCCCTCTCAAAGTACGCCTCGCTCTTAAGGCGCTCGCACATGGTGAGCCTGCCCTACATCGCAAGCGAGGGCTCGCTTCGCGCCGCGCTCTCGGACCTGCTGCCCAGGATCAAGGACGCGGCAAGGTCGGCCGGGCTGCCGCCCGCCCTCGTGCAGGCGGTGGCCGAGACCGAGTCCGGACTCATCGCCGGAGCGGTGTCGCAAAAGGGCGCGCAGGGGCTCATGCAGCTCATGCCCAAGACCGCAAGCGAGCTTGGGGTGGCCGATCCATTCGACCCTGACGAGAACCTGCGCGCCGGGGCGCGCTACTTGATGTCGATGATCTCGCGCTTCGGCGCGCTCGAGCTGGCGCTTGCCGCCTACAACGCAGGCCCCGGCGCCGTCGAGCGCGCAGGCGGGATCCCGGACTACCCGGAAACTGCCGCCTTCGTCTCCAAGGTGATGTCCCGATATGCCGCGCTGAACCTTCGCGCAACCTCAAGATGAGCCTCCACATGAACCTCAAGCAAAGGATCCTCGCGCTCACCGCTATGGCGGTGCTGCTGCCGATGGCGCTGTTCTGCGCCTACATGATGACGTTCCAGAAAAACGCCTACCTCTTCACGGAGGACCGGGCGCTCACCCGCCAGGCCATGCTCATAAGCGACGGCATCGACGCCACCTACTTCTCGTACCTGAACTCCGAGATCCAGTACTTCATGGAGATCCGATCCCAGATCTCAAAGCTTTCAAGCGTGCTGGGAGACCTTGGCGCCAACGCAAGGGACGCAGGCGGCCAGGCACTGATCCAATCCTTCATCGCCTCATCCGAGGAGCGCTTCAAGGTCAAGGCCTACCTCACAGGCAGGGGCCCGGGGCCCCGCATCCCGCCTGCGCTCTTAAATGAGACCGACACCACGGGAAAGCCACTCTTTGCGATCCTAAAGGACGCCGAGCGCGACGGACGCACCGGCACCTATTTCCTCAAGGGGATCTCATCGGTCGCCGCAGTCAGCCCCACCGGCGTTCAGGGCCGGCTCGCCGTGCTGCTGCGCGACGTGTCCGATCTCAAGGAACAGTACGGCAGGGGCGGCGAGCAGGTGCTCTCGGGGATCAAGATCATCATCGACTCGATAAGCGAGCGCGTCGCGGGCCGCTACGTGCTCATCTCAGACAGGGAGGGCAAGGTCCTGATCGGGGACGACGCGCTCTGTCCTGCCATCCCCTCGTTCGACCCTGCGACCTTCAAGATCCCCGCAGGAGGCAGGCACGGAGTTGAGCTCAACGGCCGCGACTTCCTTATCAAGACCTCGGACTTCGGGCCCTTCGAGTGGAAGGTGGTGTGCCTCTCCGACCGCAACGAGGTGCTCGCACCGCTCTACCGCACGCTCTTCCACATCCTGCTCATCGCCCTGGCGATCCTGGCGCCGGCCCTTGCGGCGGCAGCCTTCCTAGTCTCAAGGCTCGTGCGCCCGCTGCGCCAGGTCGCAGATGCCGCGCTTGAGATCTCAAGGGCCGATCCCAGCGATCCTGCGACCATCCTCGCCGCCGCCCAAGCCCTGCCTGAGGATGGAAGCGAGACCGGAATGGTGGCCTCCGCCATAAGGCACATGGCCAGATCGCTCAACGACAGCATCTCCTCTGCCATGCGGACCCAGGCCAGGCAGAAGCTGCTTGAAGGCGAGCTCTCGGCTGCAGCCGAGATCCAAAGCGGCATGCTCCCCAAGGTCCCGAGCTTCGAGACATCATGCCCCTTCGAGATCGCAGCCTACCTGCTCCCGGCAAAGGAAGTCGGGGGAGACCTGTTCGACATCATCCAGGATCACGAGAGCCTGACGCTGGTCATCGGCGACGTCTCGGGCAAGGGCGTGCCGGCGGCGCTCTTCATGACCACCACGGTCACCATCATCAGGCAGTGCATCGGCCTGGGCATGGAGCCTGCGGAAACTATGAATCGCGTCAACGCGATGCTCTCCGAGCACAACCCCAATTTGATGTTCGTGACGCTGCTCATCATCACGGTGAGCAAGAAGGACGGCTTTCTGCGCTACGCCAACGCCGGGCACTGCAGGCCCATGATCTGCAAGGATGGCGGGATCATGGAGCTTGAAGGCTTGAGCGGCCCTGCCTGCGGCGTCGTGGAGGGCTACGAGTTCAAGCAGTTTGAAGGCGCGCTTGCAAAGGGCGACCGGCTCGTCATCTACACCGACGGGATCAGCGAGGCGATGGACGCGAAGGGCGAGCTCTACGGGGAGGAGGCCTTGCGCAAGGTGGTGCTGGAGCACCGCGATAGCGGGGCGTCGGACCTCAACCAGGCGATCCTCGCCTCGGTCGCCGCCCACCGCGGCAGCGCCGAGCAGTCAGACGACATCACGCTTTTGAGCGTGGCCTGCCGCTGAGGTCAGAGCACCGCCTGCTCAAGGGCCTTCAGCGTCTCCTCAAAGCTTGAGCGCTCGTCGAGCCCCTGCCTTAGGAAGGCATTCACGCGATCGATGTGGTCGAGCGCCGAGTCGGCCTCAGGATCGGCCCCGCGCTTGTACTCGCCAAGCTGCACCAGGAGCTCTATCTGCTGGTACTTGGCGAGGATCGCGCGCAGCTTCGCGGCTGCCTGCTTGTGCTCCTTCGTGACTATCTGGTTCATGACCCTCGAGACCGAGGCGAGCACGTCGATGGCCGGGTAGTGGTTCTTTGCGGCAAGCGCGCGGGAGAGGATGATGTGCCCGTCCAGGATCGAGCGCGTCTCGTCGGCGATGGGCTCGGTCATGTCGTCGCCTTCGACGAGCACCGTGTAGAGCGCGGTGATCGAGCCCTTGTCGGAGTTTCCGGCGCGCTCCATGAGCTTTGGCAGCTCGGAGAACACCGAGGGCGGGAAGCCGCGGCGGGTCGGCGGCTCGCCTGCGGCGAGGCCGATCTCGCGCTGGGCGCGCCCGAACCGGGTCACGCTGTCCATCATCAAAAGCACGCTCATCCCCTGATCGCGGAAGTACTCGGCGACCGCAGTCGCGGTGTAGGCGGCCTTCAGGCGCTCCATCGAGGAGCGGTCTGAGGTCGAGACCACCAGCACGGTCTTCTTCATTCCCTCGGGACCCAGATCGTGCTCGATGAACTCGCGCACCTCGCGTCCGCGCTCGCCGATGAGCGCGAGCACGCACACCTGCGCCGAGCAGCCCTTGATGATCGATGAGAGCAGCGTGGACTTGCCGCCGCCTGCGGCAGCAAAGATGCCCAGCCTCTGGCCCTGCCCGCAGGTGAGCATGCCGTCGAGCACCCTCAGCCCCAGGCTGATGGGCTTGGTGATGAGCTTGCGGGTCATCGCGGGGGGCGGATCGGCGTAGACGGGATAGGACTCGTGGGTGCCCAGCGGCCCCTTGCCGTCGGCGCTCTCGCCCACGCCGTTGATGACCCGCCCAAGAAGCTCGCGCCCCACCGGAACCGTGAGCACGTGCCCAGTCGGGATCACCTCGGTGTGGAAGGAGATCCCCTCGAGATCGCCAAGCGGGGTCAGAAGCGCAGTGTTCTTTGAGAAGCCGACCACCTCGGCCTTGAGCTGCCAACTGGTGCCAGGGTTCCTCATGATGCACAGCTCGCCGACCTTGACCTCGGGCACCACCGCCCGGATGATGGTCCCGACCACCTCCTCGACGCGGCCGCGCACCTGCACCGTCTGCGCCCGGTCTACGGCCTCGGCGATCATCCTGCCTATGTACTCAAGCGCCACCCTTGTTCTCCAGATTGGCGTCTAGCGCCTTCCTCAGGACCTTGAGCTGGGTTGAGAGCGAGGACTCGACCACGCCCTGCTCGGTCTCGAGCACGCAGTCGCCGGCCCTGAGGTTGGGATCGGCGGCCAGCCTCACGTAGCCGCCCTGGCCGTTGGCGAGCACCGAGCCCAGGGAGGCGCGCAGGATCTTCTCATCGTCTGGGCACACCCTCAGCGTGATGCTCTTGCAGCCGCGCACGTAGGAGAGGCCCTGGTGCACCACGCGCTCGACGAGGTCGCGCCTATCGAGGCTGCCGATGATCTTGACGACCGCGTCGTAGACGGCGTCGGTGAGCTGCTTTTCAAGCGCGGCGATGGAGTCGACCTGGCTCATCACCATCTCGACGATCTTCTCGGAGTACTCCTCGCGCCCCTGCTCAAGCCCTTCCTTGTAGCCGCGCTCACGCTGCTCGAAGTAGGCCTTCCTGGCCCGCTCGGCGGCGTCGGCGGAGGCCTTCTTGACGAGATCAAGGAGCCTTGAGGCTTCGCGGAAGTCCGCGTAGTCGTCCTTCTTTACGACATGCACCCCGGGGCCTGGCTTGACCGCCGCCTTTACAAGCTGAAAATCATCCGGCATCTCTCGTCCCCCGATTGCCTCATAAGCCTCGTGCAAAGTGCCTTGAGCGCGTCGAGCGCCTCCCCTGCAGGGGCGGGGCGCGAAAGCGCAGGCGGACTGAGCCTCTGCCGCACGGGATCAGGCAGGGCCGACTCGACTGCCGCGAGGGCCCAGGCCCCGGCGTCGAGGATCGAGCCGGGAAAGGCAAAGCCCTCGCAAAGCGCCTGCCTGGCCTTTTGTCCCAGCATGAACCTCGCACTGCCGCGCGCGAACCCGAGTTCCTCATTTGACAGCACCTGCTTCAGCGCGAGAACCTCCTCGCGCCTCACGCAGGATGAGATCCTGTCTGCGAAGATCACGCAAGAGAGCTTGCGCGCAAGCTCCTCAAGCGCCTTGCCGCCGGCAAGCGCCAAGCGGGTGATCGGCTCTTCAAAGTCAAAGAATCCACCCGCGCGCTCAGGGGAGAGCAGCGCCATGGCGCGCGGATCAGCCTTGAGCCTTGCCATGAGGCCGCCAAATGGCGGATCAGGCTTGCTGACGGCAAAGCCGGCGTTGAACTCCAGGATCGCATCGAGGAGCACCGCCCCCTCCTTTGAAAGGAGGAGACTTGCAAACTCAAGCCTCATTGCTTCCCGCCACCGCCGCGGCGCCTTACGGAGATGATCCCCATGCGCGCAAGCGCCAGCGCTGCCGCCAAGGCCGCGATAAGCGCGGCCAGCGCCGAGAGCAGGCCTATTGCGTAGGGCTGCTCGTACCACTTGGCTTTGTGCACCGCAGGAGGGATCACCTTCTCGCGGAACTCCTCGTACATCACGCTCACGCGGTCGGGAGTGAGCCCGGGCACCGCGCGGGAGGCGGTCTGGCGGATGTCGCTCTCCATGCGCACCGCAGGCGAGTCCGGGGTGTGGCGCAGGAACACCGCGGCCGAGGGCGGGGTGGTGATCCCGCTTGACTGCTCGTGCTGCACCAAGGTCACGTGGACGCGCGAGTCGAGCACGCCGTCGATGCGCGCGAAGGTGGCCGAAAGCTCCTCGGAGAGCGCGTAGGCAAGGCGCGCCTGCTCCTCAAGCTGCGACGAGATCATCGCCTGCCCGGTGAACACCGTGCCCAGGCTCTGGTAGGTCGCCCGCGGCAATGAGTTCTCCTTGAGTATGTCCACCGAGCGCACCAGATCCTCGTGCTCGACTTTGACGCTGAAAGCGCCCTTGCCCTCGGAGACCTTCTGGGCGTCGATGCCACGGCGCAGCAGCGCCGAGACCATCTCGTTGGCGTCGTCCTCGCTCACGCCGGAGTAGACGTTCTCCCTGCATCCGCACAGGGCCAGCGCCCCGGCGAGAACCAGGGCGAACAGCTTTGCTCTCAAGATCAGCGCTCCGCGAAGGCTATGGTGTCGCTTGCGAGCTTGTAGCCTGAGCCGCTGCGGTCCTTGATCTCGGACATCAGCGACTTGGCCTGCGCGCTGTCCTTTTTCAGGACCGCGGCAAGCACCCTCACTCCCAGCACGTCGTCGTCCTGGGGGAGGCCGTCCAGGATCTCCTCGGCCTGCTCGAACTCGTCGGTGAAGAGGTGGCACAGCGCCAGCCCGGTCTTGGCCGGAACAAGGCCTTGGTCATAGGCGCACAGGCCCTCGAAGAGCCTCCTGGCCTCGACGATCCTGCCCTTCATGGCGCCTGCCATGCCGATCTCGATGATCTTCACGAGATCATCCTTGTCCAGGAACTCAATCATCTCTTACACCTTCTGGGCAATGCTCTTGAGCGAGTCGGTAAGGTCCTTGGTAAGGCTCGAGCACATCTCGACCATCGAGTTGTACTGGCCGATCTGGAAATTGAGCTTGATCATCTCGGTGGTCTGCTCGGTCGATGAGAGGGTCGAGATGCGGTCCATCTCGCTCATGATGGAGTCGGCCTGCTTGCTCAAGTTGTCGAGGGTGTTGCTCACGCCGGTGGCATAGCTGCTTCCAGTCATCCCGTCTACCATGGTCATTCCTCCTTTGGAATGGAAATGTCAAAAGCCGCGCAGGTCGCTTCGTAAAGCCCGCTGAGCTTGGCAAACTCGTCGGGGCTCGCGCCGCCGTCGAGCCTGGCCTTCAGATCGCCCTTGAGGGCGGCAAGGCTGTCGGAAAGCTCCTTGTCGGGCCTTCCTTCCGCCACGTCCTTGAAGGCATCAATGCCCTCTGAGAAGTATTTCACTGGTCCTGTCCCCCTTCTTGATGGTGATCCGGTCAAGGCTGATCTCCGTGACGGTCTGCCCGGAGGGCAGCACCCCGCCCTCGAAGTAGCGGTGGCCGGATCTGGTGGTGAAAAACTTGATGGGCTGAAGGCTCACGCCCATGATGTCCTCGGGCGAAAGCGCGCCGTCCGGGGCGGCCGCGGCCGGCGCCGCGGCGGCAGCTGAGGCATCCTCTGGCGCAGGCGATGCCGCAGGCGCGGGCTTGGCCGGGCTCATGGCCAGGATGTCCCCGCCGCCCTCCTCCTCCCTTGAGAGGCTGAGCGGGAAGCCGTAGAGCGCCTCCAGGGCCTTGCGCGCCCGCTCCACGCTCTTTTGCGCGTCAACCCCCACGGCGCCTGAGACGGCCACGCGGTTGTCGAGGAAATGCGCTGTCGCGGACTTTGGCAGGGCGTCATCCGATGGCAGCGATGCGAGATCCTGCTTGAGCCTTGATGCGTATACGCTGTCAAAGGAGAGCTTGTCGCGAAGGCGCCTGGGAAGCTTCGAGTAGAGATCGCCCTCGGCCTTCTGATCCTTCACATAGCCTCTTGCGATGAGCGCGCCCTTGTCGCCGCGCCTTACGCTGTAGCTGTAGCCAAAGCCCCTGAGCGCGTTTTCGGCGCTCACGCACTCGTCGTCGCGCACGGCGACGTCGAGCGCCACCCTGGTCGAGAGAGAGGGCAGCGCCGCAGTCAGGGCTGCGAGGTCGGCGCCGTCGCCGACCTCGCCTGAGACATGGAGGGCGCCATCCCTTTGCGATACCTCAAGCCCTCCGAAGCCCTTCTCGTCAAGCGCGGCCCTGAGGGCTTGCAGATCCTCTCCTGCCCCGGCTTGGCCTTGAAGCCCCACGGTGAGCATCAGCGCGGCGGCGATGCAGGCTGTGCCAAGCAGCGCAGCCGCGATGCGGCGGGCACGTCCGCCCCTTGGCTTCCCATCGCCTTCATCGGGCGCGGCGGCATCCGCATCCGCGCCTGCCGTCTTAGCAGGAGCCTCGACTTCCTTTTCGGCCTCCCCTGCGCTCTGGGGCTTTTCAGGAACCTTGGCAGTCTGATCGGGCCAGGGCTCGCGCGATCCCTGCGGGCGCTGGAGGAACGCGAGATCCCCGGAGGCGAGGATCGCCCCGCTCTCCCATGCCGTGCGCCCTGACGCGGCCTGGCCGCCCAGGGCGATGCCGCTGCCAAGCGGCGTTGCGAACACGCCCTCGCCGGTTACCTCGATCATGAAGGCGTGCTCGGCCGCCGCCCCCTCGAAGATGAGGTCGCAGTCGTCGGCAAGGCCCGCGGTGTAGCTGCCCTCATCAAGGCAGAATACCGCGCCCTGCTGGGGTCCCTGGCAGATCCTTATCTCGCGTGCGCTCAAAACGTGCTGCTCCCCCCGCCTGCGTTGGTGGACGAGCACCCCGAGCCGCGGCCCTTCGCCGGGGCGCGCTTTAGGTAGCTGTCCTGGGTGGGCGAGACGTGGAAGGTCTTCTCGTCCAGATCATGGGGCATCGCCTGCAGCTCCCCCAGGTCCATGACCTTCGGGGTGATGAGGATGAGCCTCTCGCGGCGGTAGCTGTCGCGCCCGTCCTCCCCGAAGAGACCGCCGACCACCGGGACGTCCTTGGCCCCGGGCACGCCGCTTGAGCTGTCCTTGCGGTACTCGACATAGTACCCGCCCAGGAGCAGGCTCTGCCCCTCGCGCACCAGCGCCCGTGTGTTGATGCGGGTCTGCTTGATGGGCGGCACGCTGTCGGCCGAGGTCGCGGTGACGGTGCTGCCGCTGTCCTGGTTGCTCTGGATGGAGACCACCATCGAGATGTAGGGAGGCCCGCCCGCGCTGTCGTCGATGATGTGCGGGGTCACCTGCAGCACCGTGCCGGAGTCTACCTTGAAGAGATCCACGGCCTGGTAGCCGGGAACCTGGATGTAGCGCGTCACGGTGTCCTCGATGGTCGCCTCGGTGTTGTCCAACGTAAGGACCGAGGGCCTGCCCAGGGTGCGGGCCTTGCTGTTCTCCTCGAGGACGTGGATGTTCGAGAGGAACGAGCTGCGCTCGGTCGAGAACACGGTCGAGAAGATCCCGCCCGAGTCGCTGTTGGAGACCGGGTTGGACCTGCCATCCCAGCCCAGGGACGACGATTTGCCCACCCCGCCTGCCACCGACCAGTTGCCGCGGCGGATCCCGCCTTGCCAGGAGATCCCGAGATCCCTGGCCGCGTCGATGTCGACGTCGACGATGGCCGCGTGCAGCTCGACGAGCTTCACCGGCTGGTCGAGATCGGCTATCACCTTCTCGTAGTAGGGCATGCGGTACTCGAAGTCGTTGATGACCACCGCGTTGAGCCTGGTGTCGGCCATGATCCCGCCCTGCCCGGTGCCGCTGACGGCCGAGGTCTGCTGGATGGCGCCGGCCTGATCGCCGCCGCTGGCGCCATCGGCGCTGGCGGCAAGCCCGGTGCCAAGGAGCTTCTTCACCGTCGAGCTGGACCTTGTGACCGTGGGCCCGGTGCCGCCGGTGCCCTCGGTCATGCGCTTGAGGATGCTCGCAACGCCGGGCACGACGATGGTCTTGTCCATGGAGCTGAGCTCGGTGTCGTCGGCCTTGGCGTGCCTGAGCTTGAACACCCTCATGACCATGCGGTCGGCGGTGCCCTGGTCGATGGTGTCGCAGATCTGCGTGAGGCTGTCCAGGAGCGCAGGCGGGCCCTGGAGCACGACCACGGAGCCGTTGAGCCTCGCGGGCAGCTCGGGCGGGATGGCGCCTGAGCGCTCAAGCCCGGAGAGCAGCCTCGCCCCATCGACGTTGACGGGCTTTATCATGCGCTCCCCCCACTCGCTTTCGTGGAAGAAGAACATGGTGTTCTTGCGGGTGTAGGCGCGCACGCCGAAGGCCGCGCGCATCCCGTCCAAAAACTGCTGCGGCGGCATGTTCGAGAAGCGCCCGCTCATGACGCCCGTGAGCTTTGACGAGACCTGCGGATCGTAGCCCTCGGCGCGCGCGAAGTCCGAGAGCACCGACGCGACGCCCTCGGAGTCTGAATAATGCGAGTACGGCCGCGGGAGGTAGGCTCCCTGCGAAGGCGCGGCGGCGCACAGCAGCAAGATGAGCGCTACAGCCGCAGCTGTTATTTGCTTCCCAAGGTGTCCCATCGCGTTGCCGTTCATTGTCCTCATATCAGGTACTGGAGATTTGACAGCGCATCGCTGCCGGAGGGGGCGGGCGCCCCGCCCCCCTTGACCAGATAGTCGCAGTCGGCGAGGAAATCTTCAAGGGCTTCGAGGAACGCTTCCTCGCTTTTCTCGCCCTCGCTCAAAAAACGCTCGAGGCGGAAGGCGCCCTTGGAGATCACGACGGCGCAGCGGCCGGACTTCAGGAGTCCGGCGTTTGCCGAGGCATAGCGCAGCGCCAGATCGCCGCGCCCGCGCTCGTCGGAGGGAACCTTGCAAAGGGAGAGCGAGAGCAGCCCCCGCTCGCCGTCGGGGACGCTCAAGCGCACTATTCCGACGCCGAACACGGCCTCGCACGCCTCCTCGCCCCGTGAAAGCACGTTCCAGCCGAAGCGCTCGCCTGCGCGCTCGAAGCACTGCACGTATGCGCTCTTCTGCATGGCCTACCCCAGGATCTTGGCGCGGGCCTGGTTCGAGGACTCGGTCATGCTCTGCACCGCCGAGAGCACGCGGTCTATCACGTCCTTGAGCCCCTCGTTGTAGCTCTTGAGCGTGGCGATGAGTTCCTCGTTCTTGTCGTGGCCGGCTTCGAGCTCCTTGATCTTGGCGTCGCGCTCGACCTGGCTGGCGTTGAACTCGCCCTCCACGATCTTGCCGACGCCGCCGAACACCGAGCCCGCGCCCTCGGCGATGGCGCTGTAGCCGGCACCCTTCATCATTGTGGCCTTGGCCATGGTCTCGGTCATGCCGATGGATTTGGCGCCCGCGTTCACCGACACGCTGCCGCCGACTATGCTCATGGCTCCGCTGGCTATCTGGGCCACGCCGCTTGCGATCGCCGCGTTCCTGATGTCGGTGGCCTTCTCCCGAAGCTCGCTGGCCTGGGACTTGAGGTTCTCGATGTTGGCCTCGGTGGCGCTTCTGATCTCCTGGCGGTTCTGCTCGCGCTGCTCGGCCGAGGCCTGCACGATGAGCGCACCGAGCATCGCGGCCAGCGAAGCCATGTCGCCCATCGAGACGTTCAGGCGCGAGGGCTCGGCAATCGGGTTGGCCCCGACGCCGTCCTGCTGGGAGGACTTCGCCTCCGGGATAACCACCTCGCCGCCGGATGCCTTGGTCTTCTCGGTCGAGAGCACTCCCGCCAGGGCGCCCAGGTCGATGCCGCCCTGCTTTGAATTGACGTTGTCTATCATATGTAGTCTCCTTGCTTTCATCAGGCCGGGGCCTGCGCGCCGCCGGTGAGGATGGTGCCGGTGAGCTCGGCCCTCTCCTTGAGCACCTGCTTGACGCCTTCCGTGACGCTCTGGGTTCTTTCCATCACGTCCTTGATCTGGTCTATGTCGGCCTCCTGGATGTGGTTAAGCCTCTCCATGATGGCCTGCAGCAGCTTCTGGTCTGCCTTGAGCGAGGCCACGTCCGACTGGTTGATGCCCGAGAGTATGGTCACGGTGCCCGCGCCAACGCCGGCGACGCCGTTGACGATGGAGGCCGAGCCCTCGATGATCCTGCCGGCGCTGCTCATGGTGGCGCTCGCGCCGCTGGCGCCGGCCGCGGCGCCCAGGGTGCAGACGGTCGCGCCGATCATTAGGCCGGCGTCGACCACGCCGCTGATGGTGCCTGCGGTCTTGGAGCTCACGCCCATGCCCTCGAGCGCGTTCTGCAGCGTCGACTTGCCATTGACCATCGTGCCGATGTCGTTGACGGTCTTCAGGCACAGCATCACGCTGCCAGCGATGAGCAGCGGGTTGCCGGTAACGGCGCCTGCAACCAGGGTGCCCACCGCGAGCACGGCAGTCACTATCTTGCTGATCCACCCAAAGATCTTTCCGAATATCCCCAGCTTCTTCTGCTTTCTGACCTTCTCGCACTGCTCGGTGAGGTTCTTGATGCGCTCCTCTGAGTTCTGCTTGCGCTCAAGCGCGTTGGACTTGAGCGACTCGAGGCCCGACTGCACGGTGGTCTCGCGATCCTCGGCGGAGAGCAGCGAGAGCAGGGCCTCCGACGAGAGGTTCTTCAAGCGCTCCATGGCCGCGCTTGAGGGGGCCGGAAGCTCGGGCGCCGAGGCGGCAGACGAGACCTGCGCTCCGCCCTGGGCCGATCCCTTGGCCTGCACCTGCCCCAGCTTCTCCAGAAGCCAGTTGGCGTCGAGGCCCTTGACCTTGGAGGCCGGGCTTTCCTTTGCGCTCTCCTCCCCGCCCAGGAGCTGGCGGTTGATGTCCTCTATCTGCGCAAGCAGGCTCGACGCAGTGCCGTTCACGTTGTTCATATCGGTCATGATCCCCTCACTTGCGCTCCGAGAGCGCCTTCCTGAGCTCCTCGCCCTTCCTGAGGAACTCCGCGTCGCGGGAGTTGCCATCGCGGCCCATGGAGGACATGAAGTCCAGTGCGTCCACGGCGTACTCGGCGTTGCCGCCGCGCAGGAAGCAGCGCGCGGCGTAGTACATGGGCTCTGGGTCCTTGAGGCCGCTCATCGTGGCAGCCATGCCGTAGATCTGCGCGGCCTCGTCGAAGTTGCCAAGCTGGTCGAGGCAGCCCCCAAGGCCCATCCAGAACCTCTGGTCGCCGCCGTCGTAGACGCACAGCGCCCTGAAGACCTTCTCGGCGTCCATGTACATGCCGCCGGTGTAGAGCGAGTAGCCCAAGGCGTAGAGGATCTCGGTCTGCTCCTTGTGGATCCCGATCATGTCGCCTATGGACTCGCCGTTTTCAAGCCTCTTGATGGCTTCGCCGGCCGTCACGGGAGACAGGCTGCCGTCGTTGTTCTTATCTTCTTCGGACATTTTGAAGTCCCTCCTTAAAAGCGGATCCTGTCCACCGGCTGAACCGAGATCTCAGAGGTCAGCTCCTGGTAGTCAAGCACCGGTATGTCGTAAAAATCGCCCTCGATGAGGCGCCTCACATAGCGCCTGATGTCGATGGACGCTATCAGCACAGGCTTGCGCTTGCATTTCCTGTGCACCCTTTCCATCTCTGACAGAAACTTGCGCGAGTTCTCGGGGTCGAGCGCCAGAAAGGCGCCGGCGGAGGTCTGGCGTATGGATTTGCGGATGATCTCCTCGACCCTGGGGTCGATGAGCACCGCAGGCAAGAGGTTGCTGCTGCCGGCGTAGCGGAAGCTGATCTGACGCTTGAGCGCCGAGCGGATGTACTCGCAGAGCATGATGATGTCCTTCTCGCGCGGGGCCCAGGTGATGACGGCCTCGAGGATCGTGCGCAAGTCGCGGATCGAGACCTGCTCGGACACCAGGCGCTTTAAGATGTCGGAGAACTTCTGCATCGGCAGCAGCCTCACGGCCTCGCGCACCAGATCCGGGGCGCGCTCCTCCATGCGGTCGAGCAGGTACTTGCTCTCCTGCATGCCGATGAACTCGGAGGCGTGGCGCGAGAGCATCATCGAGAGGTGCAGCGTGATCACCTCCTCGCCCTCCAGGCACTTCATGCCCGCGCCCTCGAGAAGGGCGCGGTCTGAGCGCGGCACCCAGACGCAGCTCTGCCCCGGGATGAAGCCCTGGGTCTCCTGGACCTTGGCGCCGAGCATCCTCACGTCGTCCGGGCGCTCGCGCACCATGACGTGATCCTTGAGGAGCGTGCCGCTTGAGAGCGGGATCTCGTTGAGGTTGAGCACGTAGGAGAGGCCCAAAAGCGAGGGGTTGTCGCGCAGGTTGATGCCGGGGAACGGAACCCCCAGGTCGAAGTAGAGGGCGTCGCGCACCGCGGCCATGCTGTCGTTTAGGCGCGAGTAGTCGAGGTACTCGCCAAGCTCCGGCGAGGTGTCGAGGATGATCGGCACCACAGGCGCGAACTCGGCGGCTGAATTGTCGGCGCGGCGCTTCTTGCTCTTGACCGCGGGGGCGAGCGTGTTCTTGAGCACTGCCGATGGATCCTCGCTTGCGCCCTTCTCTATCTTGCTAAGGCCGAGCGAGACTCCGGCCATCACGGCGGCGAGCGCGAAGAGCTGGGCCTTGGGGAAGCCCGGCACGAGCCCGAAGAGGAAGACCATGGCCGCGGCGACCTTCAGCGCCTTGGGCCTGCTGAAGATCTCGCCGCCTATCTGCTCGCCCACGTTGTCGACCTTGCCGCCCGAGCGTGTCACGAGGATGCCGGCTGCTATGGAGATGAGGAGCGAGGGGATCTGCGAGACCAGGCCGTCGCCGATGGTCAGGATGCCGTAGAGCTTGAGCGACTCGCTGAAGTTGAGGCCGTTCTGGGTAGAGCCGATGATCGTGCCTGCGACTATGTTCACCGCCGCGATGACGAGGCCTGCGATGGCGTCGCCCTTGACGAACTTCATCGCGCCGTCCATCGAGCCGTAGAGCTTGCTCTCGAGGGCCACCTCGTCGCGGCGGCGCTGCGCCTCGGCTCCGTCGATGGTGCCGGCGCGGAGGTCGGCGTCGATGGACATCTGCTTGCCCGGCATCGCGTCGAGGGAGAACCTCGCGCCGACCTCGGAGACGCGCTCGGCGCCCTTGGCTATGACCAGGAACTGGATGATCGCGATGATGATGAAGACCACGGCGCCGACCACGAAGTTTCCGCCAACCGCGAAGTCGCCGAAGGTGTAGATGATCTCGCCGGCGTCGGCCTGCAGCAATATGAGCCTGGTGGTGCAGATGTTGAGCCCCAGGCGGAAGAGCGTCGTGAAGAGCAAAAGCGTGGGGAATGAGGAGAACCCGAGCACCGAGGGGGTGTAGAGCGTCATCATCAGTATGACGAACGAGGCGCCGAGGTTCACCGAGATCAGCAGGTCGACAAGCGGCGTGGGCACCGGCAGGATCATCAGCGCGATGACCGCGATGACCGCCGCGACCAGCACGAGGTCGGCGTGGCGCGTGAAGGCGCCGGCCGCAGTCTTCAAGGCTGCGTTGATGCTCATCCGATCCTCCCGGCCCTTACGATCTCCTGCGCGAGCGCGGAGGCCTCGTTGTGCCGCCCGAGCGCATAGAGCGCGCGGGCGCGCATCTTGAGGCATTCGGCAAGCCGCGCGCCCTCGTCATGATCTTCAATGTCCTTCTCGCCATCGGGCAGGAGGCCCTCGGTGAGGGCCAGGCACTCCTCGTGCCTGCCCTGCTCGAAGAGGCACAGGAGCCTCGTCAGCAGGCACCAGTACCTCGGTGCGCCGTTCTTCTCGAGCACCAGGAGGAGCGGCCAGGCCTTGTCGAAAAGCCCCATCTCGCACCAGAAGGCGCAGAGCGTCTCCAGGCTGAAGCGCTCGTCGGAATCGAGGATCTTCGTGCCCATCGCGTGAACCGGCCCCTCCATCTCAGGATCCCACCATCATTCCCTGGCAGGCGCGCAGGAGCTCGGCATCGTCCGAGAGTTCGGAGAGCGGCCCGCCGGCTAGCGCCTGCGCGTCTGGATCCCCGCTGCCCTTCAGGTCCTGCATCGCCCGCCTGAGGTTGCGCGAGAGGTACTCGGGCGTGCACTGCTCGGGGCGGCGCTGGCGCGGGCGCAGCGCCGACATGATCGCGGCCTTGGCCTGATCGCTTGGAAACAATGCCGAGAGCGTCGCCTGGCCCTGGGCCTTTGAGACGAACGATCCGGCATCGGGCAGGTGCGCGCTTCCCTCCGAGGGGAGGATCCCCGCAAGGCCCAGCGAGGGGTTTAAGAGTTCAATTGCCATGGCGTGCCGCCTCCTGCACCGCATGCCTCAGAAAGCGCAGCTTCTCGAGCGCCATGCCGGCGTCAAATCCTTCCAGATCCATCTGCAAGCCCAGGATCAGGCAGTCTCCGGCCACCGCGGCCGCGAAGTCCGAGCCGTGGGAATCGCCGCTTGCCTCAAGCGCCCGCGCCGCAGCCCCGCCGAGCAGGTGCTCGGGGAGCTCGCAGCAGGCGCAAAGGACCATGGCATGGCCGTCTGACGAGCCCTCCATGGTCGCGAAGATCCCGTCCTCGAAATCAAGCCTGACGCTCTCGCCCTGCTCCGCCGCCTCAAGGCCGAGCCTTGAGAGGACTTCGGCCCTGGCCTGGTCTAGTGCTTCGTTGCGAGCCATTCGTCCTCCTTGGCTATGCAGCTGTCGATGAGCTTCTGGGCCGCGTCGGCCACCGCGCCGCGCACTGCGAGCGTGCCGTAGGCCTCGTCGGGCAGCGAGCGCAGCGCGGCGGCCAGATCCTGGCACAACAGCACCTCCTGCTCGGGATCCTTCGTCCTGACCTCCGAGAGCAGGCTCCTGACGTCCGAGGGGCTGATGTAGCGCTCCTGGTCAAGCCTCAGGAGCTTTTGCAGGACCTTGGTGGCGCTGGTGCCGGAAATGTCCTGGCCGCCGGCCTTTGAAAGGCGCGAGAGCAGCGCGTCCATGCCCCTGAGCGAGGAGTTGATCACCCTGACCTTGACCATGGCCGAGGCGGCCGACTCCAGCAGCGCCGAGTCGGCGCCGGGGGCGTCGGATCCAAGATCGGCCCCCAGGGCCGAGATGAGGAAGCCGATGCCCGCGTCGGTGTCGTCCTTGAAGCGCTCCTGCACGAAGGCGAGCATGTCGCCGCCGTTCTTGAAGTTCAAAAGCGCGTCCGAGTAGTCGCGCAGGCTCTTGAAGACGCTCGATGACGCAGGCGCGTCATGAAGCGCCTCCCGCATCACGTTGGCCCCGCTGTCTATCTCACCGCGGTGGCCTTCGTACATGAGATTTGCAGCCTTCTCGAATATCGCGGAGGCCTTGGGATCCCTGGACTTGAGCTCATCCCTAGCATAGGCGAGCGCGGCAAATCCGCCCTGGGAGCCGAACTCGGACAAGGCCTGCGAGTAGGCCTGGGCGGCGGTCATATTGCGCGCCCTGCTGGCAAAGCCCGCGGCGCGGCCGGTGCTGTCGCCGCGCAGCGTGCGCGTGTAGAGCTCGTAGAGCTCCCTGATGCGCTCGATGCGCGAGCCGGCGCCGCGGGTCTTGCGGTCGGCAAGCTTGGTCTTGCGGCTGTTGTCCTTCGAGAAGGTGAGTTCCTCGCATGAATCCTGCAAAAGCGAGTCTTTATCATCTGAAAGCGAGACGGCAAGTCCGTCGAACGCCGACTCCCTGGCCGCGCCCTGGGGCTGCAGCAGCCCCTGCGCCGCGCCCTGGGAGTAGATTGCCATGCTTTCGTTCATCTGGCTTTATTTTCCGGATCCATGTGCTATTCTTCAGGTAGGGCGCATTTCTGGCGCCACACCTCCCGTTTCTTTAATATTATGTCGTATTTTGGCTTTTTTGCACAAAATGTTTTAAAAACCAAGATCGCCGTCTTGTTTCTCGTTTTTAATGAGGCTTTTTTGTGCGATCCATTGCAAAAACGCCCTAGCAATGCGGCATTCGCACCATCTCAGGATGGAAGATCATGTTTTGGAAAGGCTGGCTGGCACCTTTGTGAAACGGCTTTCAAGACGCCGGCGGTTATGTCCTTCATTGACTTTTTATTTCACAGCCGTTTTTTCCGGCATTGAGGCTTGATGGCTGACGAGAAGACAGAACAGCCCACGCCCAAGCGGCTTCGGGACGCAAGGCAGAAGGGCGATGTTCCAAAATCGCAGGAAGTGCCGTCGGCGGCCATAGTGCTGTGCATCTTCGGGTACTTCATCGCGATGGGGCCGTCCATATTCAGGGACTTCTCCGATCTCCTCGACTTCATACTCGCAAACGCGATCTCCCGCCCCTACGAGGAGGCCCTGAAGATGATGCTCCCGGCCGCCGCGGCCCTCGCCGTGAAGATCGCAGCCCCGGTGCTCGCCATCGCGATGGCCGTAGCGCTCGTGGGCAACCTCGCCCAGATAGGCTTCCTCTTCGCGCCCAAGGCCGCAGCCCCCAAGCTGTCAAACCTGAGTCCCGCCAAGTGGTTCAAGAAGGTCTTCTCGAAGAAGAACGCCATCGAGTTTGCAAAGAACATCCTCAAGGTGGCGATCCTCTCCTTTGCAGTCTACAAGGCCCTCTCATCGAATCTCCGCGAGCTCATGGCGCTGCCAGGCTCAAGCGCCCAGTCCATGTGGATCATGGCAGGGGGGCTTCTGAAGGAGCTTGCCATCTGGTGCGGCGGGTCATTCGCCGCCGTGGCAGCCTTCGACTTCGTCTACACGCGCATGCGCTACACCAAGGAGCACATGATGAGCATCGACGAGGTCAAGCGCGAGTACAAGGAGCAGGAGGGCGATCCCCTCATCAAGTCAAAGCGCCGGCAGCTGCACCAGGAGATGGCCAACCAGTCCGCGGTCGCAAGCGCCCGGAAGGCAAAGGTGCTGATAGTGAACCCGACCCACTTTGCAATCGCCGTCGACTACGACGCCGAAAAGACCCCGCTCCCGGTGGTCCTGGCCAAGGGCCAGGGCGATCTGGCGCGGCGCATGATCGAGGCTGCCCGCGAGGAGGGCGTGCCGGTGCTCCGCGACGTGCCGCTTGCCCACGCCCTTTTCGATGAGGGCGTGGAGGGGCAGTCGATTCCCCCTGATCTGCTGCCTGCAATCGCCAAGATCCTAAGGTACGTGCAGGCGGTGGACCGTTGAGCGCTGCCTACCCCCTGGAGGCCCTGCTGGGGATCCGCGAGCGCCGCTCCGAGGAGCGGCGGCGGGATCTCTCGCTGGCGCAGTCCCGCCTCTCCCAGGCCCGCTCGGCCCTCGACGAGGCGCTGCGGCAGTGCGCCGAATACCGCGACTACATGAATCGCGAGATAAGCTCGCGCTCGGACCGCCTCATAGGGCAGACCCTGTGCAAGGAGGCGCTCGAGGAGTTCAAGCGCGGCCTTGAGTCCTTGAAGTTCAAGCTGGCAGATCTCGAACTTGCCGCGGAGAGGGCGCGCGGGGATCTGAGGAAGGCTGCTGATGAGGAGAAGCAGGCGCGGGCTTGCCTGCGAGAGGCCGTGCTTGAGACAGAGAAAATCAAGGCCCATCGGAAAATCTGGCAGGCCGCGCAGAGGCTTGAGCAGGAGCGCGCTGAGGATCTCGAGCTTGAGGACTTCAGCCCGCGCAAGCCCCCAGCGCCCTGAGGAGCTCGGAATGCCTTGGTTTTGGCTAGTTGCTGCCGATGGCGCTGAACACCACGTCCACCGCGATGAGGCGGTCGAAGGGCGGCTTCCAGCCGATGAGGCTTGCGGTCTTGAGGTTCAAGCCCAGCATGAGCGGGGCGTGGTAGTACTCCGAGATCTGCTCGGGGGGCGTGCCTGAGGCTATCTTCTCGAGCACCTGGGCCTCAAAGCGCCCCGAGGCCTCGAGATCCCCGTCTGAGAGCGCCATCAGGCTGCCTGCGCGCACCTCAGAGAGCCCGCTTTGCGAGAAGGTCGGGATCTTCTGATTGATGAGCGGCTTGATCTGGCTGTAGAGGTTCTCCGGATCGGCTCCGTTGCCGTAGGTGAGGTAGACCGCCCCGGCCCCGCTTCTTGAAAGCTCGATGCAGCAGCGGGAGAACTCAGCGTGTGCCTTTTCAAGATCCTGCGTTATGACGTCGCCCTGGCACTTTACGAGCTTGACACCGCTTTGGGATGCGAACTCGTCGATGGCCTCGGCGGCCTGGCTGCGCCGCCCCTCCTCGTCGTCGTCGAGGATCACCCCAAGCGTCTTGAAGCCGAAGATCTCGTGGAACATCTTGAGCTCGGTGAGGTAGCGCCCCGGCTCCTTCTGCACGTGCACGCCCTTTGCCGACGAGTACTCGCCCTGCCCGGTGATGCCCGAGGCCTCGGGATCGGTCGGCGTCGCCACCATGACCGCGGCCCCCGGGATCCCGTCCTTGAAGTCAAGCCCGGACTTGGTGCCGAAGGCCACCACCAGATCTATGTCGCCGCGCCTTGCGATCCTCTCCTTGAGAGAGTCCTTCATTGCCTCGCGGGCCTTGGGATCCCAGTTGGCGTTGTAGAGCGCGTCCTCTGGGAAGACCACGCAGCCGCCCTGGCTTGCCTCCGCGATCTCCTTGTAGGTCTTGGGGATGTCGAAGACGAGCTTGGCCGAGGGCGGTGCGGAGCGCACCAGCCCCTTGCGCGCAAGCTCTGAGAGCATGTGCGCGAAGACCCGCTGGAAATCGTGGAAGGGGCCGGCCTCTGCAAGCGCCACGCGCAGCGCCCTGCCGCCTGGGCAGGATCCGCTGCCATCCAAAGCATCGGATGCGTGCGCAGCCTGGAACAGGGCAAAAAGGCCAAGCGCCGCAGCGCCGCGCAAGGCGGCCTTGAACCTAGAGTGCGCCTTCATCGCCATCCGCGCCTTGATCCGTCCTTTCACTGCCATCCTCCCCTTTCAAGCGGAACTCGAGCTTGAACCTGCCGCGCTCGCTCTCGGACAGCCCCTGCTCGAGCATGGAGCGCGCCGAAACGAGCCTCTGGTATGTTGCCTGATCTGAAGTTGAGATCGCAACAAAGAGCATCCCGTCAGGCTCGCGCCTTATTATGACGCCGGCGTCCCTGAGCATCTCCATGCCGCCAAGCTCAAGCCTCACCTCGCTGCCCTGCCCCGGGGCTGGCTGCGACACCAGGACGCGCTTTACCATCTCGGAGGCCATCTGCCTTATGTCATCACCGCCTGCGGGGCGGGCCTCCATCTCCTGGGCTTCAGGGGCGGGCGCCTGGACCTGCGCGCCCTGCCCGTCCATGCCGCGCATGAGCGAGCTGAACACGTCCGAGAGGCTGTCCTGGCGGTAGCTCTCCTGCTTCATGGGATCGCGCCCTTCAAAAGACTCCTGCCACCTGGCCGGTTCGCCCAGCTCCCTGCTGCCGGGCTTCATCTCCCCGCCAAGACAGCCTTCAGGCTGCGAGAGCGCTGATCTTGCGCCAATGGGGCTTTTGCCATCCATGCCTCTGCCCTCCCCTCCTTTTCCACTGGGGCCTGCCCCTTCCTCCATGGGATCCACGGAGCCTTTGGGGACGCCCTGGCCCAATTGCTCGCGGAATTTCCTCACAAGCTCGGGATCGGCGCCGCCCTGGTCGGCGCTCCCGGCCCCGCCAGTTGAAGGCGCTGCGCCAGGGAGCGCACCGGCTGGGATATTTGAGTTTATCGAGTCGTTTTGCATGAGCAGGCATACCCCCCTTTTTGAAGTCACGTTCAGTCTTGCGCCCAAAGACGGCACAGCCCGCCCGGGCCTGCCGTTGCCGCAGCGCGGGAGCGCGCCTTTGCTATCTCATCCCAGATCCCCTCTCCAAGATCCCCGCTTGCGAAATTCACCATCATCTCGCACTCGGTTGGGCCGGCGAAGTCGGACAGCGGCCGCTGCATCGCCTCCTCCCAGTACAAGGGCCCCGGATCGTCCATGGCGAGCAGATCAGCAAATGAAAGCGGATGCGCGCAATTAAGTCCCGCCTCATCCTCCCGGATCCAAAACGGCATGGCGCACGAGGAGATCGGGCTTTCCCCGCGCCAGCCCAGGCTAAGTCCCAGAGCCCTGGCCATGGCATTTGCCATCGCCACGAGGTAGTCGCTCATGAACACCCCGCCGCTTAAGCGCACGCCATGGTCGAGCAGCAGCGGCATGTAGCAGGAGAAGAGCGAGAGCCTGAGCGCCCCGGACTCCAGCGCGGCGGCAACTGCGGATGGCTTAAGCGGCACCTCGATGCCCTTGCCGCAGAGGATCATGCCGCCTTCGCGCCTTAGGATCTTCAAGGTGCGGTGGTGTGAATTGGCGCCGCATCCGTAAAAGAGCACGCTGCCGCGGTGCTGGTGCCCCGACACGTCGGCATCCTCGTCAAAGAGCAGCTCGCGGCTCCAGCAGCCGCGCACCCCGCACAGATCCGACAGAAGCTGCTCGAGCGCGGCGCGGTCTGACATGATGCCTGAAAGCACGCCCCTGCCGGCCCTGAGATCGGAGATCACCAGGCAGGATGCGATCTCCTCAATGGGCAGGAACATCGCCATGGCGCCAGGAAAGAGCCTGCCGTAGGCCCGGGTGTTCACGATCGCCGCCTGAGCCAGGCTGCCGCTGGCGCCAGAGTGCGCGCATAGCCTGCAGAGGTTGCGCAGCGCCCTCATCTCACGAGCGTTGAAGGAGCCTGCGGCCCTGCCTGATGCGCGTGCGAAGTCATCCGCGCCGAAAGCATCGATCCCGTCCACATAACTGCTGCTCAGGCGCGATGGCGCCAGGTTCACCTTGATCCTGCGCCTGCGAGCGTCTAGCCTGCCCGTGAGCAGGCCGCAGGGCACGCTGCCGTTTGAAGGGGTGATGTTCGAGCAGCACAAGGCCACGTGGACGGCGGGCGCGCCTGTCCTGCCTCGCGCGCCCTTGGCCGAGAGGGCGCAGAGCGTCGATGCGATGAGCTGCGGATGGTTTTCAAAGCCGCAGTGCCCGGCTGCGAAGACTGCGCCGCCTTTTTGAAGCTCCCTTGCGCACAAGGCCGCCGACTCAGGGCCGTAGAGCCGCGAGGCGACACCGCGCGCAGCCTTGAGGAAGGCGATGTCAGGAACAGCGCCTTGCGCGAGAAGATCACCGTAGAGATCGCAAAGCCGCCTCGAGGCGTTGCAGCGAAAATAGCCGTCAACCCGCGGGAAGGCCTTCACGAACAGCTCGTGGAGCGTCATCAGCCTAGCCCCGTGCCCGGACGAAAGCCATTTGATCTGCCAAAGCCGGCCCTACTGGCCGCGCGCGATGTTGGTGAGGGTCTGGTTGGCCGCGCTGATGGCGCTCGAGGCACCCTGCACATAGGAGTTGTACTGGCCTATGTAGTCCTGCACGAAGACCATCTGCTGCTGGATCGAGGCCGTGGCGGTCTCGGACTTGGACTGCAAGTTCTCGATGAGGGTCTGGAGCTTGTCCGAATTGCACCCGTCATTGATCACCGAGGTGTCGATGCCAAGCGAGGCCAGCGTGGACAGCGCGCTCTTGTAGTTCTCAAGCACGCCCATGTAGCTGTCTAGCGACTTGATGCCGCCCTCGATCTCGTACTTGTAGTGGGCGCTGTCGTTGCCGCGCAGCAGATCCTCGAAGTTGCTCTCGCCGCGGCTCTTCAGGGTGTTGAGGATAAAGTCCGTCGACTCCTTGCTGATGCGGGTGGTCGAGCTGTTGGAGGCCCTGGACCTGGTGACTTGAAGCTCGCTGTATACCGACTTGGCCTTCGAGAGCTCGGAGTCGACGCTGCTGGCGCCAGGCAGGCTCTTGTAGGAGGAGCTTGAGCTCTTGAGGTTCCTCAGCACGGCGATGGCCTCTGAGATCTGTTTTGCCTGCTCCTGGGCCTGCTTGATGTCGTTTATGTAGCCCATGGCGTTTTCCTTCATCAGCGCGCCCATGTTCATCTGGAGCATCGCAAACGCCATCTGGACATTGCCGCCGGCATCGGCGGCGGAACTGATCTTGGAGCTGGCAGCGGCCTGGTTTACCTGATCTAAGCTCATTGAAAGTCTCCTTCGCGCCAAGGCGCGGCTTTTATCTCAACTGGGAACCCCGCCGCCGCCCCACTGCGGGGACTTGAGCAGATCCTCCTCTTCCTTGTCCTGCCCGTATGCGGCCCCCGCCAGCGAGCGGAAGCGCAAGAGCGCAGGAGGCAACTCATCGATGTAGCCGTTGATGCCCGAGACGAAGAGATCCTCCTGCCCGGCCATGGACTTGAAGGTCCCCGCATACGAGACCGTGCCGTTGGCGTCCATGCAGAAGCGGAATGGCGACTGCTCCTCGCCTGGCAGGTTGAGCTTCAACAGCCCGCGCATCACGAACGCCGTGCGCTCGGGCGTGAGGCTTGCGATCGATCCCAGCGGGCATAGCGCCATCAGCGTTCCGTCCGGCCCTTGCCGCAGGTGCACCGTGAGGCTGCCTATCTCGGCGCAGGCGCGCCCGTCCTGGTCAAACTCGATCCCCTTGGGGAGGTTGGTCCTCCTCAGGAGCGCTTTGGTGTCTTCATTCATGCGAAGCCTTCATTGAATGATGTTGCCTTTTTTATTTAAGTCAAAATCGTGCAGTTTTTCCATAGCGAATGGCGCGAAATGTGAACTTAAACAGTTTTGTTAAAAAAAAGCATTGTTCTTGTTGAAATTGCCTGTTGCCCCTGCCGCGGCAGGGCTGGCAGCCGCCTTTTGGACAGGATAAAAAAGTTCATTTTCAGTATATTTCTTTGACTTTTTTAAACCCTTGGAACTGGTCCTGGCGGCATTCTCACGAATAGAGCCCGCCAGTCCCGTCGAAGGGGTTGTCGCGGCGCGCCGCCTCGGCCATCGCACGCACCTTGAGGGCGTGTGCGGCGATGCCTTGGGCGAAGGCGCCAAGCTCGTGCGGAAAGAGAGGATCATCCTGCTCCTGCTGCGTGAAGGTGCGCGAAAGCCAGATCCGCCCCTCGGCATCCATCGAGATGCGGCAGGGCTCGGGAAGCTCGCCTGGGAGGTTGGCCTTCAAAAGCTCCTCCATGAGTCGAAGCGAGGTGTCAGGCCCCATGCCGCGCGCGGTGCAGATCTGGCAGAACGCGGCCAGCGGCCCCTTCTCGGCCCCCTTCTTGAGGAAAAGCGCCCGGCCCTCGACGCGCGCGGCGGCAAAACCGCTTGCGCCAAACGCCGTCCCGGCAGGCAGCGGGGACTTGGCGATGGCGCGGTTTAGATCGTCATGCATGTGTGGCTCCAAAACAGTTTCAAAGCGCCATACCTGTTTGAAAAGTACATGATTTTGTGCTCACAAGGCTTGGCTGCTTTGAATGTTGTTGTTTTAATTCAATGCTATGCCTGGTGAATCTCCCTGGCATTCAGAACCTGTGATGCTATCATGGACTGACTTTGGTTTTGCGCCTTGCAGATGGCTTCCAAAAGTTTTGGGCGCTCAGCCCCAAAGCGGCGTCGCGGAGATTGAGGACGGAGGCGGCATCATCCCCTCACCGGGGGATCTTGCCGGCTGCCCCGACAGCGCGCCTCTGGCGCCGTCGGAGAGAACGAGGGCGCTTGAGATCCTCGCTGCGTCCTCCTTGCAGATCTGCAAGAGCCTCTGCTCGATCGCGCCCAATGCCTGCTGCCTTGCGCCCTGGCCCATGCGCGGATCCTTGGACGAGTTCACCTCGCCCCGAAGCGCCAGCGCCGCCTCGCGGGTGGCCGCGCCGCGGGCGCGCTCCATGAGCTTCCCGCGAAACTCCCGCTCGGACTTCAAGGCGCAGCTGCGCACGCCAAAGCCCTTGCTCCGCACCGCCTCGGCGCTGCCAGACTCAAGGCTTGAGAGCGCCTGCTCCTTCTGCGAGAGCAGGCCCTCCATGCGCGCGGCGAAGTCCGCCTTCATCTGCGCGTCTCCCTTGAGCGAGGCGCAGAGATCCCGGATCCCCGAGCAAAGCTCCCGGCCCTTTTGCGGATCCGTGCAGGGCGATAACTCCGACATCAGATTTAAGAGCTTTCCCGATGCCTCGAGGTTTTCAGGATGGAGCTCCCCCGCCTCGAAGGCACAGGAGGCGGCCTGGGCCTGATCGAGGAAGGCGCAGTCGGCGTCTCCGGCCTCCGCCCCTCCCTGCTCTGGATAAAGCGCCGCGCAGCGCGAGCTTATGAGCTGACTCACGCTTCCCGCGCCGCTGCCGCCCCGCATGCGCTCGGAGACGGCAGCTCCGATCTCCTCGCACAGGCTGTTGGAGGCCATGGCCGCGTCGAAGGCCTGGGCGGCCGCATCGGCGCCTGCGCGATCGGGCGGCATCCTGGATTGAATGGAAGCTTGGCGCGGATGCGCCAACGTCCAGGGGGTTCGACATGAAGATCCTCTCTAGCAGGTGGCTTTTCCAAAGGCCCGGGGCAGTCCCGGGCCTGCTTGTGCGTCTTGTTCAAGTATATTTGCCAAAGGCCTTCCCTCAGATGACTGGGATCGTGTTTTCGCGTTCTGCCTCTCCATGCCAGCATGCACAACATCAGGGCAGGCGCACCTGCTTTGATCGGCTGGTGCACAGATTTATTTCATGCAATTCCCATGCGTTTTCAGCAAGTTGACTGACATCCTCACCGCTTTGCCGATCCTTTGCTAAATAAGGGCTGTACATGGGAGCGCCTGCAAGTAAGATGCGTTTTTATTTTCCATGGGGCTTCATACAAGCTGGAGGGAACTGAGCTTGAATGCCTACAACATCGACTGGTGGAGCAACGGCTACTTCACCGTCAACGATCAGGGCCACATCTGCGTGCGCCCCGATCCGCAAAAGCCCGATGCGCTTTGCGATCTCGACGCGCTCGTGAGGGAGCGCGTCCGCCGCGGACAGCGCCTCCCGGCGCTGCTGGCCTTCCCCCAGATCCTGGTGAGCCGCCTGCACGCCATCAACGCCGCCTTCGACCGCGCCCGCGCCGAGTACCAGTACCAGGGCAAGTACTTCCTGGTCTTCCCGATCAAGGTCAACCAGTCGCGCCGCGTGCTCGACACCCTGACGCAGTCAGGCGAGTCGGTGGGCCTGGAGGCCGGGTCCAAGGCCGAGCTCACCGCAGTGCTAGCCCACGCCGGGCGCACCCGCACCGTCATCATCTGCAACGGCTACAAGGACCGCGAGTACATAAGGCTGGCGCTCAACGGCGAGAAGATGGGCCACAAGGTCTTCCTGGTCATCGAGAAGATGATCGAGCTGCGCATCGCCCTCGAGGAATCGCAGCGCCTTGGGATCAAGCCGCGCCTGGGCGTCCGCGCGCGCCTGGCCTCCCAGGGATCTGGCAAGTGGCAGGCCTCCGGCGGCGAATGCGCCAAGTTCGGCCTCGACGCAAGCCAGGTCCTGAGGCTTGTCGACACGCTCAGGGAAAAGGGGCTTCTGGACTGCCTCAAGCTCCTGCACTTCCACCTTGGGTCCGAGATGTCGAACATCCGCGACATCGCCCGCGGGGTGCGCGAGAGCGCGAGGTTCTTCGTGGAGCTCTCAAGGCTTGGCTGCAAGCTTGGCTACTTCGACGTGGGCGGCGGGCTTGGCGTCGACTACGAGGGCACGCGCACCCAGTCCGACTGCTCGGTCAACTACGGACTCAAGGAGTACGCCAACAACGTCACTTACGAGATAGCCCAGGCCTGCCGCGAGAACGGGCTCAAGGAGCCTGTGATCATCACCGAGTCCGGGCGGGCGCTCTCGGCCTACCACGCGGTGCTGGTCTCCGACGTCGCGGGCGTCGAGCGCAACTGCTTCTGCTTCATCCCGCGCAAGGAGGGCGAGAAGCTTCCCAAGCCGCTCGAGTCCCTCTACACCACCTGGGAGGAGATGCAGGGAGGCGGGGACGTCAGATCGCTCTTCGAGTGGCTGCACGACTCGCAAAACGACCTGCAGGACGTCCATGACGGCTACACCGCGGGAGTATTCACGCTCGAGCAGCGCGCCCGCGCCGAGAAGCTCTACCTGTGCATCCTCAACGAGATAAGAAAGCGCCTTGACGTCACCTCGAACATGTCCCACCGCGTGCTGCTCGAGGAGATCCAAAAGCGCATGGCCGACAAGCTCTACGTCAACTTCAGCCTCTTCCAGTCGCTGCCGGACGCCTGGGGCATCGGCCAGATCTTCCCGGTGCTGCCGCTGGACGGGCTCAACAAGCCGCTGACGCGGCGGGCGGTGATCCTCGACATCACCTGCGACTCCGACGGCGCCATCAAGAAGTACGTCGACGGCGACGACATCGAGACCACTATGCCCTTCCCCGAGTACGATCCCCAAAAGCCCCCGTTCATCGGCTTCTTCATGGTGGGAGCCTACCAGGAGATCCTGGGCAACATGCACAACCTCTTTGGCGACACCGAGACCCTGGAGGTGCGCGTGGACAGCGGGGGCAAGGTCGCAGTCTCGCTCTTTGACGAGGGCAGCACCGTCGCCGACATGCTGCGCTACGTGCTGCTCGATCCAACCACCCTCATCTCGGAGTTCAGCTCGCAGGTGGTGAAGTCGAACCTCGACGAGGCCACGCAGCGCCAGTTCATCGACGAGTTCCGCCAGGGGCTGTTCAACTACACTTACCTCGTGAACGAGCACAAGCTCTAACCATCTGCGATTTGGAGGAGAAAATGTACAACCAGACCCTGCGCCACCAGGAAGACATATCGCTCTACTCGAACGCCTTCGGCTTTTTGAGGGCTCCATTGTTCTTCGAGCCTGAGAAGTCGGACGCCGATGCCGTGGTGACCGGGATCCCCTTTGACATGGCCACGTCGGGCCGCCCCGGCTGCCGTTACGGGGCGCAGGCGATCCGCGAGGCTTCCGTGATGTTCGCCTGGGAGCGCCGCCGCTTCCCTTGGGACTTCGCGCTTGAGGACAGGATGAAGCTCGCCGACTGCGGGGATCTGGTGTTCCCAAGCGGCGATCCGGGCGCGATGGTCGAGGCCCTGGAGTCTCACGCCGATGCGGTGATAGGCGCGGGCAAGCGCATGCTGAGCCTGGGCGGCGACCACTTCGTCACCCTCCCGCTCCTGCGCGCCCACGCAAGGAAATACGGGAAGCTTGCGCTCTTGCACTTTGATGCCCATTCGGACACCTACAAGGAAGGCTCCCCATTCGATCACGGGACAATGTTCGCACGCGCCCCCAAGGAGGGGCTCATCGATCCTGCCTTCTCCTCGCAGATAGGCGTCCGCACCGAATACCACGAGGAGGACGGCTTCATGGTCATCGACGGCCCCTCGGCAAGCGAGCTTTCGGCAAAGAAGATCGCAAGGGCGGTTGAGGAGAGGGCCTCGGGGCATCCCGTCTATCTGAGCTTTGACATCGACTGCCTCGATCCAGCCTTCGCCCCGGGCACCGGGACCCCGGTGCCGGGAGGGATCTCGTCTGCAAAGGCTCTCGAGATCATCCGCGCCCTCAAAGGGCTCGACATCGTTGGCGCCGACGTGGTCGAGGTGAGCCCGGTGTACGACCACTCCGGGATCACCGCGATAGCTGCTGCCGCCATCGCGCTCGACATCCTCTACGCCATGGCCTCCTGATCATGAAAGGGGCGCGGCGCCCCTTTCAAGACAGTGCAACAATCAAGGTCCGGAATGCGCGGGTGCATGAAGGAAAGGCTCGGGCGCGGCAAGGCGGCTGCACGCGCGATGCCGTTCCACTATTCTCCCGCAGATGCCGCGCCGTCCTTGAGGATCCTGCAGTCGGCCTCGCAGATCTTCCGGCAGAAGGCCATGCCGATGGCGATCACCTTCCTGATCCGGCGGGAGTTGATGAACCTCTCCGCGTATTTCCGATCCTCTATCTGCCTCAGCGCCGCCTTGACCGCATCATCGAGGGCGTCCTTGGTGCCGAAGAACTTGAGCTCGACCACCACCGCGATGTCGCCCTCGTAGCTGGTGAACGAGATGTCGGCGTACCCTTCGCCGGCGTCCGGCTGCTCATGCAGTTCGTCGATCTCCGCCCCGGACCTGGTTGAGAGCAGCGCGACCAGCATCGACTTGTAGTAGAACTCCGGCCGGCGGCCCATGGCGAGGGAGCGCATGCTGACGTAGGTCCTGAGCAGGCCCTGCAGGAGCTCCTTTGCCGCGGCGCAGTCGCCGCAGAGAAGCGCCCTGGCAACCCTCGCGTTGGCATCGTCCCTCCTCATGTCCTCGTCAAAGCCCGCCATGATGCTGTCGCAGAAGCATTTCCTGATCTCGGCGTTGGGGATCCTGACGAGGTACTTCGGGCCTGTTTCAAGCCTGACGATCCCATTCCCCTCCCCGTTTTCGCTTGATCCACCGCCCTGCCCGGCTCCCCTGATTTCCCTGACCGCCGTGACGTAGCCGGTGTGCAGCAGCAGCGACCACATGTCCCTTGCGCTGCGCCTGTCGAGGCGGTCATAGCTCATGCTGTCGTTGATTGCGACCTCGACCTCCTTTCCGTCTGAGAGATCCTGAAGCTTCTGGTTGTCCTCGCGACTCAGGGCGCTGACGTATTCCTTGATGGCCCTGGTGTTGGTGTTTTCAGATCCGGTCCAATAGTCGCCCGGCCATATCTTCCGCCTGTCGCCTTGATCAGCAAGCTTCCTTGCCTCCGCCACAAACTTGCCCACGTCCCAGGGGTTGTAGATCTCGTCCTCGCCGAAGCGGTAGCCGTCGTAGTGCTCCTTGACTGCAGCCTTGTATTCCAAGAGCCCGAAGGCGTCGAGGTAGGCGTCAGCCTCAGCCGGCGTGAAGCCGAAGAGCGATGAAAAGTCCCCGTCAGGCGACAGCACGGTGTTCGCAGTGAAGTTGTTCGCGCCCGTGAAGATCTGGTTCTTGGCAACCCTCAGGCAGCCGGTCATGACAGTCTTGAAGAACGGGTTGGCGCCATTGCCTTTTTTCAGAAAGCCGAAGAATTGAGCGTAAAGCTCAACCATCTCCTTGTGGTAATGGTTCTGCTGTACCTTGACCAGCGGCACGTCGTACTCGTCCACGAGAACCGCGACCTTGCGTCCAAAGTGCCTGTAGAGCATGGTGGCAAGCGAGGAAATTGATGTCTTCAATGTGCTCAGATCCCCTTCGGCAAGCAAGGCCTGCTTGCTCCTGAGGATCGCCAGGGTCTGCTTGTTCTCCGACGGCAGCTTCGGGCTGCCTGGCAGGAAATCGAAATCCTGCGCAAGCTCCGACACGGACTGCGCGAACATGCCTATCGCCTCGCGGTAGTTGTTGCCGCTGACGTTCTTGAGCGTGATTGAGATCACCGGAAACTGGCCCATGAACTTGCTGCAGAGATCGCGATCGTCCATGACATCCAGCCCCTTGAAGAGCCGCTGCTGCCTGAGCGAGCCTCCCGGCGACTTGTGGTCGATCCTCAGAAACTCCTCCAGCATGCTCATTGTCAGGGTCTTGCCGAAGCGGCGCGGCCTCGTGAAGAGCGCCACATCGTCGGTCTGGGTCAGCAGCGGCCTGAGGAACCTGGTCTTGTCGACGTAGTAGCCGTCAGCCTCGATGAGGGCGCCGAAGTCCTCGGTGCCGGCCTTGGCCTGCTTGTTTTGCCGCATGGGATCCTCCTGCTGTCTGGCTTTGGCGCGATCTTGATGCGCCAAAGCGCCGCCTGCCCATCAGATGATCTCACCTTATCAGAAATATAATATTTTCCAATTGGTTAAATCGCAGCAGATGCTTTGTCTCAAGATGCCGCGAACATGTTAATCGGGCTGTTTCACATGGCTGTCCCAGGAATCTGCACAAAGGCCGATCCCGAGACCCTGGTGCGGGCGCGCCAGCGAGGAGGCATGAGCGCAGGATGACGACTCCATGGGCGCTCTTGCAAAGCCTTGATCATTTTTCCTCCCTGCAAGGTTCCTGAAAGGTTCGGGGCTTTTACTAGAAAGCGAGGGCAGGGAATGCTGCCCAAGTTGCAAAACCAAAGGAGACAATCATGAAACATTCAGTTGCAATCGCCGCCATCTGCGCCGCCATGGCCCTCTTTTCGAGCCAGGCCCTTGCTGGCGACCATGAGCACGACCGCGACCGCTGCACGCTCAACGGCGGCTTCACCGGCGAGGTTGCCGTGACCAGCATCAAGGACGCCCTGGCGCTCAAGGACGACGACAAGGTCGTGGTCGAGGCGAAGATCGTCAAGCAGACCGGCAAGAAGACCTACATCATCTCCGACGAGAGCGGTCAGGCTGAAGCCGAGATCAGCCGCAAGGACTTCTGCGGCCAGACCGTCGGGCCAGATGATACCGTGAGGATCTTCGGAGAAATCGATCGGGAGTTCGGCAAAAGCGTCATCGATGCCGACTATCTTGTTATGCTCAACAAGAAGTGATGCTGGCAATTTGGAGGTGCGATGAGGATCCTGCTTTGCGAGGACGATTCGCTCATCGGATCCGGGATCAAGACCTGGCTCAAGCCAAGGGGCTTTGAGACCGACTGGGTGAAGGACGGCGCACAGGCGTACGCGGCGCTTCCCTGCGCCCCCTACGACGCGGTGATCCTCGACCTCGGGCTGCCGTCGCTTGACGGGCTCGAGGTCTTAAGGCGCTGGCGCCGCGACGGCCGCACGGAGCCGGTGCTGATCCTCACCGCCCGCGACGAGCTGTCAGAGCGGGTGCGCGGGCTCAACACCGGCGCCGACGACTACCTCGTCAAGCCCTTCGAGCCCGAGGAGCTCGAGGCGAGGCTGTGTGCGCTCTCGCGCCGCAGCTCCGGGCGCCCAAGCCCGGTGATCCGATGCGGCGGCGTCATCCTCGATCAGGGATCGCGCATGGTCCAGTCCGGTGGCCAGGCCGTGCCCATGACCGCCCGCGAGTTCAGGCTCTGCGAGATCCTGATGTCGGGGGCCGGCCGCACCATTCCCAAGGACCTAATCGAGGAGAAGATGGGGGATCTCGACGAGGACGCCTCGCCAAACAGCATCGAGGTCCTGATCCACCGCCTGAGGCGCAAGCTCGGGCAGGGCTTCATCAAGACCGTCCGCGGCATCGGCTACACCGTGCCGAAGGATCAGGGCGCGTGAAGCCATGAAACTTCGATCCGCCGCCCTTGCAGTCTCATCCTCGATCCGCGCCTTGGCAGGGCGCTGCCTTGGGAGCCTCAAGGCAAGGCTCTTGCTCTTCTGCCTGGCGCTGGCGCTGCTGCTCTCGCTTGCGGCCGTCGCCGCCGCCGCGCTCCACCTGCACCACGAGACCTCCAAGTACTTCGACACGGTACAGCTCGCCTTTGCACGGCAGCTTGCCGCATGGGATCCCGGCGAGGCCGGCGCGGCCTTCCACCAGAAGCTTCCCGATCTCAAAAAGTACCGCAGCCACGGACACTACGACGGTGACGCGCTCTCGTTTGCCGTGTTCTCAAGGGACGGCACGCTCCTGCTCTCTGACGGACGCAAGGGCAGGAGGATCGTCTTTGAGGACAAGGGCAGTGGCTTTCGCGACGCCAGGCTGCGCGACGACGACGACAAGTGGCGGGTGCTCTGGATTGATTCCGGCGACGGCGCCCGCCGCATCGCGGTGGCCCAGGAGATCGAGTTCCGATCGGACCTGATCTTCGGGATCCTGCAAAGCCAGCTCCTGATCCTCGCCGCCTTCGCCCTGGCGCTCTGCGCCGGCCTCTTCATCGTGATCTCAAGGGCCATGCGGCCGCTCGGAGCTCTCAAGTCCGAGCTATCCTCAAGGCGCCCGGGCGATGAGAGGCCGCTTGAGGCCCGCGGCTTGCCCTCTGAAATCCTCCCGCTTGCCGATGAGCTCAACTCCTTTTTCAAAAAGAGCGGTGCGATGATGCGCCGCGAGCGCTCCTTCGTCTCGGACGCTGCCCACGAGCTGCGGACCCCGCTTGCAGGACTGGTGCTCCAGTCGCGCATCGCTGCGGATCCCTCATGCGCCGAAAGCGACCGCAGGGATGCTCTTGAGGCAATCGTCACGGGGGCCAGGCGCTGCTCGAACCTGGTGCGCCAGCTGCTCACCCTCTCGAGGCTCGATGATCTCGACAGCCGCGTACGCTCAAGCGACGCGATCCCCGGGATGTCCCGCGGGAGCGCCCGCTTCAAGGATCTCGTGCAAAGGGCGCTGCTGGAATCAGCTGACGCCATCGAAAAAAAACATCTGAAAGTCGAGTCCTCCTTCAAGGACGGTGGGCTCGTCATCGACGACGGCTACCCCGAGATGGCCTTCGTGCTGGCGCGCAACCTCGTCGAGAACGCCTGCCGCTACAGCCTGCCTGGAGGTTTTGTCAGGATCTCCTCGGATCCTAGCAGCCTCATGGTGGAGAACGCCTGCCGCCGCTACGGCAAGTCAGACCGCGCGCGCCTTGGCGAGCGCTTCTTCAGGCCTGCCGGGCAGCAGGAGGAAGGCAGCGGTCTTGGGCTTTCGATAGCCCGCGCGGCCGCCGCCATCCACTGCATGAACTTTGAGATCGCACTAGAGGACGGCCCCGGTCCCGACGAGGCCACCTTCACCGCAAGCGCAAGGCTGCGCTCCTGAAACGCGCGATGGCGCCGGCCCATCGCCCCTTCACCCTCAATTCTTCACCATTGATGCGTTTTTGACGCCGGCATGACCCTGCAATGACGACGCCCCCCTTACGATGCGAGACGGACAATCTTCACGGCACCTTCAAATGACGCAACTTGCCACAACTTCATACCATCGCATGAAGATCGCCGCAGCCTTGTGCGCGATCACAACGCTGTTCCTGGCCTGCGTGCCGCTCCACGGCATCGACGACCTGCTCTTGGCCCCGTTCTTCGACGGCAAGGCCTTCCCGCTTCACGGCAGCGCTGCAGTCGGGTTCCTGCACTCCTATGCCGGCAAGATCCCGCCTGTGCTCGCAGGTCTCTGGTTCATCCGCGTGGCTGCGCGCCCTTCCGGGATCAAGCCTGAAAACGGGATCTCCCCCCGCAGGGCCGCGCTCGCCGCCCTATGCGCAATGCTTGTCTCCATAGTGCTCGTATCCGTGCTCAAGAAGCTCACCGGCATGGACTGCCCATGGGATCTTGCCATTTACGGAGGCAGCGCCGAGCACTCAACCCCGCTTTACGAGATGCTCCACGGCAACTTCAGCGGCCACTGCTGGCCAAGCGGCTACAGCGGCGGGATCTTCAGCGCCTACGCCTGGTGCCTCTACCTCGTCCTCCGCGGCAGGAAGGCCCGGGCCGTCAAATGCGCCTTCGCCCTCATCACGGTGCTGGGTCTTTTGGGCGGCGTGCTCCAGATGGCCCGCGGCGCGCACTTCCCAACCCACGTCATAGCCTCGATGACCCTCGACTACGCGCTGTGCTTCGCCCTGATGTCGCCGCTTCTAAGGCGCGCCGCGGCCAATTGCCCAACGCAGGACAACCAAGATGGAAATGATCATGAGTGACGCATCGACTGCCTCCAAGGAGGCGGCCCCCTCTCCTGAGACCCCATCGCCTGCGAAGGCGCGCCTTAGGAAGGCCTGCCTGGCCTTCATCGCCGGAACCCATGAATCCCGCCGCCCCGGGGCGCTGCACTTCCTGTGGTGGGCATTCCTCATAAGCCTCTGGTGGTGCACCGCGGCCTCGCTGCCCTTCTGGAACATGTCGCTCAGCCCTCTCTCAGGCAGCCTGCCCGACATGCTGCGCTTCGGCCTTGCCACCCTCGGGTGCCTGGTGTTCGCGCACATGTTCCTGATCCTGCTCTATTCAGCGCTGCTGCCGCTCCCAGCTGCAGGAGCGGCCACCGCGATCCTCGGGATCATCGCGGCCGTGGCCTTCGCTTTCTCCTACCGCTACAACGCGGCGATGACGCCCGAGATGATCCAGAACGCCCTGGAGACCGACAAGCGCGAGGCCAGGGACCTGATGACCCCGCAGCTCCTAGTGTGCTTCCTTGCGATCCTGCTGCCCCAGATCCCGCTCTTTTTCAGGATGATCAAGGCCCGCATGCGTCTTAGGATCCGCGCGCGCATGGCGCTATTGGGGATCTGCTGCGCCTTCCTCTCGGCAGCCTCGCTCTTCACGGACTTCTCTGGCATCGCCATCTACATGCGCGAGCACCACGACGCCCGCTACTTCATCGCCCCCTCGGATGCCGCAGCCTCCGCGGTGAGGGCGCTCACGACCGACGCCCAGTCCGGGACAGTCGAGCGCGTGCCGCTGGACAAGTCGCCGCTGCTCGCCTCATCGCGCAAGCAGGGCAGGCCGGTGGTGATCGTGACGGTCGTGGGCGAGACCGCCCGCGCCAAGAACTGGGGCCTTTCGGGCTACACCCGCGACACGACCCCGGAGCTCAAGGCCCGCAATGTCATCAACTTCACGGACGTGACATCCTGCGGCACCTCGACTGCCGAGTCGGTGCCCTGCATCTTCAGCGCGCAGCCGCGCTCTGGCTACGACAAGAAGAAGGCCCGCGCGATGGAGCAGCTGCCCTCGCTCATCTCGCGTGCCGGGGTGAAGTCAATCTGGATAGACAACCAGGCCGGGAGCAAGGACGCCGCCGCGGGGATCGAGGAGAAGCCCCTCGCCCAAATCCTGCCTGGGAAGGTATCCTCGGCCGTCTGCCCCGGAGGAGTCTGCCCTGACGGGGCGCTTGCGCGCGCTGTCAAGGCCCAGCTTGACGCGGCCAAGGGCCCCACCGCCATCTACCTGCACATGATGGGAAGCCACGGCCCGGCCTATGCCGACCGCTACCCGCCCTCGTTCCAGCACTGGGGCCCGGTGTGCCGCCAGAGCGATCTCAGGCAATGCCAGCTCTCGGAGCTGCGCAACGCCTACGACAACACCATCTACTACACCGACAGCGTGCTCGCCTCCGTGATCGACGCCCTGAAGGAGCGCAGCGATCTTGACACCGCGCTCGTCTACTTCTCAGACCACGGCGAGTCGCTGGGCGACGACGGCTTCTTCCTGCACGGGGCGCCATACGCCATCGCCCCGGAGGTGCAGAAGAAGGTGCCGATGATCATATGGTTCTCCGAGGGCTTCCAAAAGCGCGCCGGAGTCGACCTCAAGTGCGTGCTCAGGAAGGCCGCATCCCCCGCATCGCACGACAACATCTACCACACCCTTCTCGACTTGAACGGCGTCTCGTCCTCAACCTACGATCCGTCGCTCGACCTCATGAGGGGATGCGAGAAGTCTTCCGGAAGCTGAGTCGCTGACGCAGCTGCCTGCTGCAAACAAAGCCGCCGCGCCCGGAAGCACAGCGGCTTTTCCTTGCCTTGAGGAGGCGCAGTCCCGATGCAGGCGTCTTGGAAAGCCCGGGCTTCCGACGCCCCGTGCGGAGGCAGACTGGCCTCCTTTGATGTTCTGCCCTGTACTGCCTTGGGAATTCCGTATGGCATGGATTCTGCTTTCTAAGGCTGGCTCCTTGTAAATTAGGCGAGCAGCTCACAAAAGTTCATTCAAAAATTGTGAAATGAACTGTATTTTTTTGACTTTTATCCATGTAAATTTGTACAAAACAACACAGGCTGGAACAAGGCCAGGCAAACCAAAGGCCGCCGCATCCGGCCATCACCACAACGGAGCCCCAAATATGCCCAACTCAACTAGCATCGACCAACTCGCAGCAAAGGAACTTCGGGACCGCGGTGTGGACAAGTCCACCGGCACATTCAAAAACCACTCGGTGAGGATCGGGAACAGCAGCGCAGTGCGCATCGACAAGATGAAGTCCGACCGCATCCCCTTCCAGGGCTTCAGGACCGCCACGAGGATCGCAAGCGGGACCGAGGGGCTCAGAAAAAGCGCGGCCAGGGCACTCTCCATCATGGCCAGGCCGGGAAAACTCAGCGCAGGCAAGCTCCTAGGCGCCATCAAGGCTACGCAAGAGTACGCTTCGAGGCTTGCAAGACTCGGCTCGCAGGTCCGCTCCGGCACCTTGGAGCTATACGCCCCGCTCGTTGAAAGCCTCTCCAACGACGAGCTGTCGAAGGTCTTCCAGATGTTCCAGACCCCTGAGGCCGACCTGCTCATGACCGCGCTTGCCTACGAGGGCAGGAGCAACTCGGAGGCCTCCGATGCCAGGCGCTGCTCCGAAGTCCTGTTCGACATGCAGGCGCTGGTGATCAAGGAGCTCGGCAACCGCACCTCGCGCGACACGATCGAGCGCGAGATCCAAAAGGATCCGTCAAAAGCCAGGGAGCTGCAGGCAATGGCCCCCAGGAGCCTCTCCGAGCAGTACGCCCCGCAGGAGCAGCGCCCCGAGGCGGTGGAGCACAAGGGCGATCTTGGAACCAGCGCAATGGCCGCCCTGGCCGAGATCTCGGCGCATGGAGCCACGAAGCGCGAGAACGAGGCAGGCGAGGCCCTGGAGGCGATGCGGAGGCGCAATTATAAAACATTGTCTCCAAAGGAGCTTGGCAACATGCTGCGCTCCTCGGAGATAACCATCAACATGGGCGGCATCTCGGCGCTCTCTGGCAACAGCTTCCTTGTGAACAAGGACTCCCCCATGCTCAACATCTTCCACCTCAACGAGCAGGGGATTAAGGTAAAGGGCGAGGGCTACCTCAGGGAGCGCGACAACGTCGAGAAGCTGATCTTCCCGGAGTTCGATGGCCAGGCGCCCAAGGGCGACGAGCGCCCGATCTACGGCGCGCTCAATACCGGCAGGTTCCAGACCGGCGCCGCGAGATCCTATGGCAGGCAGATGGTGGTGGTGCTCAAGCCCGAGGTGATGCGGCGCGCCACCTTCAGCATCGACGATTCGTTCTATGCCCCGTTGGCGAAGGTCACGCCGAAGAAGATAGAAACCTTCTACAGTCTGCTTGACGGAACTTGCAGCCCGGAGCTTGCGAGGGAGCTGCGCGATCCCGCATCAAAGCGCGGCGCCTTACTCAAGAAGTATCTTGAGAATGCGTCAAGGATGGAATCCATGCCGATCTCCACCTTCACCAAGATGCCAAGCTTCTTGCCGGAAGAGGAGGCGGAAAGCGTCCAGGGGCTCATGGTCTCCGTCTTCGGCGACAAGGAGGGAACCCGCAACCGCATGGCCTCCTACGACAGCCTCGAGAACCTGTTCTCCGGCCTTGATGACGTAAACGGCGCCATGATGGCCAAGGCGGCCGAGCGCTTCAAGGAGAACGGCGGAGGCCGCTTCTGCCTGTCCGGCAACTACATCGAAGCCCAGGTGCACGGTCCCATCATCCCAAGCCGCGACATCGCCGAGGTGAGGATCAACCTCTCCGAGTTCGAAACCGATGCCGACCGCCAGACGGCGAAGGAGAGGGCGCTAGCCTTCGGCAAGGCGACCGGCGCCAAGATCACCTTCATCAAGGACGGCACATCGGAAATCGATGATTTGAAGGGATCAGAGTTCTACGATGAAGGCCTTGAGATTTCAAGCGGCCACCTTGATCCAAAGGACATCGAGCGCTTAGTCAATGATAAGCTCGAAAATCCGGGCGCCGCCTTGAAGGAATTGCTCGGCCAATCCACTATGTCCAATGAACTCCGCCGCAGGCTCGCAGGCAACGGGGACGTCCTGATGGGCAATGCGCTCAGACGCGCCCTTGGCAAGTTCGCCGAAGCGGTGAGGAACACCAAGCCACAGCCGGGAGAGGACACTCATTCCGTCCTTTTCGTCGACCGGATGTTCAAGGAGGCGGTCATGCCGATGCTCGAGCTCAAGGCATCGCTGCTTGAAGAACTCGACAAGCTCGACTTTGAGACCGAGGACCAGAAGGCCGCATTCGAGACCTGGGTGAGGAGCGCGGGCAAGCTGCGGTCGCCGGAGGAACTCAGAACCATCCACGACTGCGCCAAGGATTTTGTTCCAGTGCTCAAGGCAATCGCGCAGAACCCGGGCATGGCGCCTGACAAGATCCTGCAAACGCTTTACAGCGCCACGCCCGGCATGAAGGAAAAGCTCAATGCACTCTTCGCATCGATCATTGCGTCCGGCAAGGAAAATGACTTTGGCCCGGACGACAAGAACAACGAGGTCGAGCGCGTGATATCGATGGCCTTGTCGCTCGCTGCAAAAGGCAATCCGCCCATGGACGAGGCCGCGCAGAAAGCGCTTTGCGACGCCTTGAACTCCAATGCCATGAACTCTGAGTACTCGATGATCTCGAACCTGATCTCGAACTTCGACATGGATCTCAAGAATAAGAATATTGGCGGCGGCCACCAGGCATTCAATGACTTCAATGTCCTAAACGACATTGCCAACACGTTCCTAATCGCGCGCCAAACCATCGCCTACAACCTCGGCAGCGTTCCCCCGGAGCCAAACCAGCTACTCGACCCGAGCTTCCTAAGTCCAGCCACGCGCGGCCTGATCGACATGCTCTCGCCCACGGCCGGCAGGATCATGGAGCGCTACCCCGCCCGCGCCGCCTTCCCGGCGCCCGCAAGCCCCCAGGCCATGCCCGCGAACGACGCCCAGAGACGGCAGTTCCTAGTCTCGATCCTCGACGACTACGTGCCCCACGAGCGGACTTTTGAAAGGGGCACCTCCACCCACGGGCGCGGGCACATCGCCAGGGCCTACATCTTCGCCAAGGCCATGTCGTCCATGCTCGAGGAGAACGGGGTCAAGGTCGACCTCAACGCCGTGCTCTGCGGGATCGCCGGCCACGACGTCGGCCGCGAGGAAGGCGGCGATGACCGCTGGGAGCAGCAGAGCGCCCAGAAGACCGTGGAGGCGATGCGCAATAAGTTCCCAGGCGCCATGGGCGAGCAGTACGAGAACGCCTTCAAGGCCGCTATAATCACCGGAGGCCCTGTGCAGACCACGGAGGCCATGCTGCTGCATGCGGCAGACTCGCTCGACTACGGGCGCGTCGGCACATTCGACCTCTCGCGCTTTGGCTTCCTGAACGTTCCCGATGGGGACGATCCTTCGGCGAGCGCCCAGAAGATCCGCAACGAGCTCAAGCGCGAAGCGGATCTGCTCGAGAGGATCACCAACCCGCTGTGCCAGTACCGCAACCTCCTCAACCATATTTCCGAGGAGATGTTGGATGCGCCCGCCTCCGAACTCGAGAGCCTGCGGGAAGATCGTGCCGCCATACTCGACGGCATCGCCAAGGCCTTCGAGGAAGAGTCGAAGCTGAGCTCCGAGCAGCTCATGACCGATTTCGAGAACGTGCTGCGCGACAATCAGAACATGTTCCCGCTGCTCTCGCGCTACTACTTCGGCAACGCACAATAAGGCTCAAGCGCGCGCCGTGGGATCATGGCGCCGCTTTTCGGATTCACATCGCAATAAGGAGGAGGCGCGCGCTGCCGCAAAGGCACAGGCCGCCTTGTCACATGCAATTCACACAGGCAATTTCACAGTTTGGCCAGAAGATAGGCCTGGGCGAGCTCAGGCTCGATGAGCAGAACTCCTGCAGCCTGCTCTTTGACGAGAGCATCGAGGTGCTCTTCACGGCAGACGACGAGGACAAGAGCGTCCTCTTGAGCTGCAGCCTGGGCAAGGCGTCGGAGCTTGCAGCCGATCTTGCAAGCGCGCGCGCCCTGCTCGAGGAATCGCTGCTGGGCGCCCAGACCGGGGGCGCGGCGTTCTCCATAAGCTCGGATGACGACAGCCTCGTGCTGTGGAAGCGCCATGACGACAGCTTCATCGACGAGCTGGATCTTGAAAAGAAGGTGAACGCATTCCTGGAGGAGTGCATAGCCTGGAAGGAGAAGGCGGCCCACTTGGAGGACGATGCCGGATCGACGCAAGTAAACGACAGCCTCGCAGGCCTTGGCGGCGCGCTAATGATCTAGGACGCGGCGGCAGCCCTGCCATGGGCATGGCTGCCACCGCTTGCAGGGCCAGGCCCCTTCGCGATCCGGCGCAGGCTCTGGAGGCATTCTCATGATGCCTCCTAGGGCTTGTCAGTCCCCATCGCCCTTGCTGCCGAGGCCTACGCTGAAGGTCGAGCCTTTTCCAAGCTCGCTTTGGACGCCGATCTCCCAGCCGCGGTCATCGCAGATGCGCTTTACAAGCGACAGCCCGACGCCGTGGCCCGTGCTTTTGCGTCCGCGGTAGAAGCATTCGAAGATCCTCCCCTGATCCTCGGGGGTGATGCCCTGCCCGGTGTCGGAGACCGCAAAGCCACCTTCCCTGAGGCTGATGGTCACGCCGCCCTTTTTGGTGTTGCGCACGGCGTTGGAAACCAGGTTGTCCATGATCGTGAATACGAGCGAAAGCGGGTAAGCGGCGCTGCCGCCATCGCCCTCGGACTTGAGGTAGAGCGAGCGCCCCCTGGCCCCGGCCTCCTCGGCCTCGACGACCATCGAGGCAGCATCCCCGAGCGTGACCTGCTGATCGTCGGCGCTGCCCCTACCGCCGTCGCGCGCAAGCGAGAGCAGCACGCGGGTCAGCGTGAGGATGGTTCTGCAGGCGTTCTCGATGGCCTGCACCTTCGAGCGCTGCATCTCGTCGAGTTCCGTCTCCTCCAGAAGCTCGCAACTTGAGGTGATCACCGCCAGGCGGGTGCGCAGCTCGTGGGAGAGATCCGAGGAGAAGAAGCGCTCCTTCTCAAGAAGCTTGTAGACGTGGCGGCAGGCACGGTCGCAGGTGAGCGCCAGATAGCCTATCTCGTCATCGGGAACCTTGGCCGAGAGCCTCGGCCCTCCGCCATCGCGTATGGACTTGGAGATCTCCTGCGCCGCAAGGCGGGCTGGCCTCAGCGCCGCCGTGACCCTCCAGGCGACGAGGGCGAGAGCGATCGCAAAGAGCAGCACCGCAATCCCGATGATCGTGATGACGAAGCCGCGCTCCATCTCCTCGAACTGGGTCTGGTCGCTCTCTATGACGTAGCGCATGCCGTCATAGCGGTTTATCACGTAGACGAACGAAGAGTGATCCTCGCCCTCGTACTCGGCAAAGCCCGCCCTGAAGCCGCGGTAGCGCGCGGGGATCCCGGCCTTGCCCTCGGGGAAGCGCGGATCGTTGGTGTAGAACTTCTGATCGGGGTTGGGGAAGGCGGTCGGAGCGCCATCAGCCCTGGGGCCTTCAGAAATGACAGCCTCGAGGCTGTAGTAGAGGTCTGGCGGGATCAGGTGGCGCTCGACCACCGGGATCTCGTAGGCCATCACCGCCACGCAGGCTGCGAGCACCGCGCCCAAGATGAGCCCGATGCTAGCAAGCAGGCTCGCGCGCGTCCCGATGAGGCGCTTTGACTTGCAGAACATGATCAAGGCTCCTTGGGGTTGAACGACCAGCCAAACCCAGGCTTGGTCTCGATGAGCTTTCTGCCAAAGGGCTTGTCGAGCACGTTGCGCAACCCCCACACCGCAGTCCTCAGGCTGTCGGAGTCCGGGGTTTCATCGCCCCAGATCTCGCGCTCGAGCGTGGCGCGCGAGACCACGGCGGGCGCGGCTTTCATCAGGGCCTTTAGGATCTTGAACTGGGTTGGGGTCAGGCGGATCTCGCGCCCCTCGCGCACTGCGGTGCCCGAGGCGATGTCGAGCGTCACCGGGCCGGCCTTGAGCTCGCCGGTGACGCTGCCCCCGGCGCGGCGCAGCAGCGCCTGGATCCTGGCGGCCAGCTCGCGCAGCGAGAACGGCTTTACGAGGTAGTCGTCAGCGCCGCTCTCAAGCCCCCTCACCTTGTCGTCCACCTCATCGCGGGCGGTGAGCATCAGCACGGCGGTGTCCACCCCGCGCTCGCGCAGCCTCCCGCACACCTCGAAGCCGTCGAGATCCGGAAGCCCCACGTCGAGCACGCAGAGGCTGAAGGCCCCGTCGGAGAGCGCGGCCAGCGCGGTCATGCCGTCGCTGGCGCTTTCGCACTCGTAGCCCTTGAGCGTGAGGAACTCCGAGACGTTCTGCCTCAGCGCGTCCTCGTCGTCGACTATCAGGATCCTTGCAGCCATAGCCCACCTCCATGTGGATGCGTCAATTCTAGGATTTCGGCGTCAAAAATGCGTTTGCAACCGTCCAGGCCGGCCCCAATGCTGAGACAAAGTATCAGTAGAGAAGCATGCGCAAATTAAATTGCATACAATTAAATCACATCAAATCCATTTCAAAGGAGTTCAAGGAAAATGGCTTCAGTCTACGATTTCACCGTCAAGACCCTGCAGGGCAGGGAAGTTTCCCTCGGAGACTACAAGGGCAAGGTGCTGCTCATCGTCAACACCGCCTCCAAGTGCGGCTTCACCCCGCAGTACGAGGGCCTCGAGGCGCTTTACAAGAAGTACAAGGACCGCGGCTTTGAGATCCTGGGCTTCCCCTCAAACCAGTTTGCAGGCCAGGAGCCCGGCAGCGCCGGCGAGATCTCGCAGTTCTGCAAGATAAACTACGGCGTCACCTTCCAGCTCTTCGAGAAGAACGACGTGCGCGGGGAGAACGCCCAGCCCCTTTACAAGTACCTGACCTCGGCGCTCGGCTTCAAGGGCTTCGACCTCTCCGATCCGTCCGCCAAGTTCCTCTCCGACTACATCACCAAGAACTGCCCGGACTTCCTCGAGGGCGACTCGATCAAGTGGAACTTCACCAAGTTCCTAATCGATCGCGAGGGCAGGCCAGTTGAGCGCTTCGAGTCGCCGATCACCCCCGAGAAGATCGCCCCTGAGATCGAAAAGCTGCTCTGAGGCCAAGGTAGGGAGCGCAAGGCAATGAGGCCCGAGGAAAGGCTGCTGCTGTCAAACCAGCTGTGCTTCCCCATCTACAGGTGCGCGCGCAGGATCATCAGGGCCTACGCGCCGCTCCTTAGGGATCTGGGGCTCACCTACACCCAGTACATCGTGATGATGGTGATGTGGGAGCGCCATGAGATTGAGGAGAAGGAGCTTTGCTCGCTGCTCGACCTCGACTCGGGCACGCTGAGCCCGCTCATAAGGAAGCTCGAGTCGCGCAAGCTCCTCTCAAAGCACCGCCTCGACTCGGACGGCCGCGTGCTGGTCCTCGAGACCACGGACGAAGGCATGGCGCTGCGCAAGCAGGCGTTGTCAGTGCCAGTCGGCATGGCCTGCGCGATGAAGCTTGAGAGCATGGACGAGGCGCTCGACCTCAAAAGAAGGGTCGACAAGCTCTCAAAGGCGCTCTCGGAGAGCATGGGCTGAGCCCAGCTCTGCACTTGCAAGCAGGGGCTGCGATCGCAGCCCCTGTTTCGTCTTCAAATCCTTCGAGATCACTTCTGCCCGGCACGCGCGCGCCTCATGGCAAGGCGCCTTGCGATCGCCCCGCGCAGGTTTATCGGCACCGCGCACACCAGCGCGAAAATCACCGGCACCAAATAGAGCCCCGGGAGCACCCAGAGCTTGCCTGCGTTGATGAGGTTGCGGAAGGAGAGCAGGAGCATGTAGTAGGCAACGTAGAGCAAGAGCGCCTGCCACAGGCGGGAGAACCTGCCCTGGCGCGGGTTGACCATGGCAAGCGGCACGGCGACCATGGCCAGCACGAAGACCGCGATGGCCGGGGCGACGCGCCACTGCAGCTCGAGCGCGAGCCTGCGGTCGCTGGTGCCGATGAGGCTCGAGGTCGGCATCTCCTGGATGTCGCTTGGATCTGATGAGGCGCTCTCGCGCTGCCCTGCCGGGATCACCATGGTGCCGAAGCTTGCGGTGCGGTAGCGCCCCTGCTGCGGCAGCGGGCCCTCGTAGCGGTTGCCGTCCTCGAGGTTGAGCCACTGGAAGCCGTCGGAATCGAAGGTGACGTGGCCGTGGCTTGCGGTGGTGAAGGCGTTGCGGCCCTGCGAGAAGGTGTCGGTCATGACGTAGATGTTGCCAAGATGGCGCTTGCTGCCGCCGCCCCCTGAGACATTCTCCACGAAGATCACGTGCTCGTTGCCGCCTGAGGCGAAGGTGACGAAGCGCCCGCTGTCGATGGGCAGATACTGCGGGTTGCTCTGGGCCTCGCGGGTCAGCTCCTGCTGCGCGGCGGCGGACTCGGGCATGAACCACAGCCCGTTGGCCGCGCACAGCGCCGAGGTCAGGGCCGCCAGCGCCATCGCGATGCCCATGATCCCGAAGGACGAGTAGCCCACCGAGCGCATCACCACCATCTCGGAATCCGAGGAGATGCGCCCCACCGCGATGAGCACCGCCACGAACAGCGAAAGCGGTAGCATCAGGTAGGCGATGGACGGGATGGAATAGAGCACCAGGCGGTTGATGATCTCCATCTGGACCTCGCCGCTGGCCGCGCGCGAGATGTAGCGCACGTAGCTCTGGCAGATGAAGACGAGGAAGAGCACGACCAGCGTGACCACCTGCGCCTTCAGGATCTCTCTGAATATGTAGCGGTTGAGTATCATCTCGGCGTGTTTTCCTTAAGGGCGTCAATCCAGGCGCGCACGAGCGCTGCGGGCGCGCGCGGCGGCAGAAGCGGCGGCGCCCCGTCCATGCCGCGCAGCGCCTCCATGGCGCGCATCAGGTGCGATGCCCCAAGCTGCGCGGCCTTGTCGCAGGGCAGTAGCGAGAGCAGCGGAAGCTGCTCTGCCGCGACGCCGGCCTTGTATTTTAAATCCTCGAGCACGAACTGACGGAGCGTGCGCACCATGAGGGAAGGCGGCAGCGCGAGCAGCGCGTCGACCGCAGCCTCGGTGCGCCCCTGTCCTGAAAGCGCTGCCCCGAAGGCCTTAAGCGCGTCCATGACCGCGCTTACGGGCGAGGGCGCGTCCTCAGGCGCCCTCATGAGCGAGATCGCCCCGTAGGGCGCCCCAGAGGCAAGGCTGAGCGCCAATCCCGCCACAGCGCCATCGCACCCCGGCACCGCCTTCATGATGAAGTCCGCGGCCTCCTTGCGCGGAGGAACCGGGACTGGGATCTTGAAGGCGCGCGAGAGGATGGTCGGCAGCATCATGTCGAGGCTCGAGGCCACCATGATGATGAGCGTGCCCGCAGGCGGCTCCTCGAAGGTCTTGAGCACGACGCTTGCCGCGTCGTTGCGCATGAGTCCCGCCTCCGGGATCACGGCGCACTTGCGCCCGCCCAGCGCCGGGGACTCGCTTAGGAAATGGCACATCTCCCGCAGCGCGCCGATGCGCACGAAGCGCTGCGTGCCCTCGGCCGCCTCCTCGTCAAAGGGCTCGTGGGTGAGATCCTGCCCGTCCTTGGAGCCCTGCGCGTCGGTGGCCCTGATCCTGAGGTAGTCGGGGTGGGTTCCCGCGTCCATCAGCGCGCAGGAGCGGCACTCAAGGCAGGGCCTCCCGCCCCTCTGGCCGAGGCACAAGGCGGCCTTGGCCGCCTCGAAAGCCAGATCATCGCCTCCCATCCCCGGCGGGCAGGAGAAGATCACCGAGCCCGGGAGGCGCCTCTCGCCTAAAGCATCGGTGAACTCGGAGAGCGGCTTTTGCAGCCAGAACGGCAGGTCGTCGCGTGTCACAGCGCCTCCATGATGGCGTCAGCGGCCTTGGCGAACACCTCGTCCACGCCCTTTGAGGCGTCGATGAGCTTGATGTGCGAGGGGTCGGCCTTTTGCAGCGCCAGGTAGGTCTTGCGCACCTTCTCAAAGAACTCAAGTCCCGAGCTTTCAAAGCGGTCGGCCTCGCCGCGGCCGCGCGCCCTGGCCATGCCCTCCCTGACATCGAGGTCGAAGAGCAGCGTGAGATCAGGCTTGAAGTCCCCGATGGCGACATCGCGCACCGCGCGGATCTTAGACAGGGCGATCCCGCGCCCGCCGCCCTGGTAGGCCAGGGTCGAGAGGTCGTAGCGGTCGCAGAGCACCGCCTTGCCAGCCTTGAGCGCAGGCAGGATCACGGTGGAGGTGAGCTGGGCGCGCGCGGCGTACATCAGCAGGAGCTCCGCGGTGTCGCAGAGCTTGTCGTCGCTGCGCTTCTCCTTGAGGATCGCGCGCATCTGCTCGGCGCACGGGGTGCCGCCGGGCTCGCGCAGGCAGACGACGTCCATGCCGCGCAAGCGCAGGAACTGCGCGATGCGGGGGATCTGGGTGCTCTTGCCGGCGCCCTCCCCGCCCTCGAGCGTTATGAAGATCCCGCTCATGAAAACTCCTTGAAATCCATATGGGCCTCAGGCAGCCTTTTTCTGCTGCTTTTTCTGCTGCCGGGCCTTGCGATCCTGTCCGCCCTTTTGCGATTTCCCAGGCTGCGCCTTCTTAGCCTGGGCCTTCTTAGCCTGGGCCTTCTTGGGCTGCGACTTCTTAGGATCGGCCTGCTTGGATGATCCGGCCTTGCCCTGGCCTGGCGATCCTGCGGCATCAGCGCCCTGGGCTCCGCTCTTGTGCGCTGCAGAAGGCTTGATGGCGCCATCCGCCGCCTTGTCCTGCGCGGCATCGCCGGTGACGCCAGACGAGATGTCGACGTCGACCTCGCCGTCGGAGGACTTCACGCTGGCGCCTTCATCGCCGGCCTTGGCATCCTCTCCTGCCCCCTTGCCTTGGTCCTTGGCCTTGGAGCCATCCTGGCCCGCATCGCCATTCTCCGCGCCTGAGGATGAAGCCTGGTCCCCAGGAGACTTTGCCTGATCTGGCCTGGCCGCATTTTCATCCTCGGGCTTTTGATCCGAAGGCTGCCCCCCTGCCTGATCCGCAGCCTTCTGGTCATCGGCCTTTTGATCCAAGGCTTTCTCTTCGCCGGCATTCCGGGCGCCTGCCTTCTGATCCGCAGCCTTATGATCCACGGCCTTCTTATCTGCAGCCTGCTGATCCGCCTTGGCGCCTGCCTTGGATCGCTGATCCGCGTCCTTGCCGTTCCTGCCCTGCTGATCCTTCTGGCCGCTGTCCTTGGCCGCCGCGGCGTCCTGCTGCGACTGGCGGTAGTCGCTCACCTTCTTGCGGTAGTCGGAGACGGCCTTGTTGTGATCCTTCAAGGTGTTCGTGAAGACGTGCCCGTTTGAGGGATCGATGTCGGCTGCGACGAAGTAGAGCGCGTCGGTGTCGGCAGGATGGAGGGCCGCGAGCACCGAGCTCTTGGAGGGCATCGAGATCGGGGTTGGCGGAAGGCCGGCGCGGGTGTAGGTGTTGTAAGGCGTGTCGGCCTTGAGCTGCGCCTTGGTGAGCTTGCCTGAGAAGGCAGGCGAGATCCCGTACATCACCGTGGGATCGGTCTGCAGGCGCATGCGCTTGCGCATGCGGTTGTAGAACACGGCGGCCACCTGGGGACGCTCGTCTGGGATCGCGGTCTCGCGCTCGATGATGGAGGCGACGATGAGCGCCTCGTAGGGAGTCTTGATGAACACGCTGTCAGAGCGCCTGGGCCACTCCTCCTTCATCATCCTGGCAGTCGTGCGCAGCGCCTGGCCTAGCGCCTCGTTGATGCGCCGCGGGCTTTTGACCGGGTAGGTCGCCGGAGCGAGCAGTCCCTCGAGGCTCGAGGCGGCTCCGCCGATGGCGCCCAGGAGGCTTGGATCGGAGTGGAGAGTGCTGATGATGAACTCGGCGGGCACGTCGAGCTCGGAGAGCGCCTGCTCGCAGCTGCCGCAGAAGCGCTTCATCGTGCGCTCGACGTCATCGATGTTCGAGCCCTCGATGATGGTGATGGTGGGGAAGGAGGTCTCGGTCACCTTGCCCATGACCATGAGCGAGAGGATCTCCTTCAAGGTGAGCTTGCCGTCGATGCGGTAGTGGCCGCGCTGTATGGGCTGCAGCTCGGGGTGGCGCCTGACCCAGAACCTGACGACGAAGGTCGGCACGGCTCCGCCTAGCAGCTCCTCGCTGATGGACGTGGCCGTCATGCCCTCCTTGACCTCGTAGAGGTCGATGCGGGCCGGGATCTGCATGGTGTTGACCGTCTCGACGCACTTGAGCCAGTAGAGCCAGGCGCCAAGCGCCGCAGCGGCAGCCAGGAGCAGCGCCTCGGCGGCGATGCGCGCGACGCGCTTTTTAGTCAAGCGATCCCCCTGCGCCGAGCGCGGCCGCCTCTGAAGGCGTGGCGCACACCACGGCGCCGCTGCCGCCTAATGCCTCGATCGCGGCGCGGTTTGACGCCGCATCGGCCCCGAGCCTTACCACCTTGACCATGCCGCGGGGCAGCGCCTTGAGCTCGTCTATGGCCTCATCCCCGAGCAGCGCAAGGTCGCAGGCAAGAGACGCCTCGTGGCGGTTCAAGCTCTCAAGCACGAGCGCGGCCTCCTTGAGCGTCCTGACGGCGCAGCCCTCCACGGCCGCGGGCCTCAGGCAGGGGCGCAGGTAGGGATGGGAGGCGATGAGGCGCAAAAGCGACAGCCGCAGGTCCTCGCGGGCCATGTCATCGGAGATCAGCGGATCCCCGGGGCCCATCGAGAACGGATCGGCCACCACGAGGCTGGCCCCTGTCGCGGTGCACAGCATCGTGGACAGCTCTAGCAGATCCTCGGGATCCGCGATCCCGGGGGCGGACATGCCGGCGCCGAAGCCGCGCGGGATCGGCAGCGGGATCTGCAACGCGCACGCAAGGCCCGCCGCCTTCACAGGGGAGAGGAGCGAGAGCAGCGATCCGCCGCGGCAGAGGCTTTGCTGCGCGTCCAAAAGCCCGATTTCGGCGCAGGTGAAGCCTGATGCGGCCGCATCCTTGAAATGGCTTCCGCCTGATTGCGAGTACTTCAAACAAAGCTTCATCGTAAGGCGCTCCCTTTGCATCTGCATCGGAGTCCGATTTTACCAATAATGCCGCGCCTGCGCCCGCTCTGGCGGGGCCTGCGGGCGCGCCTGAATGAGCCGAAGATCCCAAGTGCTGGAAAATTAAGGCACCATCCGTCACAGTTGCGCCCTGCGCTGGTCAACCTGCCATCGTCAGGCCGGGGGCGGATGGTATAATTTCTGAAAAAACCATAGCATACAGCTTTGCTGCATGGAAAATAGCGAATAAAAGACACCGCCGCAAAACGCTGCGGGATCGTGGAGAGAGCAAAGTGAAATCCGATCTCGGGGACAGGATTGGCAAATTCGCAGTCGCGCACCAGCGCGCCGCAACCGTGGCCGTCCTCATCGCAGCCGCCGCGGCCCTCATCGCGCTGTACGCGGCAGCCAGGACCCGCATGGGCACCTTCCCCTGCGGCATGGACTTCCTCGCCGCGGCGGTGCTCGTGGCATTCCTGCTCATGCTCAGGTGGCAGCTGCACTACGTGCTCTTCATCAGCCGCACCATCTCCCAGGACCGCCTGACCGGCACGCTCAACAGCGCGGCCTTCATGTCGAGGATGGAGGATCTGGTCTCCAACCCGGCCAACCGCTGCGCGCTCTTCATGATCGACATCGACGAGTTCAAGTCCATCAACGACACCTACGGGCACCCCTTGGGCGACGGGATCATCCGCGCCGTAGCCGCGCGCCTGCGCCACGTGGTCCGCGCAGGCGACCTCATCTCAAGGCTCGGCGGCGACGAGTTCGCGGTGCTGCTGGTCAACGTCGCGGGCTACCGCTTCACCGACGGCTTCTTAAGCCGCCTAAACCGCGTGATGAGCGAGCCCATCGACGTGGACGGCCGCAAGATCTCCTGCAAGCTCTCCGTGGGCTTCGCCTCCTCGCCGCTTGACGCCATCAGCGCCAAGGAGCTCTACCGCGCCGCCGACGCGAGCATGTACGCCCAGAAGAAGGCCCGCCAGAAGGCCGCCATCCAGGCGCAGGTGACAGCCGGCGCCGAAGTCAAAAAGCCCAGGGGCTGACTGCCCGGGGCAGCGATGCACCCCGCCACCGCACTGCGGGGGCGGGGTTCTTTTGCGCGTGCTAAAATGCCAAACCAGTCACAGATTTCAAGAATCACGGGATTTTCATTCATGGACATGGAAAAGACCTACCAGCCGGAGAACTTCGAGTCCGGCATCTACAAGAAATGGGAAGAGGAAGGACTCTTCAAGCCTAGCCGCGACACCTCCAGGCCGTCGTTCTCCATCGCCCTGCCCCCGCCCAACGTCACCGGATCGCTGCACATGGGCCACGCCTTCCAGCAGACGATCATGGACACCCTGATCCGCTACCACCGCATGAAGGTCGACAACACGCTCTGGCAGTGCGGCACCGACCATGCGGGCATCGCCACCCAGATGGTGGTCGAGCGCAAGCTCGCCCGCGAGGAGCACCTGACCCGCCATGACCTGGGGCGCGAGAAGTTCATCGAGCGCGTCTGGAAGTGGAAGGCCGAGTCAGGCGGGAACATCACCCGCCAGATGCGGCGCCTGGGCGACAGCGTCGACTGGTCGCGCGAGCGCTTCACCATGGACGAGGGCCTCTCGCGCGCCGTGCTCGAGGTCTTCGTGAGGCTGTACGACGAGGGCCTCATCTACCGCGGCAAGCGCC
>Ga0256406_1000711_pt1 | contig 58776 bp, 64 predicted proteins | sample RumenRJG_03DNA_FD_185986 | JGI IMG/M metagenome (GOLD analysis project Ga0256406, IMG submission 185986) | Bovine rumen microbial communities from Lethbridge, Alberta, Canada - RJG_03 | ecosystem: Host-associated > Mammals > Digestive system > Stomach > Rumen | place: Canada: Alberta | collected... | reverse complement strand
ATGAAATCCTGAAAATCCAAAAATCCGATGATAACACATATAACATTGAATACAGCATTACCAAGTTACTTTATGTTGAAAATGCAGTCGGAACGTATAATTCTGAAACCGGAGTTCTTAGTTTTAGGGGCGATGATGACGGCGGAGCTGTTTTTGAAGCAGATGTTGTAAACAAAGGTGACCACTTAGAGGTTGCTGTAACTCAGAGCAGTCATAAAGATGCTGTAGGATCAGTACAAAGTTTTTACAAAGCAGATGATCCCAGATAGAAGAATTCAGGATATCCGGTGCGGCGTTACCTCCCGGATCTTCGGAGTAACAGGATCGAATCCCATCATCAGGAGATGGTACTGTTCTCTCGTGAGTTCTGCCGCTTCCTGTCGGCTCCTTGGCCAGGAGAAGCTCCCGGCTTCAAGGCGCTTATAGAGGAGAAGAAAGCCGTCGCCTTTGCCCGGGGACCAAATGACATATCTTTTTTTCGCTACGGATTGCACCGTTTACAGGGAACATATCCTGCTTCCACGGCTTCTTCGCGTGTTTCAAAGTAAACCCTGTTCTTCTCCTTCATATCCTCCACGGATTCGCACCAGGGATAATGAAATTTCATCGTATTTGCATTCCCGACGTAGGGAGCCGCGTCCGTCTCTGCACGGCTGTCTGCGGATGATACAGCAGCGGCGGAGGAAACAGCCTCCGTCCCCTCCGAGAGAACCGCGATCGAGGCTTCCTCTCCCGCGCTTTTGGATGTACTGCCGGACCCGTCCGGGACGCTGCGCGATGTACCCTTGTACTCCTCCCCTTCGCTGCTCCCGTCCGAATAATCAATGGTAATTCCCGGCTCGACGTTATAGCAGAAAACGCAGAATTCTACCTCTTCTCCTTCATCCTCCACGGACTCGCCTTCCATAAGTACACCATAGGAGAGAAGATTATTTCCCTCAAAAACCGGCGTCACCCGGTACAGAACATGATTGTCCGTCGCTTTGATATAATCTGCCGTTTCATTCTCATAGGGACTCATGCCCTCGATGTTCATATATCGGGTGCCCGTGATGAGATTTTTCTCATTGGCATTTTCTCCCGTCAGCTCATAAGCGATGAGATGGCATCGATTATAGAGATAATTGCCGTCGATTCCGGCATATTTCACGGTGTGCCAGCCGCTCGGCCTGATCATTCCAATCTCTCCGCGCGGTTCGGTCGGCATCAGATCCTGTCCGATGACAGCCTGCGCCGTCCCGCAACGCCCAAGTGCATCGAGGTCCGAATATTTCTCGTATGACGACTCCTCGAGGTCCGACATGGTGAAGAACGGTACGTCTCCATTCACGGGAATACTCGATTTCCCATCGAAGGCCGGAATCGTGATCTTTACACTTCCGGCATCCCCATCCTCCACCGTGAGTGTAATATTCTCGTACGGAAATCCCGTCTCGCTGCCGGAATTTCTCTCCGTCTCCTCATCTGCACTGTCCCCGGCACCCTCTGCTGCACTGTCTTTATTTTCCGGTTCTGCCGATTCCGCGGGCAGGCTTTCTCCCGATGCTGTGGAGGATACATCTTCTGAGGACAGTGCGCGGGATAATCCGGCAGCCGCTTCCGAGGCACTCTTTCCGGAATCGCTGTTTCCGCACTGTGCAGCACAGGCACTGATCACAATGAGAACAATAAATAAAATTACAACTGTACTGAGACAGGAGCCCTTCTTCTTTCCTCTGCCGTTTCTCCTGCCGGATGCGCGTCTCATTCGGATCTCGCCTCCCGGGCGGCATGCCTTTTATTTTTCACCTGTTACCTATATCATTTGAATTTTCCACAATCAGCCATTCTTCTTACAGATGCAGTACGCGGTCCGCGATCTCCGCGGTTCTGCCCTGATTCCAGTACTGTGTCCCGATGTATCCGCATGTGCGTCTTGCCACATGCATCTTTGTCTGATCACGGTTTCCGCACTTCGGGCATTCCCAGACGAGTTTTCCCGTATCATCCTTGACGATCTTGATCTCTCCGTCGTAGCCGCAGACATCGCAGTAATCACTCTTCGTGTTGAGCTCAGCGTAGAGGATGGTGTCATAGATGTGCTGGAGCACACGGATGACTGCCGGGATATTGTTCTGCATGTTCGGAACCTCAACGTAGCTGACGGCTCCTCCCGGTGAAAGCTTCTGGAATTCCGCTTCCTTCGTTAGTTTTGAAAACGCGTCGATCTGCTCAGTCACATGGATGTGATAGCTGTTCGTGATGTAGTTCTTGTCCGTGACTCCCGGGATCTTGCCAAAACGCTTCTGCAGGCATTTTGCAAACTTGTAGGTCGTGGACTCGAGCGGCGTCCCGTAGACAGAGTAATCTATATTCTCTTCTTTCTTCCATTTCTGGCAGTAATCGTTGAGCATCTGCATGACGCGGAGGCCAAACTCTCTGCCCTCTTCGCTCGTGTGGGAGACGCCCTTCATGTAATAGACGCACTCTGCAAGTCCTGCATATCCGAGAGAAATGGTGCTGTATCCGTCGTACAGAAGCCTGTCGATGGTTTCACCCGGCTTCAGTCTTGCAAGGGCACCGTCCTGCCAGAGAATCGGCGCTACATCTGAAGGCGTCCCCTTCAGACGCTCATGACGAATCCTCAGTGCGCGGTGGCAGAGATTAAGGCGCTCGTCCATAATCTCCCAGAACTTTTTCTCGTCCTTTCCGGAAGAGCATGCCGCGTCGACAAGATTGATCGTGACGACGCCCTGATTGAACCGACCGTAATAGCGGTGCTTTCCCGGTACGTAATTGCCTGCATTCGCGATATTTCCGACACCTGCATCCGTGAAGCGGTCCGGAGTGAGGAAGCTTCTGCATCCCATGCAGGGGTATACATCTCCCTTGAGCTCGAGAGCTTTCTTCTCGGAGATATAATCCGGAACCATACGTTTTGCCGTGCACTTTGCGGCCAGCTCGGTCAGATAATAATACTTCGTCCCCGGACGGATGTTATCCTCCTGCAGGACATAAATCAGCTTCGGGAAAGCCGGCGTGATATAGACACCGCTGCGGTCCTTGACACCGAGAATTCTCTGTTCCAGCATGACCTCTATGATCATCGCAAGGTCATCTCTCGTCTGACCTTCCGGAACCTCGTTGAGATACAGGAATACGGTGACAAACGGAGCCTGGCCATTGGTGGACTGGAGCGTAATCAGCTGATACTGGATAGTCTGGCATCCGCTCTCGACTTCCTTTCGGACCTCGGCTTCAACCAGAGCGCTGAGCTTTGCGTCATCAAGGCGTACACCGGTCTCCTCGAGTTCCTTTGAGAGACGCGCGCGGATCTTCCTGCGGGTGACGTCCACAAACGGGGCGAGGTGACTCATTGTGATCGTCTGTCCGCCGTACTGACTCGATGCAACCTGGGCCACAATCTGCGAAGCAACCGTGCATGCCGTGTTGAAGCTGTGCGGCCGGTCGATGTGTGTGCCGCTGATGCAGGTCCCGTTCTGGAGCATGTCGTCAAGATTGACGAGGTCGCAGTTGTGCATATGCTGCGCAAAATAGTCCGCATCGTGGAAATGGATGATGCCTTCCTGATGGGCGCGGACGATGTCTTCCGGGAGAAGATACTTATTGGTATAATAGCGGCTCCACTCGCCTGCCATATAGTCGCGCTGTACAGAGAGAACCGTCGGGTTCTTGTTGGAATTCTCTTGCTTGACCTCTTCATTGTCGCGCTCGACGACGCCGGCGATCTTCTGATCGACATCGCTCATCTTGCGCATTTCATTGTGCTTGTAGCGGTAGGTGATATAGAGACGGGCCACCTTCGGTTTGCCGGAGCCCATCAGCGCATCCTCCACCTTATCCTGAATTTCCTCGACGGAAAGATCACGGCCCGCATTCTGCGCATCCTTCATGATTCCTTCCGTAATATCCTCGATCTGCTCCGGAGAAAGACGCTCGCTCGCGATTCCCTCCTCGCGGTTTGCCTTCTCAATTGCGTTTGCGATCTTGCGCGGATCAAACGGAACACGCTCACCGGAACGTTTCATGACACAGATCTTCTGTTCCGGCACTTCACTGTTTCCGTCCAGTGTTTCATCATACATAACGGTCACTTCCTTTACCCCCTTGAACCAATTCTTAATAATATATTCGTCTCTCGTTCTGTGATCTCTTCGTTTCGTCCAACCTAGCTGTAAATAGATGACTCAAATAGTCATTTCCTCCTGAGACAAAGAATGTGAGGCTGCCTTACCGCCTCACACATCGTTATTATAGGAGCACTCACACCAAATATCCAGTGAAAAAACATAAAAAATACAAGATTTAGTACTATTGCAAAAATCGTGGCACTAAATCTTGTAAGTTTTTCTCCGTTATCACCGATTGACATCCGGAACCGGGATATTCAGCATCGCGAAACGCCAGCGGGAGACAGTATATCATGTGGTTCTCACATGTTCAACATACAATATGATGATATTTTCTGTTGTCCCGGCAAATCTCCTTCCGGTAAAATAAAAGCCCGGGCGGTGGGTCCGGGCCGCTGCACGGGCATCCGCCCGGGCCATATTAAGAAAGCCCTCCGGCCTTCATGCTTTCCATCATCCTCCGGTAGCACTGCTCAAGGTTATAGTGCGGCTCCCAGCCGAGCGCGCGGAGTTTTGACGAGGAGAGAGTCATGTGTGTCTCGGCTGCATAGCCGTAGGTATTGCTCTCCGGGATGTCGAACACGACACGAATCTTGTCTTCTGCAAGGGTGTGCGCCGCAAACTCTGCCATGTCGGCGATCGTCGTGTGGGTCTCCTCGTTTGCGATATTGTACGCCTCGCCGTCGGCCCCCTTTGTCAGAATCGTAAGAAGCCCCCGGACTGTATCTGCGGTATAGCAGTAATTTCCCTCCGAGGTTCCCTTCGTATGAAGGACGATATCCTTTCCTTCCATCACGCTGCGCGCAAACTGCGCGAAAACCCGGTTCTCCCCCGGCAGCACACCGGCGCCGAACGTCTGGGCAAGGCGCGCGATCCGGACGGGCAGGCCATATTCTGCATAATATGCCGCGCAGAGATTCTCGCACATCCGCTTGCTGAGCGGGTAATCGCTCCGGACCGCGAGCGGGTCAACATAGCCCTGCATCTCCTCAGTGACGGGCTCCTTCGTATCCATCCGGCCGTAAACTTCCATAGAAGAAAGATAGACAAAGGATTTCACGTTCTTCATGCGTGCAATCTCAAGCATGTTTCTTGTGCCCTCGATTGCTGTGTTAATCGTCTCGACCGGCTTTGTGACCATCGTCTTCGAAGCCGTGACGGCAGCGCAGTGGATAATATAGTCGACCGGGACACGGACGGCGTGGGACAGCTCGTCCGGACGGAGCAGGTCCCCGGTCACAATATTGATGTCGCCGCGGTTCAGGAGATTCCCATAAATGCTCTCCGCTTTCTTCGGATTGCGGATGAGTGCCAGAATTGTGATTCCGGCTTTCCGCTTCCGGTTGATGCAGGCAAGAGCCCGCACCGTCTCCGAGCCCACGAGACCGGTCGCGCCGGTCACAAGAATGGTTTTACCGGAGAGCTCCGTCAGAGGCAGATCACTGTCTGCGACTGCCTCCAGGTCCTCCTGCAGTGTCCCGTCATTCGGGCACTCCTTTTCCAACATGCTCATGTTTATACCCCGCTGAGGCAAAATCCGCGGATGCGGTTTTGCCGAATGCGGCAGCCGGTGCTTCAGCACCGATGCTGCGGTTTGAAAGTCCTGCATCAGCAGGACTTTCAACCTTATACCCCGCTGAGGCAAAATCCGCGGATGCGGTTTTGCCGAATGCGGCATCTCCTGGTGCCAGGGCACCAGAGTACGCCGGCCATGCGTCCGCACAGCGGACACAACGATACGGCTGCTATGCTTTTACTTCCACGGCGCGCTTCTTATCCTCCTCTTCGCGCTCCTGTTCCTGACGGACGAGGAAATCCGCAGCCAGCTTATCGATGGCTTCCCTGCTCTTCGGCAGCTTCTTCGTCATCAGAAATTCTTCGTAGGCATCGCAGTAATTCTCAACGTCCTCCGTGAACGCAATCTGCCGGCCGTGATCAAGCCACAGGACCTTATTGCAGAGCTCTCGGATCTGGTCGATGGAGTGCGACACCAGAATTCCCGTGACGCCTCCCGAGAGAATCTCCTGCATCTTGGCGCCGCTCTTCTTGCGGAAGGCGCCGTCGCCGACAGAGAGAACTTCATCGAGGATAATGACGTCCGGATCGACAAGACAGGCGATGGAAAACGCAAGGCGGCTCTTCATGCCCGAGGAAAGCTGCTTGAACTGATAATCCTGGAATTCTTCAAGCTCCGCGAAACGGATGATTTCGTCGTACTTCTTGTCCAGGAATGAGCGCGTATAGCCGAGAAGAGCTCCGCGCAGATATGTGTTTTCACGGACCGTCATGTCGCCGTCAAAACCGCTTCCGAGTTCGAGCAGCGCAGCAATACTCCCCCTTACTTTCATCGTGCCGTAGGTGGGAACCATAATGCCCGTCACGGCCTTCAGGAGCGTGGATTTGCCCGCACCGTTGCTTCCGATGATGCCGAGCATGTCTCCCTTCTCGAGGCTGAAGGTGACGTCTTTATCGGCCCAGAATTCTTTTACATGATAATTGTGGGTCAGCTTCCTTATACAGTACTCCTTGAGGCCGATCGCCTTGAAGTCGCCTGTGATGTAGCGGATGCTGACATGACTGCACTCAATTACAGACATATAAATCCTCTGGAAAAATTACATCCAAAATCTGTCCTATACCCGCACCGGCGCCCTGTCTGGAACGCCCGCAGAGAATCTTCTGCCGCGGAGCCGGATTTACAGATAATACAGGAACTGGTGATTATATTTCTTATAGATCCGCATCCCGAACAGAATGACGACGGCCGCATACAGGAGACAGAGACCATGATACTGCAGCGAGGGAATCTTCGCGTCGATGACGATGGTGCGGAAATATTTGATGTACACGTAGACTGGGTTCAGCAGGAAAAAACTCTTGAACCAGTACTTGTCCACCGAATAGAAGATTGCCGACATGTACGTGATCAGCGTGAGAAAAACATCATAAAGGTAACGGACATCCCGGAAAAATACGAACAGAGCCGAGAGAATCATTCCGACGCCGATGTTGAAAATAAGGAGGCAGGCAATCGGATAGACCAGAAGGAACATTCCCGGCCAGAAGTGGATATCGTCCATGATGCAGAAGACGAAAAACACAATGAGCGTGAGCCCGAAATTCACGAGTGCCGAGACATTCTTCGACAGCGTGAACATATATTTGGGCACATTGATCTTCGTGAAGATCTTCGCATTGTCGACAAGCGAGCTCATTCCGTTCTTCGTGGCTTCCTTGTAGTACGAAAGGATGATGTTGCCCGAAAAAAGATAAATGGTGTAATGATCAATGTTCTTTGCGAAGAACTGTGTAAAGATGACCTTCATGATCAGCAGCGTGAGGAGCGGTGAGAGAACCGACCAGCCCATCCCGAGGATGCTCCGCTTGTATTTCTGCGTGAAATCGCGGTGCACCAGCTGCTGAAAGAGAAACTGATTTTTTTTGATGTTTGTGATGAGTTTGTTCATGAATTAATCAGCGTAAATCCGTTAAAACGCATGCCGGTCTTCCCGGCCCTTTCTTCCCCGGCCCCATCTTTCCTGCCTTCTCAGGCAGCGGCCTTTACAAACCAGCTCTTCATCACGTTTTTCTTCGACCGGATAAAATCCGAGAAATACATGACGAAAAGTGCAGTTCCGAAGGCGAACGCGAGGTAAACAAGAACGCGCGGCACAGCGGAAAGCGACTGCGGCAGAATCTGATTGAGATGCTGCGCATAATACAGGTGGCTGAAATACAGCGAGGTGCTGAATCTCGCGCACCAGGACGATACTCTTCCGTCAAAACGCTTCGAGAGCAGCCCGGTTCCCGCAAAGGAAAGCGTGACTGCCGCCGCCAGCAGAGCGATGAAGAAGAAGTCCCTTTCTGTCGGCCCGTAATAATACATGTACGCAATGAACAAAAGATAGGCTGCTGCCTCGAAGACGGTAAACAGCACTCTTGCAGCCCTCGTCCACTGTGTCCGCTGCATTTTCCGGGATATCTGATAGATTACGACACCGAGGCACAGCTCCGCAAGTGCACGCAGCAGTCCCTTGTACGCAAACCCGATCCACTTGTCCGGGTTTCTCGGATGCCCGTAATTCCGGCAGAGGAATCCCATGATAAAGATACACACGAGCGGGCAGACAATCTTCGGGAAAAAATCGGGAAATTTTCGAAGCAGCGGATATAAAACAGCCATCGACAGCAGCATCGCCGATACGTACCATACGACACCGTCGAGCCCCCCGATGTAAAGTCCGCTCATCTTGAGAAATCCAAGCTCGAAGAAATCCCGGACAAACAGGCCGGCCATCCCGCGCAGAGAAAGTTTTTCCGCTGCAGCGACAAAGAAAAATCCGATGATCCAGGCTGTCAGAAAATCCGCAAAAACTGCTGAGAGTTTCTTTTTAAGGAAATGCGCCGTTTCGGTGCCGAGTCCTTCCGCAGATGCCGGCGTTTTTCCGCTGGTCTTCCCTGCAGCTACGGCCGCCTTCATCTTCCGGTCCGCGCTCGCCGCCATCAGGCAGCCCGATACAAAGAAGAAAAATTCGACCGAGAGCGACCCGCCCAGGAAGAGACAGTGATCATCTCCGAGAAGGTATCGCGTGTGGTGCAGCACGATGATAAAGGCAAACAACAGGCGCAGAAAATCAATTTTCCCGTTGCGTGCACGGTGAATCTTCGTTTCAGCCATTGCTCTTTCCAATCTGCGAGAGGATATGGTCCGCAATTCTCTCAGAAGAATGCCCGTCGTCGATGCACTGTTTTTCCGCAAGAAAATCATCGCACTTCTTTATGAAAGTATCATTGTCGAAGGCGAGGACATTTTTTTCCATCTCGTCATTATTCCGGGCAACCGGGAACGGAGTGCTCTCAAGGCGGAAATAGAAGCCGCGCTCATTGTTATACAGATCGATATCTCTTGCATAAATGAATCCCGGCCGCTTCGAGAGAACGAAGTCGTAGATCCACGAGGAATAATCAGTGATGCCGGCATCCACAAAGGAGAGCAGCTCCTGGATGTCCGCAAACTGCGTGACATCGATGACGTTCGGAGAGACAACCGTGTTCTTGTTTCTCTCATTCTTGCGGTCGTTATCATGATATCGGAGAAGCAGCTTCCATTCCCCGCCAAAACGTTTTTCCATTGCAGCGAGAAGACGCTCCGGCTGCAGGTCGTAAACGGCGAAGTTGTGCGTGTCCCGGAAGGTCGGCGCATAGAGAATGAATTTGTCGTCTTCGCTCAGGGCATAATCGCGGATGAATTTTTCTCTCCATCTGCGGCGCTTCTTTTTATAAGTATCAAAGAAAACATCGTTCCTTGCGTGACCGAGCCGGAGGATCGGTGTTTCCTTCCAGAACGTCTCGCGGAAGACATCCTCCTCGAACTGGCTGTTCGAGATGCAGAAGGTCGTGAGCTTTCCCGTGCGTTTTGCCGCTTCCGGCCAGCTCACATTGGTATTGTAATGAGCCGGGTCAAAACGCTTGATCCCGAGAGAGCCATGCCACGTCTCATAGACGATCTGTTCCGGTTTTGTCGGGAACGGATAGAACTTGTCACCGAGCAGCGAATTGATGACAATGACCTTTGCAGAGACTGCAATCTGAAAATACTCAAAGGAATTCATCTTCACCACATGCACGTTCGGAAGATCCGGGACGGCGCCGCGGGAGATGAGATTCGTGACGCCCCACCAGATATCGACATCTGCATTTCTCCGGATGAGCTCTTCGCAGATGTACTTCGGATTGCAGGAGTAACTGTGATTGAAGGTGATGAAAAGGATGCGGTTCGGCACGACCGCGGTCGTCTTCGAGAGGTGCTTCCGGTTCTGGTATCCGATACTCCGGTCCACCGCTGCTGCCATCTGCTTCCAAGCCACGCCGATGCGGTGGAAGAATTTGCCCTCGACCGCTGCCGGATAAATTCTCTTTGCCTTGCGCTTTAATACCCTGAAAATCATGGATCCCTCACGATGAAAATAAATTTTGCCGTCTTCCGCCCTGACGCTTTGTCTGCGGGCGGCTCTGCACAGTTTATTTGTGCTCTGTCATTCTGGCTGCTGCAATCCGGAAATAGTATCCGGGAAAAATATTCGGATGCTGTTCCCGGATAAATGATCCGGATATTTTATCCGGATATTTTAGCCGGATATTTTAGCCTGATCATTATCCTGAATAAAATCACTGATACCCGAAGATCCGGCTGTTTTCCTTCGCGTCCACGATCGCGCGGAAGATATAATAATCGATCGGTGTCGTGATCTTAATGTTCTCCGTAGAGCCGATGACCGAGTAGAGCGTATGCCCATAATAATGGAACATGCTCGCAGAGTCGATAAAATCCTTCTTTCCCTCCTCGAGTGCCTTTTCATGACACTCGAGAATATCGCCGAGCCGGAAGCACTGCGGTGCACGGACCATCTCGCAGCGGCTGCGGTCCAAGATGTCTCCGACGACGCCCGGCTTCCCGTCCCCGACAAAAATGGTCTCCGTCGCCGGAACGACGGTCATTGCATTTCCTTTCTCCTTCGTGCATTCGATGCACTTCGTGATGGTTTCCGGATCCACCAGCGGACGGACTCCGTCGTGAATAAGCACCACCGTGTCATCGGGATACAGTTTCTTCACTGCAAGAAGTCCGTTGTGTATAGACTCCTGCCCTGTCTCCCCGCCGGGAACGATGGCTTTCACCTTTGTGAGGCCGAACCGCCGTACATATTTGCGCATCTCGGAAATCCAGCCATGGATACAGACAACCACGATTCCCTGAATATCGTCATGATTCTCAAATTTTTCCAGCGTATAGATGATGATCGGCTTCCCGTAGAGTTCGAGAAACTGCTTCGGGATCGCTCCGCTGTTCATCCTTTTCCCGCTGCCGCCCGCAAAAATCAGTGCAACATTTTTCATTTTCCTGTGAAACTCCTGAATTCTGACACCAAAAACGCTATTCTGTCCTGCCGGATTCTCCGGGAGATGAGACCGTTTCATTCGTACGTGCGGGATCCTCCGAGAGATAAAACGGACGGAAAAAAACATGCGCCTCACGGTCCGCTTCCTTCGGGGGCGTCATATAATCCGGCCCGTAAAGCCGTGTAAGATAGGCGGCTGTGTCCTTCGGGCATTTTTTAGTACCCTTCCCGTAGGGAAGAGTGACCGTACTGCAGACCTGATCCCGTAAATAAAGCTCACCCCGGAAAAGTTTCCGTCCGGTCGGAATCGTCACGAATCGTGTCTGATTATTCCGGCAGAGTGCATTCCACCGGTCACCGTGCCGGACCAGCGAATCCAGACTCCGCCATCCGATCAGCGTTCCGATGAAAATCTTTGTCCGGAACACCTTTTTGATCCGTGCATCGCCAGTCCCGTCCGCAAGCCGCATCAGTTCCTTCCGGTCCCGCCGGAACTTCCGGCAGGAGACAAGAAACCCGTACGCCATACACCCGAGGCCGTGGATCCCGCGGCGGAAGGCATCATCATATGTGTTCTCGATCACGAAGACATCGATAAACGCCCCGCATTCCGGATTGCAGAAGTCCTCACGGGTTTTGACGCTCGTACCCTTCCTGCGGATGCGCGTGAGCAGCAGGCCATAATTTGCCGTCTCCTGCGGCGTATGAATCCAGTACTTTCCTCCGTATTCCTTTCGGAACAGAGGGATGAACAGATCGTAATCCGCGCGCGGCATGTTGATGTCGATGTCATCGTCCCACGGTATCATTCCGTGCCCGCGCACAGCGCCGAGCGCCGAGCCTCCGCCGAGTTCATAGGTAAGACCGTTCCGGTCGCAGAAATCCGCGACATCATCGAGGATTTCCTCCTCCGTCTCCTGCAGTGCATGAAGAGACTTCTCATCCAGTGTGACCGTCTCGTCCGTATGAATATGTTTAAACGCATCGACTGTCGAAAGTGCAGGCTGTGCCATGAATCCGGACTCCGTTGCGCAGGGGCGGGAAATTCTCCCGCTCACCGCTCATATCGCATGTGTAAAAACTTCGCACTGAGGAAAGCATGGATCTTTTTCGGATAATCGGGCTTCTCCATCAGTACATAGGGCAGAACCCTGACTTCTTTCTTCTGAAGTGTCCCCTTTTCGAGCTGGAAGGCGAGCCACACATTGAAAATTATCTCGCCCACGCGGCCGCAGTACCGTCCCTGATAATAGGAGAGGCCGCTGGTATCAATCCGCTTCTCAAGCTCCCCGAGGATGCGGAATAGCCATCCGCAGTACTGATCGAGCAATTTCCGTTCCATGATGACCATGTTGAACATATAGCCGCTCGTCTGTTTCAATACACGGTCATACGTCGGAAGATATTCCGGATAAAGCTCCGCAATGATCCTGCGCGTCTCATCAAGATGCACCATATAATGCGTGTGACTGTAGTGAGAATAAAGCGTTTCGATCACATAACGGCGCTTTTTCGGCAGGAAGACGCGGATCTGGCCGAGCAGCGGCATGATATCCTTCTCGCGCACAACCCGGTCAAAGGGGTCCTTCTCGTGCATCCTCGGCTTCCATCCAAAATGCCGGCGGTAGTGCGCGATCCCGACATAGTCGGCATCCAGATTCTTCCACGCCCAATAGAGCCCGGTGAGCTCACAGTACAGAGGGTTTTTCTCTGAGATATTGTCACCCTCATCGTCTCTTTGCACACCCGGCAGAACCTTGCTGTGCAGTGCAGCGCCCACATGAATCGGAAGATACATCGCATCTTCCGGCACACGATACGGCTTATGCATCGTTACCAGTATTCGGATTGTCAGAGATTTCTGCTCTTCCATCGTCAAAACTCTGCCTGGCATTGTGCCATCACTGTGCCGGCGCCGCGGCTCCGGCTGCCGTGCCGGCTCCTGCATCCCCTGTGCCGGCGGCCGCATTCGGAACGGAGACGACAGTTCCCGTCCCACCGGCCGCATCGGTTCCCGCGGCCGCGTTCGGATCGGCAGCAGCAGACTGCGCCGTTCCCGCCGCGTTCGGATCCGCTGTCCCCGTGTCTGTTCCCGCTGCATTCGTACCCGCATCGCCTGTCCCGGTCTGCGGCGTCAGGATCGACGGATCCGGGACTGTACCGACCGCATTGCCCGTTGTCGGGTCGTAAACAATTCCCGTCGAGGAATCATAGAGATAACCGCTATTCGGGTCAACGGAAAGGCCGGCGGGCAGGCTGGTTCCGGCGGATGTTCCGGACGTATCCGTTCCTGTTCCGGCAGATGTCCCGGAATTTCCGGATGTGCCGGATGATCCTGTCCTTGCTGAAGAAGTGTTCCCGGCGGAGTTTATTTCTTTCTGATAACTCTTGCTTGTGTAATACGTCGGCTGATCAAGGCCTTCGTAGTAGGTCTCAAGTGTCTCAGGATCCGCGCCGTGGTAGAGCACCGCCTGAAGAATTCTCGCATTGGTGTCAAAATCGACTGCAAACATACGGCGCCCTTCCATTCCTGTCATCATGCCGTATGTATTTTCGAACGGAATTGTCATCTGCCCGTATTCTGCATTCAGATATTCCGGAACCAGTGTGATGAGTTCCGTGACATCCGACTCCGAAAGGTTGGTCTGAACCATCGGCAGAACCTTGTTGAGCAGGCTGTCCAGCTCCGTAACTGACATCTTCTTCATCTGCTCAATGGCAGCCAGAATGACTTTTCTCTGCCGTTCCACACGGTGCCAGTCGCTGTCAATGGAACGGAGACGGGCATAACACATCGCGGTTGCACCGTTCAGATGATTGACACCTTCCACAAGGTCCTGCTGGACCTCGTTTTCGACGTGCATTCCCTTGATGTAGCCTTCCGTGTAGGAGCCCTCTGGGTGATCGATGTTGTTCGCCTCTGCCTCGGTCAGATCAATATCGACACCGCCGACCGCATCAACAAGCTGAATGAAAGTCCAGATGTTGACCCGGATGAACTTCGTGACATCGATCTTGAAGCACTCCCGTATTTCCTCCGTCTGCAGATACGGCCCGCCATAGCGGAATGTGTGCGTGAGCCAGTCGTACTGGCCTTTGTACTCTCCCTTCAGGATCGGCATGCCCATTGCGCGCTCGAAACTTACGAAGTGTACGGTATTCTTCTCTTTATTAATCGAAAGAAGAATGCATGTGTCACCGCGCGCATTGGTATTGAATTTCTTCGTGCGGTCATCTGTTCCGATCAGAAGAATGTTGTAGACATCGCTGTCTGAGAAAATATCGCCCTCGGCCTCGATGGTTTTGGCTTCCGCGACATTCGCATTCTGCTCGTTGATCTCCTTGCTCGTCTCTTCGTCGAGTTTTGCCTGTTCCGCAGCCTCCTCGGATGTCTGCGAGGCGGTCTCATCGACAATTGTCGAATCCGTCCCATACTTTCCCTCGGAGTACTGCAGAAGACTGTACTTGCTGTGAAGATATCCATAGCCGGACCCTGCGGCCGCGTCAAAAACGATAAGAACAATCAGCAGGATACAGAGCACCGGGTGCATGTGAAAGAAACTTTTCCCACGTGTCTTCTTCTCAGACTTTTTCGTTACATTGAGGCGTGCGATCTCTTCGAGAGCAGCTTTGCGGTCATCTTTCTCTGCCGCAGACTGCCCTTCCCCTGTCTTCTCGTCGGCAGAGTCCCCGCCGGCCTTTTCAGCCCCCGGTGCTTCTGCTTCCTTTCCGGCCTTTTCAGCCTCCGGCATTTCTGCTTTCTCTCCGGTTTCCGGTTTCCCGGTTTCCTGCCGGGCTTTTTCCTCTTGCTGCTGATCACCGCTCTCGCCGGCGTTCTTTTTCTTCTTCATATTCTTAAATCTCATCCGTACAATGCAGGCAGAAGGCAGAATGGATTCTCATCCAGTGAAGTCTGTGATGTATGAGACATGGGTCCGCGAATCACACTGCCAGCTATAATTGCATAATAAACCAGATCAGCCTCGGCTGACCGCACAAAATCAATTTACTATACTCACTAAACACGGCAAAAAGCAAGCTTTTTGTGAATTTCACGTAAATTCTTATGGATCACAAAATGGAAATTCCCGGCAGACTGCATATAAAAATATCCCCAATCCGGCAGAACGAACTTTTTCTGTTCTGCCGGATCAGAGGAAATGGACTGTCAGGAAGATGACTTTATCTGCTTTATCTCTTCTGCCCTTCCGGGCGCCGTATCTCACAGCCGCCGCGTCACAGGAACTGTTTTGCGAAGGCCTGTGCCTTCTGTCTGCCCGCTGCCGCTTCTCTGCTCTTGAAGTACAGCGTTTTTTCGTCCACCTCAATTCCCTTATCCGTAAGCTTCCTCCGCATAAGGTCAAGCGCATGCTTTGAAATCCAGGAGGTGGAGAACAGGACTGCCTTTTTCACCTTTGTGCTGTCAAGGCTGTCCAGATAGCTGTCAAGATTCTTGTCCAGTCCGTAGGCGTACAGAGCGCCGCCAACGAAAAGAACATCCGCCGGCTCGGAAAGACCCGCGTTTTTCGAGTCAACTGAAACAGCCTCCACCCCTGCTGCCTCTGCAAGGTACTCTGCTACTTCTTTGGTTTTTCCGGATCTGGAATAATACCGTACTGCAGCTTTCATAATAATGATCTCCTCGAATGAACACCTGTATTCAGGAAGTATTTCCGAATACAAAAACCGCGAAATTCAATGGGCATCTCAAGATTCCATAGCGCATCCACTACATAAATCGCTCATTTCCAAACCTTATAGCCGTTCTTCTTTTATCAAAGGTAATAGCTGATGAAACCCAAAAATATGAAGGTAAGAATCAAAACGACAAAGATACTACAGAAGTTCCCATTCTTGCCAATGCTAAAAAAGGAGTCCTTGGATAAAAAATCCAGGGAGTCTTTTAATTGCTACTTTATGCTATTGCTTTAGTTCTTTTGCCAATTAAACAATAGTATGTCACCATGAGCATCAGAAAAGCGCCTATCCATGCAGATACTTCAGAAATGGCAATTCCCTTAAATCCGTTCCTTCCTACCAAAAAACCTAAGATCAGTCTCATAATGACTTCGAGCCCGCCTGAGAGCATTGGTATAAAGGTATTGCCCAACCCCTGAACAGAGTATCTGTATACAAAAAGCCAGCCCAGGGCAAAAAAGCTTATTCCCATAATCGGCATGAAATCGGTACAATAACCGATTATCATGTTGTCAGTCAGCAGCATCCTTGCCAGGCTTCCGGGCACAAATATCATAAGGAGCGATATAGGCACATTCACAAGTGTAGAGAGCATCAGCCCCTGTCTTACTCCTGTGCGTATCCTGTCATATTTGCCAGCGCCCTTATTTTGCCCCACAAAGGTCATCATAGAAAGACCTACGGACATTCCGAACTGCTCAAAGAGTGATTCAAATTTCATGCAGGCTGAATAGGCTGCCACATATGCGCTTCCCATAAGATTTACGAAGTACTGCAATACCATGGCCCCTGCAGCTGTGACCGAATTCATAAGTGCCACAGGAAGTCCTATTTTCATCAGTTCAACCAATATATTCTTTTCATCTGCTATTTCTGACGTGTCTTTTCCCAGACTCATAAAATCGATGGTTCTAAGCTTTTTAAGGCACAAAAGGTATGATACAAACTGAGAGACCACTGTTGCCACTGCTGCTCCGACAACTCCTGTGCCAAAGGCCATTATGAAAATAATATCAAGCATGATGTTCACGAGTGATGAACAGATCATAGCAATGAGGGGCGTTCTGGAATCTCCCATTGACTGGAGAATTGTAATCTCAAGGTTATTCATAACCGTCACTACAATTCCCAATAAGATCACAGCAAAATATCGATACGAATCGTCAAAGATATCTTCAGGAGTGTTCAAGAACGTCAGCATCTTATTGAGCAAAGAAACGCATACAACAGTAAAGGCTATTCCAAACGTGATACTGAGCTTCTTGGCTGCTCTGATGTATGCATTCAGCATAGCCATATCGTTTTTTCCAAAGCTCTGGGCAAAGGTTATGCCAAATCCTCTGGTCATCCCCACAACAAATCCAAGTATAAGGAAGTTAAGTGTCCCGGTTGCCCCAACAGCAGCCAGCGCCTGATCCGAGATTCCCTTGCCAACTATAATGCTATCCACAAGACTATATAGTTGTTGGAAAAGGTTTCCCCATAATAAGGGCAAAAAGAACAGTATGATCTGTTTCATACTGTTTCCTGAGGTCATATTTTGTGTGGTCTGTTCTGTATTTGTCATGGCCGCTCTCTTTGGTCTTTCTCTTGATGTTAATTATTTAATAGTTAAGATCATTTAAGTATCCAGGCTATTCCCTTTGCAAGACGCAGATCCGCATCTTTGAAATGATTTCCGGGATTCATTTCAAACGTAGTTTCTATGCCCAAATTTACACACCCCCTTTTCCGCGTGTAAAAATGTGTAAATCTTTTCAAAATGTTATAGTAATTTTAAGTCATTTTTTGTTAGTTTCAAATCTACCTACTGTTTGAAAGAATATAAAAAATTCTCCCTCTCATTTAGTTTTATCCCCTCTACAAACCCACTGAAAATCCCATAGAATCAATGTTTCTCTATTATTAAACATAAAAAAGAGCCATCCAATCGGATGACTCTCTTGTATAATGCTTTGTAATCTCGTATAGAGAAACGATTATCTCTTTGAGAACTGAGGTGCACGGCGGGCTGCCTTTAAGCCGTACTTCTTTCTTTCCTTCATACGAGGATCTCTCGTAAGGAAGCCGGCAGACTTCAGAATCGGTCTGTAAGCTTCACGGTCTGCCTCATTCAGTGCACGTGCAATGCCGTGACGGCAGGCACCTGCCTGGCCGGTTGTTCCGCCGCCCTTGACCGTGATCTTGATATCGAACTGATCTGCGGTATTCGTAGCGTTCAGCGGCTGCATAACGGTCGACTTCAGTGTCTCAAGTCCGAAATACTCGTCAAGAGACTTGCCGTTTACAGTGATATTTCCCTTTCCGGGAGTCATAAATACTCTGGCAACAGAAGATTTTCTTCTGCCTGTTCCATAGTAGGTAACTGCGTTTGCCATTTTAAATCTCCTTCCTCAATCAGAAATCAAGTACTTCGGGCTTCTGAGCCTGATGGATGTGCTCCGGACCTTCATAAACATGAAGCTTCAGGAACATCTGGTCGCCCAGAGATCCGTGAGGAAGCATTCCGCGAACCGCATGCTCAACAACCTTGACCGGCTTTCTTTCGAGCATCTCACGAAGGGTGGCATACTTTGCATTGCCGATCCATCCGGTGTGCTTGAAATAAACCTTCTGATCGAGCTTCTTGCCGGTAACCTTGACCTTGGATGCATTGACGATGATTACATTGTCGCCGCAGTCAAGAAAAGGAGTGTAGGTCGGCTTGTTCTTGCCGCTAAGGACGTTAGCGACTTCGGAAGCAAGGCGGCCGAGTGTCTTATCAGTCGCATCTACTACATACCATTTACGCTCAATGGCAGCAGCATTGGGAATATATGTCTTCATCGAAGTTCCTCCAGAAATAGTCAAAACATGTGTATGTGCGATTCGCAAGGGTAGGGAGACATTTCGCTGAACCGGGGAGTCCGCTTTTGTTATCGCGCTGTGGAAGGGCGCAATAAACCCATGTCTGTGCCGTCGCACTCTCCTATTATATGGCGGTGCCTGTTTTCATGTCAAACACTTTCTGATAAAAAATCATGACACAGGCTTTGCCTGAATCCGCGGATCTTCCACAAAGTGAAAGTCCTCGAGTATTAGTCCCGCCGCCGGTGCTGTAGGTCCTGCTGCTCTCCGGTCCTTCGCATCCAGAATCGCCTTCAGGTCTTCCGGTTTTTTCTTCCCTGTTCCGACCTCCATCAGGGTCCCTGCGATAATACGGACCATATTGTAGAGAAAGCCGGTTCCGCGCACACGGATGGTGATATCCCGCGGCATCCTGTCTGCAGATGCCGTGACATCTATACTCAGAATCGTCCGCACCGTTGTCTGCGCCTGCGTATACGTGCTGCAGAAGCTCCTGAAATCATGTTCCCCCAGGAGATACTGCCCTGCCTCCTGCATAGCCTCAGTATTCAGCGGATAATACGTGTGAAAACTGTACATCCGGCGGATCGGATCCTCGAATTCGGCATTGTAAATATGATACTCATAAGTTTTGACGGTACTGCAGTGACGCGGGTGAAAATCCGGTGCCACCTCGTATGACTCCTGAATCCGGATCCGCGGGGGCAGCCGGCGATTCAGCGCATACGAGAATTTCTCCGGCGGAATCGGCGATTCCGTGTCGAAGACGGCGATGTTCGCCCGGGCATGCACGCCGGCATCCGTCCGGCTTGCGCCGATGACCTCGATGCTCTCTCCCGTGAGAGAGGAAATTGTCTCATCCAGTACACCCTCGATGGTTTCCTGCCCCGGCTGACGTGCGAATCCGGCATAGCGTGTTCCGTCGTATGCGATTTTCAGAAAAACTCTTTTCAAAAATGATCCCTTCCGATGAAGAAAGCAGCTCTCTATGGCGATTGTCCGGAACGTAAGCACCGCAGGCCTGCAGTGTAGTGGGCGCCGGGCCTGTCAGCTGTCCCGAAATTCTTAAATCATCCTACCTGCCGGCACGAACCGCAGTACGATGATCACCGCCAGAAATGCAAGAAAGATCGTGTATGCCGCGGCATCGCGTTTTTCATACACGAGAGGCTTCATCTTGGTGCGTCCGTCGCCGCCGCGGTAGCAGCGGGCTTCCATCGCCATCGCCAGATCATTGGCTCTGCGGAACGCGGAGATGAACAGGGGGACGAGAAGCGGAACCATCGCCTTGATTTTCTGAATGAGGCCGCCGGACTCAAAATCCGCGCCGCGCGCCATCTGCGCCTTTTCAATCTTGTCGGTTTCCTCCGCGAGAATCGGTATGAACCGGAGTGCGATCGACATCATCATCGCTACTTCATGCACGGGGACATGCAGGACGGTGAGCGGACGGCCGATGGACTCAAGGGCGTCGGTGAGCTGATTGGGCGTCGTCGTGAGTGTCATCAGGGTCGAACAAATGATGAGGAAAATCAGCCGGATTGCCATTTTGGAAGCAAAAACGATTCCCTCCATCGTGATCTGCAGCTTCCAGAAGCGGAAGACCGGTGTGCCCGGTGTGAGGAAAAGGTTGAAAATCACCGTGATGAGGAGAAGGAAGAGGATTCCCTTCATGCCATTCAGAATAAACCGCAGCGGAACCTTCGAGAGTCCCACACAGACTGCAAGAAACGCTCCCGCGATGATGTACCCTGTGAAGTTGTTTATAAGGAACAGCGAAATAATGTATCCGAAGGTCGCAATTACCTTTACACGCGGATCCAGTTTGTGAAGGATGGAATCCGACGGATAGTACTGTCCCAGTGTGATCGATTTAAACACCTGAATTCTCCGATTCTTTCTTTCCTGCTGCCTTCAGAATGGCCTGCGCCGCCTCATCCACCGTCAAAACTTCTGTCGGTATGTTCATTCCCCGCTGTTTCAGATATTGACAGATATACACCACCTGCGGCTCGGACAGACCGACATTTTCCAGTTCTTCTCCGTGCCGGAAAACCTCGCGCGGAGTGCCGTCGAGCATGATTTTCGCGTTGTTCATCACGATGATGCGTTCGACGTATTTTGCAACATCGTCCATGCTGTGCGAGACGAGAACAATGGTCATATGAAGTTTAGTATGCATATCGCTCACGAGGCCGAGAATCTCATCGCGTCCCTTCGGGTCAAGGCCTGCCGTCGGTTCATCAAGAATCATGATTTTCGGCTCCATAGCCAAAACTCCCGCGATGGCGGCTCTACGCTTCTGTCCCCCGGAGAGCTCAAACGGGGAGACCTCATAATATTCTTCTCCCATGCCGACGAGCTCCAGCGCTTTCTTCGCGCGTCTCTCCTGTTCTTCCTGAGAAAGACCGAGATTCTTCGGGCCGAACTTCACATCCGTGAGTACATCCGCCTCAAAAAGCTGGTGCTCCGGGTACTGAAAGACAAGTCCCACCTCCGCGCGGAGTTTTCGCCGGTCGTAATTCTCTCCCCAGATATCCTCTCCATTGTAAAGAATTTTGCCCGACGAAGGCCTCAGAAGTCCGTTCATCGTCTGCACGAGTGTGGATTTTCCGGAGCCGGTATGCCCGATAAGCCCTATGAACTGGCCGTCCGGAATTTCGCACGTAACGCCGTCGATGGCGTTCGTTGCCATCACAGAGCCTTCATTATAGATGTAGGTGATGTTATCAATTAGTAGACCCAACTCTTCCTGACTCCTGCCGTTTAACTCACATTTGATCTTCTGATTTATCCGCCGTCCCGGCTGATGTCTTATCGGCTGACGGATCTGCCGTCCCGGCCGGCGTCTTGTCTGCCGTCATTTTCGGGAAAAGACCGGTTGTTGCGAGAGCATCTGCCAGCTCTTCCTTTGTGAGAATTCCATCGGGAAGCGGCAGCCCGGCTTTCTGGAGCTTATAGGCCAGCATAGTTGCTTCCGGAACGTCAAGTTTTAACGACCGCAGTTCTTCCACATGAGAGAAAACTTCACGCGGCGTTCCCTCCATCGCTACTTTTCCCTGGTCCATGACAATCACACGGTCCGCACCAATGGCCTCTTCCATATAGTGCGTGATGAGAAGAATCGTAATGCCCTCGACCTGATTGAGTCCGTGCGCGGCTTCTATGACCTCGCGCCGTCCGCCCGGATCGAGCATTGCGGTCGGTTCGTCCATGATAATGCATTTCGGATGCATCGCAATGACACCCGCGATGGACACACGCTGTTTCTGGCCGCCGGAGAGGTGATTCGGGGATTTCTTACGATATTCATACATACCGACTGCCCGGAGACTTTCCTCGACTCTTTCCCAGATTTCCTTCGTCGGCACACCGAGGTTCTCCGGCCCGAATCCGACGTCCTCTTCCACAACCTGCCCGATAATCTGGTTATCCGGATTCTGGAAAATCATCCCCGCTTCCTGACGGATTTTCCACAGATCATTGTCATTGGTCGTATCCATTCCGTCGACTGTGACCGTTCCCTCGGTCGGATAAAGAAGTGCATTGATGTGCTTTGCAAACGTCGATTTTCCGGATCCGTTGTGGCCGAGAATCGCGACAAACTCCCCCGGCTTCACGTGCACATTTACATCGTCAAGTGCGCGCACTTTTCCGATGACATTTCCTTCATCGTCTTTCTTCAAATAGTCATGGGAGAGTTTCTTCGTAAAAATCATGTGAGAACCTATCAATAATGAGAAAGAATAAACAGCAGGCACTGCCGCTTCTCTGTCGGGCTGCCCCGGCGCCGCTGCTTTTCCAACTATACGCCAAAAAATACAGCCTTACAAGAAAGAACTCCGCCGGGAATAATCCCGACGGAGTTCCTGAAAGAATCTCTTCTTAAAAACCTATGCTCAGACGAGTTCAAGCTGAACCATCATCGCAGCATCGCCCTTTCTCTGGCCGATCTTGATGATTCTGGTGTAGCCGCCCTGGCGTCCTGCATACTTCGGTCCGTACTCATCGAAAAGCTTGCCGACGAGATCAACCTTCTTCGTATTCTTCTTGCGTCCGGAAGCCTGAGCAGGAACTTCGACAACCGGATAGATCATCTTCATGATCTGGCGTCTTGCATGAAGACGGCTCGGCTTATCCTTGCGGATCTGCTTCTCAACGGTATCGTATACCGTTACCTTCTTGCCGTCCTTCTCTTCCTTGACTCTCTTGCCGTCCTTATCGCGCTGTGCCTGCTTTGCCTGAACGGTTACGGTCTCGTAGTTGTCCTTTTCCTTTGCAGCAAGGGTGATCATCGGCTCGACGATCTTCTGGATTTCCTTTGCTCTTGCCTCAGTGGTGATAATCTTGCCCTTGTAGAGGAGCTGCGTTGTCTGGCTGCGAAGCAGTGCCTTTCTGAGCTTCGTCTTCTTTCCGAGTTTTCTGTACATTGCCATGGTATTTTATTCCTTTCTCTTATGGATCCTGCCGACGTACTCATCGGATTTACCGTCGGCCGGAAATCTCCTGCCCGCGCCGCGCTCTGCGGTCTTACCGTCACGGGATCATGATTGTATCAATATTGTGGTTTTACAGGTTTTGACGATCCGATTACATATCGGAAGACTCACCCGACTTCAGAGAGAGGCCGAGTTCCTTGAGCTTTGCAAGCACTTCTTCGAGAGACTTGCGGCCGAGGTTGCGGACCTTCATCATATCATCCGGAGTCTTGTTGCAGAGCTCCTCAACGGTGTTGATGCCGGCTCTCTTGAGGCAGTTGTAAGAGCGTACCGAGAGCTCAAGCTCATCGATGCTCATCTCAAGTGCCTTCTTTGCCGGTCCCTTGGCAGGCTCAGAGATCACAGGGACATTCTTCGCCGCCTCGGAGAGATTGATGAAGATATCCAGATGCTCACTGAGGACCTTGGCTGCAAGGCTTACCGCCTCGTCCGGGCCAAGTGTGCCGTTCGTAAAAACATCCAGTGTAAGCTTGTCAAAATCCGTCTGCTGACCGACACGGGTGTTGGCAACAGTGATATTGACTCTCTCTACAGGAGTGTAGATCGAGTCGACCAGGATAACGCCGATCTTGGTGTCTTCGGTCTTGTTCTTGTCTGCGCCGACATATCCTCTGCCCTTCGTGATCGTAAGTTCGATGAAGAGCTTTGTCTTCTTGCCGCTCAGGGTTGCAATGACCTGATCCGGATTCATGATATGGATATCCTGATCGCACTGAATATCCGATGCTCTGACGACTCCCTCGCCCTCATACTCGATGTATGCGGTCTTGGGCTCGTCCGTCTCGCTGGTGTTGCGGATCGCGAGAGACTTGATATTCATGACGATTTCGGTGACATCCTCTTTGACGCCGGGAATGGTGCTGAATTCGTGCTGAACGCCGTCGATCTTGATCTGGCTCACTGCTGCTCCCGGAAGAGAAGAAAGCATGATTCTTCTGAGGGAGTTTCCGAGCGTGATTCCATAGCCTCTCTCGAGAGGCTCGACGACAAACCTGCCGTACTTCTTATCATCGGAGATTTCTTCAATGGTGATGTTCGGTCTTTCGAAATCAAACACGATATTTATTCCTCCTATGTAGCTGTGTAACGTTTACGCCGTATCCTTGCACATTGTCAGGCTGTACACAGCCTGCGGACAAAAGAACCAAAGGATCTTCTGTCCGGAGCCCGGTTCAGGGTGATTCCGAACCGGCGTTCTATTATTTGGAATACAACTCGACGATAGCCAGCTCGTCGACGGGAACATCAATCTGATCTCTCTTCGGAAGTGCGCTGACGGTGCCCTTCAGATTTTCCTTATCAACATCAACCCACTCCGGGGTAAGTCTTCCTGTGGTAACAGCAAGGATATCCTTGAATCTCTGAAGGCTCTTGGACTTCTCCTTTACCTCAATGATATCGCCTGCCTTGATCTGGTAGGACGGAATGTTGATGGTCTTTCCGTTGACCGTGATGTGCTTGTGGTCTACGACCTGTCTTGCCTCTCTTCTCGTGCGGGCGAAGCCCATACGGAAGACGACATTGTCAAGACGGGACTCGAGCATAACCATCAGGTTCTCACCGGTCTGGCCCTTCATCATATCAGCCTTGTCGTAGTAGTTGCGGAAAGGCTTTTCGAGAACGCCGTAGATGAACTTTGCCTTCTGCTTCTCGCGGAGCTGCGTGCCATACTCGGACAGCTTGCGGCTTCTGCGGGTAAGGGTTCTCTTGGACTTCTTGTCGTATCCGAGGAACGTTGGATCAAGTTCAAGGGATCTGCATCTCTTTAATACGGGTGTCTTATTGACTGCCATTTGAATTATTCCTTTCTGTCAGGGTTCTTCCCTGATTAAGTCGTTTACAGCCGCAGCCGCTCATACGCGGCATGCGGTCTCCATCCGACAATTACAGTGCCAATTGTGCTGCGATTATACTCTTCTCTTCTTGGGCGGACGGCATCCGTTGTGCGGAACAGGGGTAACATCGGTGATGGAGGTTACCTGAAGTCCGTTTGCATTGAGAGAACGGATTGCTGCTTCTCTTCCTGAGCCCGGTCCCTTGACGAATACATCAACGGACTTGAGGCCATGGATCATAGCTGCCTTGGTAGCGGTCTCTGCTGCCATCTGTGCAGCATAAGGAGTGGACTTTCTGGATCCCTTGAATCCGAGGCCGCCTGCGCTTGCCCAGCTGAGAGTGTTGCCCTGTGTATCCGTAAGGGTAACAATGGTATTGTTGAATGAGCTCTGGATATGTGCCTGTCCGTGCTCAACGTTCTTTCTTACACGCTTCTTGGAAGCGGCTGCCTTCTTGGCAGTTGCCTGCTGTTTTGCCATTTTGAAATCCTGCTTTCTCTCCCAATCGGGAGGTGTAATCAACTCGCCACTTTATCGTGGTTCTTCGTCATTTCCGGTATTATGCCCCGGAAGGCGCGCAGAAGCAAATTACTTCTTCTTGTTCGCGATGGTCTTCTTCGGGCCCTTGCGGGTTCTCGCATTGTTCTTCGTGTGCTGACCGCGGACAGGAAGTCCTCTTCTGTGACGGTTGCCTCTGTAGCAGCCGATCTCAGTAAGACGCTTGATATCCATAGCGGTCTGACGGCGAAGATCACCTTCTACCGTGTAGTGTTCAGCGATTTCCTCGCCGAGCTTCTTGACTTCATCATCGGTGAGATCGCGGCAGCGGGTGTCCGGATTGACACCTGTCTTTGCAAGGATCTCATCTGCGGATTTGCGGCCGATTCCATAAATGTAGGTGAGGCCGATTTCGACACGCTTGTCTCTGGGTAAATCTACACCTGCGATACGAGCCATTTTAAAATTTCCTCCAAAATACGGTGTCCACTCTTAAAAAGCGGACGTTTACTGTTTGATTGAGGCAGGATGGAAGTTCGTCCGGCAATTCCTCTCGCCCGGTCATTGCTCCGGGAGCCTGTTGCTGTGCTTCTGGATTTGTCTCTTCCGTCCTAAGCAGAGGTTCCTCTGCTTTCCGCCCAACCGGAAAAACTCCGGTCTTTCCATTGCGCATACATGCGACATGGTATCAAAGAGTACTGCATCTGCCGGCTTCCGGCATTCTTCAGCGGAGTCCGCACTTTTGCATGCATCAAAACTCCTGGCCGCTGAACTTCCGTCCGGCTGCAAATATTCTTATGATAAAGAGTCCTGAATGGCTCAACCCTGTCTCTGTTTATGCTTCGGGTTCTCGCAGATTACCCGGATAACGCCCTTGCGCTTAACAACCTTGCACTTCTCGCACATAGGCTTTACGGATGCTCTAACCTTCATTGTCTCCTTATCCTCCTTCCAATCATATTTGGGTCTGAAGCTTCTTAATCTCCGGTCCTTTTCTGCACCTTTTCTTTCGAAAAATAGGCGCAAAAAAACGCCCGGCTCTTGAGAAAGCCGAACGTTATTGTAGCATAGTGTCAGTATTCGTGCAAGCAAAAGCATACGAAATTTCGAACTTTTTATAATTCCCACATCCTGACATTGCCAAGATCCAACCGGACGGGGATATCCGTGCACTCATTCCTGCCTCTTCATTATTCCGTTATGCATCGCTTTTTCGATGTGGGCTGTGTAAACAACGGCCCTGCACCTCAATCATTTCATACGGGCCGATGACTGGATCAATAGGAATGAGACAGTCACAGCTCCTTTACTTGTCTCTCCAGACAATTCTGCCCTTTGTCAGGTCATAGGTGCTCATCTCAAGCGTGACCTTATCGCCGGGAAGAATACGGATGAAATTCTGGCGAAGCTTTCCGGAAATGTGCGCAAGAACAATTGCACCATTCTCCAGCTGTACACGGAACATTGTATTCGGAAGCTTTTCTACAACTACGCCTTCCAGTTCAATTACATCTGCCTTGGACAATGATCAATCCTCCAGAATCGTTACAATATCTGCAAATACATCATGCAGATCCTTTGTGCCGTCGACAGACTTCAGCACGCCGGCCTTCTTATAATAATCAATCAGCGGCTGTGTCTGTTCATGATAGACATCCAGTCTCTTCTTTACCGTCTCCGGCTTGTCATCATCGCGGAGAACAAGCTTACTGCCGCACTTGTCGCAGATTCCTTCCACCTTCGGCGCTGCATATACGATATGATACGTTGCGCCGCAGTTCACGCATGCACGGCGTCCGCTCATACGGCGGATGATGTTCTCATCCGGAACCTCAATGTCGATGGCGTAATCTACCTTTGCTCCGTTCTTCTCAAGCTCACTCGTGAGAACCTCTGCCTGCGGAATGGTTCTCGGGAAACCGTCAAGAACATATCCATTCCTGCAGTCATCCTTTGCCACACGGTCAAGAAGCAGACGGACCGTAAGCTCATCCGGGACAAGCTTTCCTTCATCCATATACTTCTTTGCTTCCTTGCCGAGATCGGTGTTGTTCTTTATGTTATAACGGAAAATATCACCGGTGGAGATGTGCGGGATCTGATATTTTGCTGCAATCATTTCCGCCTGTGTTCCTTTTCCTGCACCCGGTGCTCCAAGCATTACGATAATCATTCTTTGTTCTCCACTTTCTGTCTGTAATTAACCAAGACCCACATTTCGTTCCTGTCCTTGGAACGAAATGCGGCTGTCTTGCCGCCTTCGTCGTTCCCGCTCCGGGAACGAAATGCAGTTGTCTTGCCGCCTTCGTCGTTCCCGCTCCGGGAACGAAATGCGGTTACTCACTAAGGAATCCCTTGTAGTTCTGTACCATCATCATGGATTCAATCTGCTTGATAGTCTCAAGGACAACGCTCACGACGATGATCAGGCTCGTTCCGCCGAAGGAAATGTCAGCATTGAAAACGCCGCGTAGGAAAATCGGCAGGACAGCGACAACGGTGAGTCCAACTGCACCGATGAAGATGATGTAGTTGAGGATACGATTCAGGTACTCGCTGGTCGGTTTGCCCGGACGGATGCCTGGAATGAAGCCGCCCGACTTCTTCAGATTATCCGCAATCTCAATCGGATTGAAGGTGATTGAAGTGTAGAAGTATGCGAAGAAGATCAGCAGCAGTACATAAACAATAAGGCCTACCGAATAACGCATCTGAGCCGGATTCAGCCAATAGGTTGAGCTGAGATATTTCAGAACCTCGGACCACCAGCCGCTTCCTTTATATCCGACAAGTGTCGAGATGATGACCGGAAACTCCATGATCGAAGAAGCAAAGATGATCGGCATGACACCGCCGGTGTTGACCTTGAGCGGAATTGAGGAAGTCGTGCTGCCGACCTGTCTTCTTCCCTGAATTTTTCTTGCGTACTGAACCGGGATATGGCGCTCTGCGTCGTTGAGAAGGATGACGAGAACCGTCATACCGATGATGATGCCGACGATGATAACCGAATTGACAACCTCCGTGGCGATCTTCTTTCCCACGACGAACTGCTGGAACAGAGTGACGATATCGGAAGGAATTCTGGAAACAATATTGATGGTAAGGACGATGGAAATACCATTTCCTACGCCCTTCTCTGTGATGCGCTCGCCGAGCCACATGACAACAGCGCTTCCGGCAGTGAGAACCACAATGACCGTGATGACATTCAGTGCATTGTAATCCTGAAGCAGGCCGTTCCGGCCGAATCCTATGGCCATTGCCGCAGCTTCAATGACAGAGAGCGCAACCGTTACATAACGGGTGATCGAGACAATCAGCTTTCTTCCCTCTTCACCCTCGCGCTGCATCTCTTCGAGCTTCGGGATAGCAATTGTGAGAAGCTGCAGGATGATGCTTGCGGTGATATAAGGCGTGATGTTAAGCGCCAGAATCGACATATTCAGAAATGAACCGCCGGTGAATGCATCAAAAAGACTGAATGCATCGCTCGATGTCTGCTGCGCGAGCCAGCGAGAGAAGTACGTGCGGTCAACGCCCGGAACCGGGAGCTGAGAGCCGAAACGGATGACGAACAGCATGATGACTGTGAAAATCAGCCTGTTTCGAATCTCCTTGATCTGAAACGCCTTTTTAACGTTCTGAAACATAATTCCCTCCTGCTTGCGACGAAACTTCCATAAGTATAACTCATGAGCGAATCCGCCGCAATCAGCGTATTTTTATGCACACAGATGTGCAATGAAAATATGGCCTCCGGCACCAACCGGCACCGAAGGCCATAATCACCAGATTCGAAGTCAGTCAATAACCTCTGCGGTTCCGCCGGCAGCTTCAATCTTGCTCTTTGCACCTGCACTGAATGCATTTGCACGGACGGTAAGCTTCTTTGTGAGCTCGCCTCTGCCGAGAATTTTGACACCGTCACGGGTTTCCTTGATGGTGCCCGTCTCGAGCATCTTCTTGATATCGACTACATCGCCGTCCTCAAAGCGATTCAGCTCGACGACATTGATTGCTACGATATCCTTGCTGTTGTAATCCTTGAAGCCTCTCTTCGGAAGTCTTCTGTAAAGAGGCATCTGGCCGCCTTCAAAGCCCGGTCTCGGAGCTCCGGAACGAGCCTTCTGGCCCTTGTTGCCGTAGCCTGCGGTCTTTCCGTTTCCGGAACCTGTGCCGCGGCCCTTGCGCCATGTCTTATGAGTAGAGCCCGCATTGGGCTTAAGATTTGATAACTCCATGATTTCTCCTCTTGGCCGTTTTCGCGGCCTGCAGACAGGTACTTACAGGCATCCTGCCCGCACGCTCCTGCGCTTTATAAATGCAGAAACGCAGGTCCCGCATTAGCGCAGCTGCCGAGGAATCCCGATGCAGCCGCCTTAACATGCGGAGTGATTGACGTATGCTCTGTCATCACAGTCCTTACGGACTTGACTGACAGTATCGATCAGTCTGCGTCCTCGACCTTGACATACGGAGCGATCAGACGAATCTGTCCTCTGGTTGCTTCGTTGTCCGGAAGGATTACGCTGCTGTTGGTCTTGTGGAAGCCCATGGACTTGATGATTTCCTTATTCTTCGGAACAGCGCCGATGGTGGACTTCACAAGCGTGATCTTGAGTTTTTTCGTATTCTCAGCCATTGTTTACTCCTGTCTTATTCCGCGGAGCACCCGAATTCTTCAGGCGCCGCGGTCATAAAATCTTACTCTTCGGGATGCATCAACCCTTTAAGTCAGCGACGTCCTTACCGCGGCGCGCAGCGACTTCTTCAGGGCTTCTCAGCTGGCTGAGGCCTTCCAGAGTTGCCAGAACAACGTTCTGCTTGTTGTTGGAACCGAGGGACTTGGTACGGATGTTGCGTACGCCCGCAAGCTCGCAGACCGTACGTGCAGGGCCTCCGGCGATGATACCGGTACCTTCGGGGCTCTTCTTGAGAAGAACCTGAGCGGAACCATATTCGCCTACATAATCATGAGAGATCGATCCGTTCTCATCAAGAGCGACTGAAACGATGTTCTTGACTGCGTCTTCTCTGCCCTTGCGGATTGCTTCCGGAACTTCGGAAGCTTTTCCGAGTCCTGCGCCAACATGTCCGTTGCTGTCACCGACAACCACAAGCGCCGTGAAGCGAATGGTCTTGCCGCCCTTTGTGGTCTTGCTGACACGCTTGATGTTGACGACCTTGTCGGTCAGCTCCATCTGAGATGCATCAATATTAGCACGCTTCATTTAACTTTCTCCCTTCTCAGAATTCAAGGCCAGCCTTGCGAGCTGCCTCTGCAAGAGCTGCGACCTTACCCTGATAGATGAAGCCGCCTCTGTCGAATACAACCTTGGTGATTCCTGCGTCGAGAGCTCTCTTTGCCACAAGATCTCCGACATACGCAGCCGCCTCAACGGTATCCGTATGCTCAAGAGCTGCCTTAACGTCCTTCTCCGTCGTGGATGCAGAGACAAGAGTCTTCTGTGCCTCGTCGTCGATGACCTGGGCATAAATGTGATTGTTGCTTCTGAAAACAGCCAGACGAGGCATCTGGGCAGTGCCGCTGATACGTGCACGAAGCCTTGCGTGCTTCTTCTCCCGTCTTTCCTTTCTGTTATCCTTTGTAATCATATCCTATCTCCTTATGCCTTCTTACCGGTCTTGCCGACCTTGCGTCTGATGGTCTCATCCACATACTTGATGCCCTTGCCCTTATAAGGCTCCGGTGCTCTCTTGGAACGAATCTCAGCAGCAAGCTGACCGACGCGCTCTTTATCGATACCCTTGACAGTAATGATCTGTCCGTCAACAGCGGTCTCAAGGCCTTCCGGATCTTCCATCTCAACCGGATGTGAATATCCGAGGGAGAGAACCAGTTTCTTGCCCTGCTTTGCGGCTCTGTAGCCGACACCGTTGATTTCAAGCTTCTTCTCGAAGCCCTGCGTTACACCGATGACCATGTTGTTGATCAGGGTTCTTGTAAGGCCATGAAGAGATTTTTCTCTCTTAAGATCGTTGGGTCTTGAAACAGTAACCGTGTTGTCCTTGACCTCGATCGTCATTTCCTTCGGCATCACTCTTGAAAGAGTGCCCTTGGGTCCTTTAACCGTCACCGTGTTATTTTCTGCTACCTCTACAGTTACTCCTGCAGGAATAGCGATTGGCATCCTACCGATTCGTGACATGCCCGTACACCTCCATGAATTTTCGTTATCTATGACGGAGCCTCAAGGCCCCGTCAAAACTCCTGCCTTCCGGCAGAAATTACCAGATGAAGCAGAGCACTTCGCCGCCGACACCAAGCTCACGAGCCTTCTTGTCGGTGATGACGCCCTGGTTGGTGGAGATGATCGCGGTTCCGATTCCGTTGAGGACCTTCGGAAGATTATCCTTGCCGGCGTATACACGCAGACCCGGCTTGGAAATTCTGCGAAGACCGGTCAGGATACGGTCGTTCTTATCTGCACCATACTTTAATGTGATGTGGATATCCTTGAAACTGCCGTTGTCAACAAGCTCAACTTTCTTGACATAGCCTTCGTCGAGAAGGATCTGGGCAATTGCTTCTTTCATCTTGGAAGCAGGAATATCAACTGTGTCGTGCTTTGCAGTATTTGCATTGCGGATTCTCGTAAGCATATCTGCAATCGGATCATTCGTGGTTCCCATTTTAATCTGCCTCCTTCTTATTACCAGCTGGCCTTCTTGACACCCGGGATCTGACCCTTATATGCCAGATTGCGGAAGCAAATTCTGCAGATACCATATTTCTTGAGAACAGCATGAGGACGTCCGCAGATTCTGCAGCGAGTGTAAGCTCTTGTCGAATACTTCGGCTTCATCTGCTGTTTCACTTTCATAGATGTTTTTGCCATATTATTCTCCTAATCAGTTCTTAGCAAAAGGCATTCCGAACAGTCTTAACAGCTCGCGTGCCTCTTCATCGGTTTTGGCTGTGGTCGTGAAGATGATATCCATACCTCTTACCTTGTCGACCTTGTCGTACTCGATTTCAGGGAAAATGATCTGTTCCTTGATGCCGAGTGCATAATTGCCTCTTCCGTCAAAGGAGTTCGGGTTTACACCGCGGAAGTCACGGACACGGGGAAGTGCGAGATTAACGAGTCTGTCAAGGAACTCGTACATTCTCTCACCGCGAAGGGTGACCTTGCAGCCGATCGGCATGCCCTCTCTGATCTTGAAGTTTGCAATGGACTTCTTTGCTTTGGTGATCACGGGCTTCTGGCCGGTGATTATGGTCATATCGCCGACAGCGGACTCGAGAACCTTCTCATTCTCCTTCGCCTCACCGACTGCCATGTTGACGACGATCTTGTCGAGCTTCGGAATTTCCATCCCGTTCTTGTAGCCGAACTTCTTCGTCATCTGTTCGCGGATTTCGTCATTATACTGATCATGAAGTCTACTCAACGTTTATGCCTCCTTCCCCTTAATCAATGACCTTGCCGGTCTTCTTGGCAACGCGGACCTTCTTGCCGTCTTCAACCTTGAAGCCGACACGGGTGACCTTGCCGTCCGAGACGAGCATAACGTTGGAGATATCAATCGGAGCTTCCTGCTGGACAAGTCCGCCATCCGGATGTGCTGCATTTGGCTTTGTATGCTTTGTCACCATGTTGACGCCTTCAACCACGATTCTGTGATTCTTTACATCAACGCTGGTTACCTTTGCTTCCTTGCCCTTATTCTTGCCGGCGATGACCTTTACGGTATCGCCCTTTTTGATCTTACTGGTAGCCATTTCATTTCCTCCTTACAGTACTTCCGGAGCGAGGGAAAGGATCTTCATGAACTGCTTCTCACGAAGCTCTCTCGCGACGGGCCCGAAGATACGGGTTCCGGTCGGTGTCAGATCGTCCTTGATGATGACTGCCGCGTTCTCGTCAAAACGGATGTAAGATCCGTCCTTTCTGTGCGTCTTGTTCACTGTCCGGACGATAACAGCCTTGACAACGTCACCCTTCTTGACAACGCCGCCGGGTGTTGCGTCTTTGACAGCGCAGACACAGACGTCTCCGATTCTGGCATATCTTCTCGTAGAGCCGCCGTTTACACGGATTACCAGGAGTTCTCTGGCGCCGGTATTGTCAGCGACTTTTAATCTAGTTTCCTGCTGTACCATAACCTAATTCCTTTCTGACTCCGGGTAATCAGCGAGCCTTCTCAACGATGGAAACAAGTCTCCATCTCACTGTCTTGGAAAGTGGTCTGGTCTCCATGACTTTGACCGTATCGCCGACACCTGCTTCATTATTCTCATCATGAGCCTTCAGTTTATAGGTGCTCTTGACAATCTTTCCGATGACCGGATGCTTTACGTGGTCTTCGATCGCAACGACGATCGTCTTGTCCATCTTGTCGCTGACTACCTTGCCGACTCTGACTTTTCTAAGATTTCTTTCTTCCATGATTTGTTCCTCTCTCAATCAGCGGCCTTCTGAGTAAGCACAGTCTGAATTCTCGCGATGTTCTTGCGGACTTCGCGGATTCTTGCTGTGTTGTCCAGCTGGTTCGTTGCGTTCTGGAATCTCAGATTGAAAAGCTCTTTCTTGGCGGAGGTAAGCTCTTCGTTCAGTTCTTCAACGGACTTTGTGTTCAGTTCCTTCAAATAGTTGCTGCTCTTCATTATTCTGCACCGCCTTCCGTCTGTGCCTTGGAAACGATCTTGCACTTAACGGGAAGTTTGTTAGCTGCAAGACGGAGCGCTTCCTTTGCGTCCTCTTCCGGTACGCCGGCGATCTCGAACATAATTCTGCCCGGCTTTACGACTGCTACCCAGAATTCGACGGCGCCCTTTCCGGAACCCATTCGAACTTCAGCAGGCTTCTTCGTGACCGGCTTGTCAGGGAAAATCTTGATCCAGACCTGTCCGCCTCTCTTGGTGAAACGGGTCATGGCAACACGGGCTGCCTCGATCTGATTCGAAGCAATCCATGCCGGCTCAGTGGCCATAAGGCCCCACTCGCCGTAGGTAACTTTTGTGCCGCGGCGGATCGTTCCGGACATATTGCCGCGGAACTGCTTGCGGTGCTTAACTCTCTTCGGCATTAACATCAGTTATCGCTCCCTTCTGCTGCAGCCTTTTTTACTGCCTTGTCCGCGGGCTTTGTAGGAAGGACTTCACCCTTGTAGATCCAGACCTTGACGCCGACCTTGCCATAGGTGGTGTTCGCTTCTGCAAAACCATAATCGATATCCGCGCGAAGTGTCTGCAGCGGAATGGTTCCTTCGGAATAGGTCTCCGTGCGGGCGATATCAGCGCCGCCGAGACGGCCGCCGCAGGAAGCCTTGATGCCGAGGACACCGGTCTTCATCGTTCTGCTCATGCAGGACTTCATTGCTCTTCTGAAGGAGGTGCGCTGCTCAAGCTGCTGGGCAATGTTCTCTGCAACAAGCTGTGCATCTCTGTCCGGACGCTTGATTTCCTTGATGTCAAGGAGAACCTTTCTGCCGGTCATCTTCTCGAGCTGTTTCTTGGTGACCTCGATCTCCGTGCCGCCCTTTCCGATGATGACGCCCGGCTTTGCCGCGTAAACAGTCACACGGACTCTGTCGGAGGTGCGCTCAATCTCGATCTTGGAAACGCCTGCACTCATTAACTTCTTCTTGAGAAACTCTCTGATCTTGTAATCTTCTACAAGAAAGTCGGAGAACTCTTTTTCTGCATACCATCTGGAATCCCAGTCTTTGATGACGCCGACTCTCAGACCATGCGGATTAACTTTCTGTCCCATACTTGCTCCTTTCCACTATCCCGGAATCAGTCTTTTGCTTCTGTCTTCTCGGCAGGAGCTTCTTCCGTCTTTGCGTCAGCCTTTGCAGAAGTCTCTTTGTCGGAAGCGGCATCTGCTGCCTTCTCATCCTTCGTATTCTGAGCCTTCGCCGATGCATTCTTCTCATCCAGGATGATGGTCAGATGGCATTCTCTCTTCAGGATTCTGTAAGCTCTGCCCCGTGCTCTCGGCTGGATTCTCTTCATGATCGGGCCGTTGTCAGCACGGCACTCAGCGATGTAAAGATTGTCTGCATTCATGCCGAGGTTATTCTCTGCATTTGCCACTGCAGACTTGAGGAGCTTCAGAATAACACTGGAAGCATATCTCGGGTTGTAAAGCAGAATTGCTTCTGCCTCTGCCACGTCCTTGCCGCGGATGGCATCCAGTACAAAGCATGCTTTCTGTACAGGGATTCTTGCGTAAGAAAGCTTTGCTGAGGGACGCGTATCCTTGCGGCTGTTTCTCTCTCTCTTGATTTGAGATCTATGTCCGTTCGCCATAGATACTAACTCCTTTCAAAATCAGCTTTTATCCGGGACCCGGTTTCCCGGTTCCCGTGAGATCCGCTCTCGCGTATCTCCTTTTATTCTGCCTTGGGCCGTATTACTTCTTCGGCTGAGCTGCAACTGCCGGCTTCGGAGCACTTGCTGCCTCAGCCTTGTTGTTTCCGTTGTGTCCGCGGAACGTTCTTGTCTGAACGAACTCGCCGAGCTTATGGCCTACCATGTCCTCGGTGATGTACACCGGAACATGCTTTCTTCCGTCATGAACGGCAATCGTGTGGCCGACAAAAGACGGGAAAATTGTGGAACGGCGGGACCAGGTCTTGATGACCTGCTTGCTGCCGGACGCATTGAGTGCATCAATCTGCTTAAGCAGGCTCTCGTCTGCGAAAGGTCCTTTTTTAATTGATCTTGCCATCTTACTTCCTCCTGATTATTTAACCGTTCCGGCATTTCTTCTTCTGACGATGAGCTTGTCAGAAGCTTTCTTCCTGCGGGTCTTATGACCAAGAGCAGGCTTGCCCCAAGGAGTGCACGGACCCGGACGTCCGACCGGTGCCTTGCCTTCGCCGCCGCCGTGCGGGTGATCATTCGGGTTCATAACAGAACCGCGGACCGTAGGACGAATGCCCATGTGGCGGATGCGGCCTGCTTTGCCGTAGTTGATCAGGTTGTGATCAATGTTGCCGACGATGCCGATGGTTGCTCTGCAGGTCAGCGGAACCATTCTCATCTCTCCGGAAGGGAGACGGACGGTAGCATAGCTGCCTTCCTTAGCCATCAGCTGAGCGCCGTTGCCGGCGGAACGGACGAGCTGTCCGCCCTTTCCGGGATAAAGCTCGATGTTGTGGATCATAGTACCTACAGGGATCTCAGAGAGCGGAAGGCAGTTGCCGGTGCGGATTTCAGCAGATGCGCCGTTCATAACCTTCTGTCCGACTGCAAGTCCCTGCGGAGCGATGATGTAGCTCTTCTCGCCGTCTGCATAGCAGATCAGTGCGATATTTGCGGAACGGTTCGGATCGTACTCGATGCCGATGACCGTTGCCGGAACGCCGTCCTTCAGTCTTCTGAAGTCGACGATTCTGTACTTCTGTCTGTTTCCGCCGCCATGATGACGGACGGTGATCTTGCCCTGGTTGTTGCGGCCTGCATTCTTCTTCAGCGAGGTGAGAAGTGACTTTTCAGGAGTCGTCTTCGTGATCTCAGCGAAGTCAGAACCGGTCATGTTACGTCTCGAGGGCGTATATGCGGTATACTTCTTGATTCCCATTTCTGTCTCCTTTATCACACAGCCTTTTATCTACCGGCGGGAAAGCCGGCGGCCATGTATAGTTATTCGCCCGGGGCCCTTCCCAGGGCTTCTCCCGGCGGATTCTCAGCGGACCATTACAGTCCCTGGAATACCTCGATGTCCTTGCTGTCCTCTGTCAGAGTTACATACGCCTTCTTGCGCTTTGCGGTATAACCGACGGTCATGCCTCTTCTCTTCTTCTTTGCTCTGCAGGAGACGGTGTTGACCTTTGCGACCTTGGTGCCCTCGAACATCTTCTCAACGGCATCAGCGATCTGGGTCTTGGTTGCTTCCGGGCTTACGTAGAAGGCATATCTCTTCTCGCCCATCATCGACATACTCTTCTCGGTGATAACCGGCTTACGGATAATGTCGTAATAATTCATGGTTCCCATTATGCGTATACCTCCTCGATCCTGGCAACAGCATCCTTTGTAACGATAAGGGTCTGTGCCTTCATTACATCGTAGGTATTGAGCTCACCGACCTGCTCGGTCTCCACATTCGGAAGATTGTCTGCAGAAAGGATGACGTTCTTGTCATTCTCGGACAGAACTACAAGTGCCTTGTCGGAAACCTTGATGTTCTCAAGGAACTTGACGAAATCCTTCGTCTTCGGCGCATCGAACTTGAGCTCGTCGATCACGATGAACTTGTTGTTGTTGACGGAATTGGTGAGAGCGGACTTGAGTGCCGTTCTCTTTTCCTTCTTGTTAAGCTTGAAGGAATAGTCGCGCGGAACCGGAGCAAAAACGGTGCCGCCGCCTGTCCACTGCGGAGCTCTGGTCGAGCCCTGTCTTGCGTGGCCTGTGCCCTTCTGTCTCCATGGCTTCTTGCCGCCGCCGGAAACCTCGGAACGGGTCTTTGCCTTCTGGGTGCCCTGACGATTGTCAGCCAGCTGCTGTACAACGGCGAGGTGAACCAGATTTTCGTTGATTTCTACTCCGAAGACGTCGTCATTCAGGTCAAGTTTGCCGACCTCGGCGCCTTCCATATTGTAAACAGATACGCTTGCCATCTGTTTGTCCTCCTTCTAAATCGGATCAGCCGTTAAGCCTCTGCCTTCGTGGTCTCCTTGATGGTTACAAGACCCTTCTTCGGTCCCGGGATTGCGCCCTTGACGAGGATGAGGTTCTTTTCAGCATCAACTCTTACGACCTCGAGGTTGCGGACCGTAACCTGATCGGTTCCTGCATGTCCGGGCATCACCTTTCCTTTGTAAACTCTGCTCGGATCGGAGGAAGAGTTGTTGGAGCCCTGGTGACGATGGAACTTGGAACCATGTCCCATAGGTCCTCTGTGCTGGCCTTTCTGAATTGCGGAGACAAATCCGCGTCCCTTGGAGATTGCGGTTGCGTCGATCTTGTCGCCTTCCGCAAACATATCAGCCTTGATCTCCTGGCCTACCTTGTAGTCAGCGCAGTTATCAAAACGGAATTCCTTCAGATATCTGCGGCTTTCCGTGCCCGCCTTCTTGAATTCGCCCTGCTGAGCCTTGTTCACGCCGTGCTGGTGAACAACTTCCTTCTTGCCGGACTTGTCAAGAACAGAGATTCTGTCCTTCTTATCGCCAAAACCTACCTGAACAGCCTCATATCCGTCGCTGTCCGCAGTTTTGACTCTGGTGACGACGCACGGACCTGCTTCCAGTACAGTTACCGGAACAAGCTCGCCGTCTTCCTTGAAGATCTGCGTCATGCCGATCTTTGTTGCGAGTATTGCTTTCTTCATTTCTGCCTCTTTTCCGTTCCCCGATGACCGGGAACTGTTTTTTCTACAGCGGACATCACGCAGCATCGCCGGCGCCTTGCCTGGATGTTGGTGCGCTTTTCCTTTTCCGCAGGGAAAGGGATGTCATACTAGTAGAGGTTTGCCGAACAATTACGCCTTGGTCTTCATCTTAATATCGATGTAAACACCGGCAGGCATTTCAAGTCTCTGCAGAGCATCGACAGTCTTCTGGGTCGGATTGATGATGTCGATGAGTCTCTTGTGAGTTCTCTGCTCGAACTGCTCGCGGCTGTCCTTGTCCTTATGAACAGCGCGGAGGATGGTGACGATTTCCTTCTTAGTAGGAAGCGGCACCGGTCCGGAGACCTGAGAACCGGTCTTGCTGACGGTCTCGATGATCTTCTTGGCGGATGCATCAACGAGTTCGTGATCATACGCCTTAAGGGTGATTCTCATTACCTGATTTGCCATAAAAAAAGTCCCTCCTTTTCGCACTTTTTAAAGCAAGTACGACAAGCAGTGACTGTACACACTCCCGTGTGTGTCCGTAATCCGGAAATAGCACACACGTCGTTTCTGCACTTATGCAGACATGTATTCTGGTACAGTGACCCTGTCGTCAGATTTTTGAGGCGGTTTCCCGTCGCCGGTGCTCTGCACCATTGACGAAGCACTGAATTGCGGCTGTTTCCGGCGGTCGCCCGACTGGATAGGGTCGGAACCGGAGGATCATTTCTGCTTTTTAATGCCTCAGGCTGCGGACGCTGTGCCGCATAAAAGTCCCGAAAAACACTCCAGACATTCGCTCCACGGAATTACCTGTCTCCTGCGGAAGACAGCAACTTCACGCTTCATGGCTATCATGTCACAGCAATCGCTATTATATCGGCGGGAACCCCGGAAAGCAAGCGGGTTTCAGAGGTTTTGAAAAAAATATTGTATTTTTTTTAGTACAATCTGCTGTCCGCAGATCCAGCGCCGTTAACAGGTCATTTTACCAACAAAAAACCCGCTCACTTTCATGAGCGGGAAGTGTCTTCTACATCAATTTCCGGAACTGGATCCTTTCTTCCGGCGGCTCCAAGGCCGCGGAACCTTTTACCGCAGGCCTCATCCTTTGCCCGTAAAACGCCCTGCCGCGCCGCACGGCAGCACCAGGCCGGACTTTGTGACGGGAAGCCCGACCTCGTCGGACTGTACATCTCCTTCAACCCCCTGACCCTTAAGCGCAGAACGGAGAAGATACGTAAGGACGGCCGGCTGCAGGCCCGTGGTGTAGGAATTGATGAGGACAAACAGAGGCTCCTTTGTCAGGAGTTTTACCACATCACAGAGGAAAGGATAAATATTGTCCTCCATCTTCCAGATCTCGCCTTTCGGTCCCCGTCCATAGGACGGCGGGTCCATAATGACAGCATCGTAATGATTGCCGCGGCGGATCTCCCGCTCCACGAATTTCGTGCAGTCATCGACGAGCCAGCGGATCGGAGCATCCCCGAGCCCGGAGCTCGCTGCGTTTTCCCTGGCCCAGGTCACCATTCCCTTCGAAGCATCCACATGTGTCACATGTGCTCCGGCAGAAGCCGCCGCTGCCGTCGCCCCTCCGGTGTATGCAAACAGGTTCAGGACTTTGACATCTCTTCCCGCTTCGACGGCTTTCTTAATAATAGGAGAGAACCAGTCCCAGTTCGCCGCCTGTTCCGGAAAAAGTCCCGTGTGCTTGAACGAGAACGGCTTCAGATGAAACGTCAGCGTTTTTTCGATGGAAGTCGTGTACTGAATGGTCCACTCCTCCGGCAGATCGAAGAATTCCCACTCTCCGCCGCCTTTGCTGCTGCGGTGATAATGTGCGTTCGGATGCTTCCACGCCTGTCCGTGACCCGTCTGCCAGATGACCTGCGGGTCCGGCCGGATCAGCACATACTGTCCCCAGCGCTCGAGCTTCTCGCCGTCCGAGGCGTCCACCACTTCATAATCCTTCCATCGATTGGCAAGATACATTTCTATCCCCCGCTGAGGCAAAATCCGCGAATGCGATTCTGCCGAATGCGGCATCTCCTGGTGCCGGCGGCACCGATGCTGCGGTCTGCACGTCCCGCATCAGCGGTCGTACAAACGTTTCTCTATCGAAATCTGTTATCTATAAGCTCCGGCACCCGCAGGGACCTGCCGGTTCATCCGGATACCTGATTCCGATAGTATCGTTTTTACCTGCGCCTTGCAAGAGCCCTGGCAGCCGCGCCGGCGATCACACAGACCGCCATCGTGATCAGCATGTCAGGAAGCGTGTTCCCGAGCGGCAGGTCAATGCGCATGAGGATACGATACAGTATGAAGCCGAATACCCAGATCAGCAGATTTCCCGCACTTGCCCTCTCATCGCGGTGATCTTTTTTAAGGAAGAAATAGTCCGCAATCTGCACTGCCGTCATCGGCGCAAAAACGGAGCCGATGAGGTAAAGGAAGTCTGTGATGTCATCCATGTTGAAGGCGATGGCTGCCGCCGTGCCGATCACGGTCACGAGCATCGCCGTCTTCCGTCCGTCGATCTTCTTCCAGAGCGTCTCTGCGGAAATGCCCGCGGACCATGCATCCAGGAACGTCGTGGTGACGGTCGAGAGAATCAGAATGATGAGCGCCGCTATGCCGAGGCCTGCTTCTTTCATGACAAGTGCGATATCCGACTCTCCCGTGAGAATGGCAGCCCCCATGCCGATAACATACATCCAGCACGAAACCGCTCCGTACGTCACCACCGAGGCACCGCATGCCTTCACAGGCTCTTTCGCCTCACGCGTGTAATCGCTGATCAGCGGCAGCCAGGAAAGCGGCATTGCCACAGCCAGCTCGACTGCTGCTCCGAAAGAAAGAGACTCGTCCGCAGCCGCCGCGGCTTCCGCGGCATTTCCCCGAAATATAACAACGCTCAGAACAATCGTGAGAATGAACAGTGCCGCCGTGGAAATCTGACTGATGATTCCAAGGTTCCGGATTCCGACCGCAATCCACAGCAGGATAAGGCCTCCGATCACAATGTCCCAGACATAACTGCCGGCGCCGAAGATTTCGTTTGTCGCGGCCGCGCCGTCGTAAATCATGATAGCCGTCCAGCCGACAAGCTGCAGCACGTTGATCGCTGCAAAGAAAAGGGCGCCGTACCGGCCGAAGCTCACCTTGGTCGTTTCCATCGAGCTCAGCCGGAGCTTTCCGCCGATCACGCCGGCCGCAAACATCATGGTGCAGCCGATCACGTGTCCGATCAGAATGGCGAGAAGCCCCTTTGCAAAACCAAGCGGTGCAAAATACGTTCCGGTCAGGATCTCGGCGATGGATACCGCCGCGCCGAACCAGATGAGTGCCGAGCGGCCGGCGGAGAGAGCCGCGTTCTTGTTTTCACTCATGCTCTCACCCCGCTTTCCGGAGATGCAGCTGTCTTTTCCCCTGCCGCATCCGCCGCACTCTCCATGAACTTTCCTTCATAGCAGAAGCAGTGGTCCATCGGGCCATGCCCGTGTCCAAGGTCGAGCATCGCTCCGAGCGCGCCGGAAATGTATTCCTTTGCGCGCTCCACCGAGGTGTCGAGATCAAATCCCTTCGCAAGGTTCGAGGCGATCGCGCTCGACAGCGTACATCCCGTCCCGTGCGTGTTCGGATTATCGATTTTCTTCCCGTAGAACCAGCGATATTCGCCGCCGCGCCAGAGCAGGTCATTCGCGTCATTCAGCGCGTGGCCGCCCTTGCAGAGCACGGCGCAGTGGAACCTTTCGCTTATACTGCGCGCGGCTTCGATCATGTCGCTGTCCGACTTCACGGGTCTTTCCGCGAGAACTTCTGTCTCCGGAATATTCGGCGTGAGGATTGTGGCGATCGGAAGGAGCTCTTCCTTCAGCGTTTCAATGGCGTCATCGCTGATGAGCTTTGCGCCGCTTGTTGCGACCATGACCGGATCGACCACGATGAATCGGGGCCGGTACTCACGAAGTTTTTGCGCGATCACGCGGATCAGGCTGCTCTCCGAGACCATCCCGATTTTGACGGCGTCCGGAAAGATATCGGTAAAAACTTCGTCGAGCTCGTCCGCGAGAAACTCCGGGCTCGCGTTCATGATTGATCGGACGCCGGTTGTGTTCTGTGCAGTCATCGCGGTGATGGCGCTCATCGCAAAAACTCCGTTTGCCATCATCGTCTTAATGTCCGCCTGAATGCCGGCGCCTCCGCTGGAATCACTTCCGGCGATTGTCAATGCAGTTCTCATTTTCATTGTTTTTTCTCCCTTCTGAAATGAGTACATTGTTTTCTATTCCGACGGAAGGTGGTGCCCCCGGTCCGCCGGTGCTTTTATGACTGCCCTTACTCAGCAAGCAAATCTCTCATATGAGAGAGTGCATGCGTTCTTGCAAGGACGGCGATCAGCGCGGCTGCAATCAGAGTGCCGCCGGCTGTGCTGACGAGAAAAGGAATCACATAGGTGAACAGTGCGGCCTCCCGGTTCATGAGAAGTGCGGCAACCGGATAGGCAAGCATGCCGCCGAGCACGCCCGTTCCGAAAACCTCCGCGATGAAGGTCGGGATGTATTTTTTTGTCTTCTGATAGACGAGACCGCAGCACAGTGCTCCGACCATGCTCCCCGGGAACGCGAGAAGCGAACCTGTGCCCATCAGATTCCGGATTAGCGAAGAAGCGAATGCGATGCCGACGCCCCAGCCGGGTCCCAGCAGAACCGCTGCGAGCACGTTCATCATGTGCTGAATCGGAAAGCACTTCGAGGCTCCGACAGGAATATAGAGCCCCGACAGAGCAACGGTCAGTGCGACCATCATGCCCGATGTCACCAGTTTCTTTATAGCTTCGTGTTTCATAGTTTCTCCCTCCTGACACAACGCCTTTTATTCAGGCATACCGCTTTTTATAAGCGGCTTTACTCTATCCTATGAAATCTCTTATCCAGGCATGCCGTTTTTTTATATGCGGCTTTACTCTATCCCATGAAACATAGGATTGCTGCAGAATTGTCCAATGAAAGCTGACTATGGGTCAGAGCTTCCTGCTCTTCCGCAGCAGACTGCGGCAGGCCTCTTCGATGTTATCCTGCGCGAAAATTCCCTCGATAACGGCGACGCCTGAAAGTCCGTATCCCGCCAGTTCATCGATGTTTCCGGCGTTGATGCCGCCGATCGCGCAGACCGGAATTCTCACGGATGACGTGATCGCCCGGTAAGTATCAAACCGGATCGGAACCGCATCGGACTTGGACCGTGTCACAAAAGCCGCTCCGCTCCCGAGATAATCGGCGCCGTCCTGTTCTGCCCGGACCGCCTCTTCCGGGCTGTGTGCCGTCGCACCGATGATCCGGTCCGGGCCGAGGAGTGCTCTTGCCTCCCGCACCGGCATATCCAACTGCCCGAGGTGCACGCCGTCCGCACCGGATTTCATACATGCATTCACATCGTTGTCGATGATGAGCGGCGCCGCCCAGCGGCGGCAGATGGGAAGAAGCTCAATGGCTTCACGGATGAGTTCTTCTTCCGATATATTCTTCTCGCGGAGCTGAACCATCGTTGCTCCTCCGCAGAGTGCCTCCTCCACTGCTTCGGCAAGGCTTTTCGTGCCGAGCCATTTCCTGTCCGTCACTGCATAAAGACGGACCATTTCCTTTTCACATCTCATATAAAACCTCGCTTGGCTTTCCGGCTGATTTCGTCAAAAAAGGCGATCCGGAATGTTCCGATGCCGCCTCCTGCCTTTTTGGTGACGGCTTCCGCCCGCCCGGCGGCTTCACCGTACTCACGGATGGCATCCGCGATAATCTCCTGCTTTCGTATCTGCTCCGGCTCCTGCTTTGGCGCATTCATCGCCCCCGCCGCAAGTGCAGCCGTTACAATCCCTGACAGCATACAGCCGGCCCCGGTAATCCTCTTGAGATACAAGGATCCGGTCTTACTCACCAGTACCTTCTCCGGACTCACGATATAATCAGTACTTCCGGTGACCGCAAGCACTGCATTGAGATGTCCCGCAAGCTCCATCATTTGTTCTTCCGTGAGCCTTGCGCCGCACTCCTCGACGCCGCGGGAGGCGATCGACATTCCCGACAGCGCCGCTGTCTCCGACATATTCGCGCGGATGCAGTCAAAACGAATATTGGTGAGAAGTTCCTTTACGAAGGAGGCGCGGTATTCGGATGCACCTAATCCTGCCGGATCAAGGACTACCGGAATCTTTCTCTCATTCGCCTCCCGGCCGGAGAGAATCATCGCCTCCAGCCGCCTCTCGTCCGGCATCCCGATATTGATAAGAAGCCCCTGGCAGAGCGCAGTAATCTCCGCCGCCTCCTCCGGATTTTCCGAACAGATGGCAGACCCGCCGGAGGCAAGAATCATATTCACCACGTCGGTTCTCGTCACGGCATTGGTAATAGCATGAATCATCGGATGTCTGTCGGCTATCATTTCGAAAGCATCCGGATGCAGTTCATCCGGGGGAAAACCACCTGGGGGAATTGCATCCGGCGAAACTTCATCCAAGTAAACTGGTATTATCTTCTCTGAAGTCATCATCTGTTCCTTTATTATCCTTTACGGCGATCGCTCGTCGTCATAATCCGATACAGCGACTCCTCCATCATCTCGTGATTCGCAAAAGGTAATGAGCGGTCGCCAGTAGCCATGATTCGCAAGAGGGCTTGCATCAAGGCTTCTGGTCTCTATTACCAAAAAAGCCTCCCGATGCCGGGAGGCTTCAGAGAATCCAGTAACGACGCAGAATTCTGTATTCAGCTCCGCTTCCCTTCGCCGGTATTGTCCGGATCAGGTATTGAGGGTCCTCTCCCGTCAGGAAAAGATCTCAGCAATTGCACCCCTAGCGTAAGTACATCTGTATGAAATTATTCAGCAAATCTTCGCGCTGAGAGGCGCTCTGAATCACTGTGTTTATTCTTCATATTGCTCTGATAACGGTCATTACTGTAATTCATTTACAACGCTATGTCAACTTTACATGGTCCCCGGCCGATATCAGTTTACGTGGTCCCCGGCCGCATCCCTCTCTTTGAGAAACTCCTCCAGCGTCAGAGAATTTTCATAATTCTCATCATAGATGTCAAAATAGTCGTTTGCCCCTTTGCTCAGTGAATCCAGCGTCTTCAGGTTCTCTTCTGATAAATAAGCACGGCTCTGAATCTGACAGCTGTTTTCCCCGAAATATCCGCTGCCATCCTGCTCCTTATAAAGAATCAGCGTGGTTCCTCCCAAATCGTCATCACGACTGTAGAAATCTTCGATTCCCTGCTTCCAGACCGCAAGAAGATTCTCTCTGAGTTCCGGATATTCATCGAGGGAAGAAGTTTTGACGGTGATATTCAGATTCACATTTACGGTTCTTCCCGCCGCGGTTCCGTCATTCTCCGATGACGGTGCTCCAAGATCATTCTGCCTGACAGACGTCATGTAACGTACTGCGAGGTACGGGCTGTTCAATTCCGGGAGCCGGTCCCCGAATCCATACGAATGCGTTTTGAAACTCACTCCGCTGAACAGCAAACAGCACACAAGCGTTACCGCAAAGAAGAGTATGGACCGGACTGTGATCCGGATTTTCCGGCGATAGATGAAGGTAGCTATAACATACAGCGCGAAAACCACCGCGGACCAGATCGCCGTCCACACCGCGCTGCGCCCGCGGCTTCCTCCGGTCCCGGAGAGAACGATCATCAGCACCGCAGCAGCGGTGTAAACCGAAATCACCAGAGGATAAGAGAAAAATCCGTCCGAGACATGTTCTGCGCGCTCGCTTTTCCGGCAGATAAACTGCTTGTACAGGCCGTACACCGAAAGAACGAGATATAGCAGCAAAATTACAGGACGATACCAGGCCGCCCCTGTTACGTCGATTTTCCCATCCAGACAGTCCACCATCGCATTGATGTCAAAAATCCCGGTGAGAAACGGCGAGAGCAGTTCTTGAACAGGACTGTCGACAAATCCCGCCGTATCCGGGAGCATCGCACGGGTGTAGGAATCCGTAACTCCCACAGCAAGCAGCGGAAGAAAGGAATAGGCAGCAAGAATAATCAGTCCGTCGACCGTGTTGTTTCCCAGAAGAAACAGCATCGAGTTAAAACAAACAAGCGTCGTTATGAAAAGCAGCATGTAGACGCATAGCAGGAGAACAGCGGAAAGCCGCACTTCATCGCTGCCCTGCAGAACCGTTACGAAATAGGAGACAAGCGTTGAGAAAGCGAAATACCCGACGGATGTTGTCACCGCGAAAAAAACATTTTCGGCCAGCATTCTCTTTCTTGAAACCGGCAGGGCAAAGTATACATCCGCGCCCTTCCGTGTGTGCACGAAATTGAATTCAAACAGCGGAAGCCCATAAGCAATCATGACCGACATCACTAGTCCACAGTAAACACTGCTCTTAAATCCGGTCACAGGACTATCCGAGTAAACAAGAGCAGCCTGTGTTATGAAAAGGTACAGTATTCCGAAGAAAATCAGGGCTGTTTTCCAATGATCCAGTAGCCATTTCCAGTATCCTTCACGACAGAACATCCTTCTCACCTCTCTTTGCTTCTGCAGAAACATCCTCCGGCTTATCCGCACCTGCGTCGCCCTTGATATCTCCGGCAGCTCCCGCTTCCGTTCCAGCGGTCCCCCTGTTCCCGACTTCATAGATGAAGAACTGCTCGAAATTGACCGGCCGCACGTCCAACACAAGCGGCATCATTTCCGACAGCTTCTCTCTCACTTCGTCCACGTCTCCGCGGATGACTACCTCATAGATACTGCCGTCATTTTCATATCTCACAACGTCAAAATCCTTGAAATCATTCATCGTTTTTGGTTCCGCGAAAGCCATCTGATACCGGTTGATCTGACGCTCTTCATCGATCAGGTCGCCCTGCCTGAGTACACTTCCATCCTTGAGGATCCCGAAGCTGTCGCAGATATCCTCGAGCTCCTTGAGGCTGTGGCTTGCGATAATCACAGACAGTTTTTCGTCCAGTGACAGATTCGTAAGCTCCTGTTTAAATGTAAGACGCACAATCGGCTCGAGCCCATCGTATGCCTCGTCCAGCAGCAGCACCTTCGGCTTAAGAGACAGCGCGAAAAGAAGTGCCGCCCTCCTCCGGTTTCCCTTTGAAAGATTATTCAGCGGACTTTTCTCATCGAGCTCGAACATGGCGAGGTACTTCCTATACGCTTCTTCGGAGAAATACGGATACAGATCCTTATAAAAGCATTTCTGCGAACGAATCGTACTTCCGACCGGGCAGCTTAGCTCGTCGCTCACATAGGCGATCTCTCCCCGCGCCCTGAAATCTCTGTACGTATCAAGCCCGTCGATCGTTACTGCCCCCGCATCTGGCTCATATACCCCGGCTATACAGCGGAGCAGTGTCGATTTTCCAGCCCCATTGATTCCGACCAGACCGAAGATCGATCCTTCCTTCACCTGTAAATTCACCCCATTCAAAACCCGGTTTGTTCCGAACGATTTTGACAGGTTCTCTATTTTCAGCATTCCTCGTTCCTCCTCTCTGCTGCCTTCGACTTACTCTCAGCTTCAATCCCCTGCTCCGCCATCGGTGCGCTCTCACCGCTTATTTTCGTTTCAGTACCTCGCGCATTCTCACTGAGGATTTCCGGCGCTGCATTTCTGCCACTCTCGTTCACGGTTTCCGGCACTGCATTTCTGCCACTCTCGTTCACGGTTTCCGGCACTGTCTCCGACTTAATTTCTGTTATGCGGCCTTCCGCTCCGTCGTAAACCCGCATGATCGCCTTCTCAATTTCTTCACGCGTGACGCCGCTCTCCCAAAGACTTCGAATCACCGACTCCGTCTTCGGATCCGGGGCGGAAGACTTAACATCGGCTACATACACTCCCTTCTTAACAAAATTATGTACGTATCCCGCTTTCTCAAGTTCGCCGTACGCCTTCGCAACAGTATTGGGATTGATTCCGTTGTCCTGCGCACACTGACGCACAGAAGGCAGCCTGTCTCCCGGCTTTAATACACCTGCGTCGATGAATCGGCGCAGCTGATCCTGAATCTGCTGATAGATCGGGTCTTTACTCTGCAGGTCGAGAAGAAACATCCGCTCACATCCTTTCTCAGCTCTGACATATCACTACTTTCCAAATAAAAAACTTATTCATCCCTGTCGCCGTTGTGGCAACAGTATTTTATTTGTGTCATCTATGTCGTTTGTATCATCTGTATTAACTGTATTCGTTGTATTAACTGTATCATCTGTATTATTTCGTGTCAATTTCAATATTCAACTTTTATTCCCGGTTCGCGGAAATTTTACCCGGCATTTCGGGTATGGCGGACGCGAACCTGCTCAGAATTCCAAAAAGAAAAGCTGAACACCCGCCATCCCGGCAAAGCATTCAGCCTTTGTTTTCCTGGTTCTTCCTTAAATTCATTCCAGGCTTTTTCTCAGCCCTTCCTTAATTCTTTCTCCGCTCTTCCACACCTCTTTGATAATACTTTTCCTGCTCGTCCTCCGGCACCATATTGCCTCCTGTCGCCCAGACAAGCTGCGTGCTGTTTCCGAGTGCATCTCCGATGCCTTCCTTACAGATGTACTCCCGCATTGCCGGATCCTTTGCAAGAAGCACCGGTCCGTACATGCCGGCGAGTGCGCTGGGCTCAAGATGAATGTTCTCCGTATTCACGAGCTCTGCCAGCAGGGCAAACATCCTTTCATCGCTCAGTGAATAACAGCCGCTCATGAATGGGGTCATCACCTTTCCGACAAAACCGGACGGACGCCCGACGGCAAGCCCGTCCGCTGCCGTGCGGTTATCGAGTCCGATGTCCTGCACACTGATCTCATTATGAAGTCCCGTCGCCATCCCGAGCATCATGCAGCAGGAATGCGTGGGCTCCGCAAAGAAGCAGTGCGCAGCATCGCCGAACACCTGCTTTATTCCGAAGCAGACCCCGCCCGGGCCTCCGCCGACGCCGCAGGGCACATACACGAAAAGAGGATGTGAAGCATCCACCGGAATTTTCTGCTCCTCAAACTGCTTTTTAAGCCGGAGTGCCGCGACCGAATATCCGAGGAAAAGTGTCTTTGAGTTTTCGTCATCCACGAAGTGGCAGTATGGATCGCCCTCCGCTTTCTTTCTTCCTTCCGCGACCGCGATGCTGTAGTCGCTTGCATACTCAACGACATTCACGCCCCGGCTCCGGAGAAGTTTTTTCTTCCACTCGCGGGCATCTGCCGACATATGGACCGTCACCCGGAACCCGAGCTTTGCGCTCATGATGCCGATGGAAAGACCGAGATTCCCGGTTGACCCGACCGCGATCGAATACCGTGAGAAGAGCTCCCGGAACCGCGGCTCCAGAAGAATGCGGTAGTCATCCTCTTTCTTCAGCATCCCGCTCTCAAGCGCGATATCCTCCGCCGTCTTCAGGACCTCGTAAATCCCGCCGCGCGCCTTGATGGAGCCCGAGATCGGAAGATGACTGTCAAGCTTTACATACAGTTTTCCGGGAATGCGGCAGTCATACTCTCTGTCAAGCTCTGCCTGCATCGCAGAAATCTCCCGTAGCGGCGACTCAATGATTCCGCCCGAGGGCGCCGTCTCCGGAAACGCCTCCGCAAGATAGGGCGCAAAACGGCGCAGTCTCTCGTCCGCATCTTCGATATCCCGCATTGTGAGCGGGCATCCCCTCTCCGCCTCTGACTCGGGAAGTTTTGACGGATTTATAAATACCGTCTCCTCAAGCCGCCGGATCTTCTGAACAATCTCTGGATTCTTCATGTGTCTCTCCCTTCCGGCCGTAACGGATGACGACATATTAACTCCCGGATTTCTCGCTCATCCGTGAACCGATAGTCCGGCCGATATTCCCTCTCCGAGAGGACCGGATGATAGGTATCGGGCTGGTATTTCCGCTCGATCCAGATCGTGTGCCAGCCTGCCCCGCCGGCGCCCTTAATATCCGTGGCATAGGAGTCACCGACCATCCAAAGATCCTGCGGAGCCATCCCGGTCCGCCTTTCAAATTCGCGGAAAATCCGCACATCCGGCTTCGAGATGCCGATATCGCCGGAGACGAGCACGTTTTTCTCCGGAATCCACCTTCCCGCACCGATGGCCGAGAGCTTTTTACGCTGATTTTCGGAATCCCCGTTTGAAATCACGCCTAGAAGGATCTTCCTCTCCGCTGCCATTTCGAGCACGTCCCGAAAGCCGTCTGTCATCCGGATTTCACTCTGCTTCTTCTCATAACATCTCTGAAAGGCGCGGGCTTCTTCGTCACTCACCGTGATTCCGAACGGCTCCAGTGTCCTCTGCACGCGCAGAACGTGCATTTCGTCAAAACTTGTCTCGCCTCTTACATACCGGTCGTATTCTTCGTCGCTCATCTGCATGTTCCGGCGAAAGAGCGCATCTTCATCGATGCTCTTTTGTTCCGGGAAGAACTCACGGACGGCCGAAAGGTAGGGAACGGTGCGAAGATACAGCGTGTCATCGATGTCAAAGACAAGAGCCCGGATTCCCGGCGAAGGCCGTGCGGGGAGCGCAGCCCCGCAGATATCATTCCTGCTGCAGATCATATCTATTCCACCATTCAGCCCGCAATCTTCTCCGCAGATTTCTCCGCATCCGCGGGTCCGGATGCATCCGCCGGCATTCACGTATCCGGATGCTTCCGATTATTTTACCACCGGCGCCGCGGCACCTTCCACTCTCTTTTCTCTCTGCCGGCAGAAGCATGGCCGGCATGCAGAAACTATTTTGCAATCTACGGACGAATGCTTATAATTTTCAATAATTGCAGGCTGATTTGCACCTGCCGGTCCTGTCTATTAAAAAGTCGGCAGCGGATTGTTATTCGGCCGGATCGGATGCCGGAAGCTGCAGCACAGCCTGTTTCTCAAATTCCATTGATTGAGCGGTTTCCTTTGACGGCCGCGCCCGAGGAGGTCATGACATGAGCTTTGAACTTCGTAAGTACTGCCCGCCGGATTTCACGGAAGAGAGATTTGTAAATGCCCCGAATGCGGCTGTCGAACCGGCGCCCTTTGACGCTGTTGCTCCGCTCCGTTTTCACGCGATGAGCATCTACCCGGAATATTTCAAGATTGACGGAAAATGGCTGTTTGCCGACGAGAGCCGTATGGACTGTGTCCCGGTTCTGAAAGACGGCCGGATTGAGGTCACAGAGCCGAGACGGCTGAAGAAAGGCGATCTCGTCATCTGCGGCCGCACAGAGAACTGCGAGGAAGGCATCTATCTCTATCCGGACGGCTTCCGCGAGGGAAGCGCGCATCATGATACATTCGCATTCCGTCAGGGCCGCTCCCGCGAGACGGCATTCTCGAGAGATTACGATGAGATTTACGAGCTGCTCCGCTATGAAAAAGAGCACGGATATGTTGTCTGGGTTATGGGACCGGCTTTTGCATTCGACTCTGATGCAAGGAATGCTTTTTCCAGGCTCATCGCCGGCGGATATGTAAATGCGGTGCTCGCAGGAAACGCACTGGCGACGCATGACCTGGAAGGAGCGTATCTGCACACGGCGCTCGGCCAAAATATCTACACGCAGGAAAGCCAGCCGCTCGGGCATTACAATCATCTCGACACCATCAACCGGGTCAGATACGACGGCGGCATCCGGCAGTTCATCGAGAAGGAACACATCGACAACGGCATCATCTACAACTGTGAGAAATATCATGTTCCCTACGTTCTCGCGGGCTCGATCCGTGACGACGGCCCGCTTCCGCCAGTCTACGGAAACGTGTACGAGGCGCAGGATGCCATGCGTGCCCAGGTCCGGAAGGCGACCACCGTCATCTGCATGGCCACGATGCTTCACACCATCGCAACCGGCAACATGACTCCGTCCTATCGCGTACTTCCCGACGGCACGGTGCGCCAGGTTTACTTCTACTGTGTCGATATTTCCGAATTCACGGTCAACAAACTGACTGACCGCGGCTCCCTCGCAGCGCACGGAATCGTCACCAATGTACAGGATTTCATCGTCAACATCAGCAAGGGCCTCGGGCTGTAAGGCAGGAGATTCTTCATTACAGCCGGAATGCCCGCGGCAAAACCGGGCAAAGCTTAAGGAAAGGAGCATAAAGGAAATGGTTCTTATTGACACCCCGTCCATCTATCAGATGGAAAAATGGCCGACCGGCTGCGAGAGCGTATCGGCCGTCATGGCCCTTCAGGCGCTCGGAGAGAAAATTGATCCCGAGGAATTTATAGAGAAGTATCTGCCGCGCAAAAATCTGGAATTCCGCGACGGTGTTCTCTACGGGCCCGACCCGCAGGAATATTTCATCGGCGACCCGCACAAGGACACTTTCTGGGATTACGGATGCTATTCCGGCGCCATCATGAAGGCTCTCCGGAACTATTGTGAAAGCCGCCCGGATTTTGGCTATGAGCCGGTCGATTACAGCGGACACCCGATGGGGGATCTCGAGGCTCTTCTGCGGGAGGGGCTTCCCGTCATCTTCTGGGCGACGATGTTCATGAGGCCGTCTTCCTATCTGCGCTCCTGGAAATCATTCGATAACCCGATGAAGAATATCTCCTGGGGAAGCCAGGAACACTGTCTTCTTCTCGTCGGTTATGACGAGTCGCACGATTATCTGAACGATCCGATGGACACCGATCCGGCAAACGAAACCCATATCCTGAAGGATCATCCGGATGTCGTCGGCTACGACCGATACCTCGTCTCCATCCGTCATCTTGAGAAGCAGAACATGGCCGTCTCCTTCCGGAAGAAAATGTAAAAAAGGATCATCTGCCGTAACACAATGCAGATGATCCTTATTTTTTTACGCATCCGGAAAATCCATACTCCGCCTGCTGTTTTTCGACAGCGATACTTCCATCTGCCGCATTATCTCATCAAAATCCGGTGCTTTTCCGTCAATCGCCGCCAGCCCGAATGACATCTGTATATTCTGCGGACGATTTTCCTCGCGGATCCGGCGGATGAACAGCTCTGCACCCGACTCATCGATCTGCTCCTCCACAATGACAAACTCGCCTCCGCCGATGCGGAAAACACGATTTTCGCTCGTAAGGCCAGTGAGGATATCCGCTGCTTTCTTAAGAATCCTGTCGCCTGCTGTCTGACCTCCCGACATGTTAGCCTCTTTCAGTCCTTCAACTTTTCCCAGGATAAATACGACACGGCACTGCCCCTTTAGACCGTCCACATATCGCCGCAGTCCCTGCCTGTTCCAGACGCCCGTCAGAGGATCGACAAACTCCTTCCGGGAAATCTGCTTCTGGAGATTCCTTGTCCTCATGAGAACCGCCAGTACATCTGTCAGCGTCCAGAGCAGGAGACTTGCCTGCCGGAATGTCTCACCGGAAGAATTGATTACCATGGTGAAGCCATAGATGTTCCCTGACAGCTGCATTCTCCCGGAAATGATGTTCCGGATGCCGGAGATCGGGAGCTTCATATCGGAATGCTCCGCCGTAAAAGCTTCATAGTCGCCGATCAGCACCACCTGCCGGTCATCAAACTGATGATACAGCGGCCTCAGATCGCGTGTCGGGATCGACTGCATGTCCTGCATGACCGGAACCAGACCGGGCTGATGCCATTCATAGGTGCACAGAACCGAATCCGAGCCCTCGTGATGCTCAAAGATCAGGATCCTGTCTGATCCAAGATCCTGCGCAATTCCCTGCAGTATTTCCTGAATCGACTCCTCCGGAGTGTTCTTCGAAAGTCCCCGCTCGATTGTATCGTTCACATTTGCTTCCTGCTGCAAAAGCTCATGATCCGTCGAGTTCAGGTTCATGTAGGTGCTGATCGGAATGCCGATACTCATGACCGTCATCTGACCGCGGTACGGAATCAGGAAGTCGCGGTTCAGCATCAGTTTGCCGTTGTACTGATAGCGGCGGTTCCAGCAGTATACTGCTTCCCGCCGCAGCCTTCCATTCTTGCAGTATTTGCACGGCTGATCTGTTCCATTGAACAGCTCATAGCATTTCATACCGCTGATGTCCTCATCGGCTGCAATATGGAAGTCACTGCGGACAGCATGATTTGCATAAAGCACACGGTGGGTTGCAGGATCAATCAGAGTAGCCCATTCAGGCGATTCATCAAATACACTGAGATCCATGATAAACTGCTTCATCGGATCAAAGGAAAGCGCGGCGTTCTTTTCTCCGGAAACTCTTCTGTCATGCGCGAGCTGCAGCGCGCCGAACGAATCCGTAGTCTCTGTCCCGAACGCTATACCATTGTCGATTCTCGGAATCAGCAGAACATTATCGTTTTTCGCCCGATTTTCCACCGCATTCCTGCAGATTTCAAAAATTGCGGAAAGTTTTTCTGCAGTTTCTGCCCCTGCAATGAGCAGGAACGTACAGCCTTCGGTCCGGCCGACCGCCACTCCCGACAAATCCGCCCCGTGCAGCGCCTCCGACATGACCCGGATAATGATGTCCGAAGCTTTATCGCCATACTGCTTCAAGTTTTCGTTCATATCCTGAGGTGCAATTTCCATGACACAATACCCGGAACCGCTGTCACGGTACGCATCATCATAGCGGCCTGCAGCGGCCAGAATACCAAGGTAATCAAGGAATCCCGACCGTTCATCAAGGAAAGATTTCTGATCTGTGCTCTGTATCTTCTTTGTCAGGAAGATCAGCGTGCCGGCAATCATTTTTCCTTTATAATACGGAATTCCTGTAAGAGTGACATCTTCAACAACTCCGTCATGCATCACTGCAGTTTCTGTCTGCACTTCTGTCCCGCTGTCAAGCAGTTGTTTCTCATAGCGCACAAGTTCCGGCACATTCATAAAGAAGTGAACACTCCTGCCGGTCTTTCCAATTACATTCGTCAAAGAAAAACCGCTGTATTTCGCAAAAGCTTCAGACATGCCCTTGACGCGGCCTTCCCGGTCCGTCCAGAAAAACATGAAATCCCTGCTCTGGAGAAGTGCGTGGAAACGCGCCGCATCGCCGCCTTCTGCCGGTGTCTGCCCGGCTGTCTGTATTGCTCTCATGTCCGGGAAAGAGGAGACGAATTCAGGCAGGAGAAGCTGCCTGTTTTCTTCTCTCTCCCAGACATCTTCTCTCTCGAGGAGGATCACATCACGGGAGACACTCTTCAGGAGCACGATGGCATGGAACACCGACCAGTGATAAGAACCATCGTCCCAGTGCACACGAAAGAGATCCGTTGCCTCCGACCGGCCGGATTTCTCGGCCATCTCATACAGATGGTTCTTCTCTGTGAATTTCACAAAGCGCTGTCTGTCTCCCGGATAAATATGGTTCTCAGCAAATTTGCCAAGAGACTGATCAACGCCATGGATACTGCTGCCCGGGCTCAGTTCTCTGTGGGAGCTCTCAATGATATTGATCTTGTCCTCCCGCAGATTGAAATAGTATATTCCGTCAAAAATCAGCGCCATATTACGGAAAATACCATCCGTCTGACTGTACTGTCTTACATTCTCATCGGCGGAAATGTTGGTAATAAAAGCTTTGCCGTACCACAGCTCTTCCGTGCCGGCGATTTTCTCCGCCTCTACATATATATACTGCCCATTGTCAATGTAAGTCATGGAACGGGCGGTTCCGCAGGCGACCTTATTCAGGAAAGTACATATTTTCTTCTGTACCGCAAAGAGACCGGACCGAAGATTTCTATTGGCTGTATCAAAATCCGTTGTTCCCGTACTCCGGAGGACGTCCATATATGCATCATTGGCGCTGAGAAGTTCCGGTGCCCTGCCGTCATAGCGGAAAATCGCAGCCGGCCGGTCTGTCACCGTATTCACGAGTCCGACCTTCTGGAATATTCTGCTCTCGAGCGATGTCTCCTCGCTGATTCCTCGGCGGCTCATCTGCTCCATCACTGCATCGAAAGGCATCGGTTTTGCATAATACCATCCCTAGATTCTTCCGCAGTTGATGGTCCGCAGAAATTCCAGCTGCTGCTCGGTTTCCACCCCTTCCGCAAGAGTATACATGCCAAGGGACTTTGCCATCATTACGACACTGGTGATGATTTTTCTGCCGCGCTCGTTGAAATTCCGGAAAAACTCAAGATCAATCTTTAAAACATCGAACGGATAATAATGCAGAGACTTCAGTGAGCTGTAATCACTGCCGAAATCATCGAGCCACACCTCAAATCCCGCTTCATGGAAATCCCGGATGATTTTGATGAGCCGGTCTCTGTCCCAGGCCATAATCGTCTCTGTGATCTCAACGTGGATGCAGGAATGCGGAAGCCCATACTGATCGAGCGTCTCTTTAAGGAGACCGATCGGATTGATCAGATCAAAATCAAGCCGTGAGAAATTGACAGAAACCGGAAGAATATCATAGCCATTATCGCGGCGTTCCTTAAGAAAACGGCACACATTCTTTACAACGTATGCATCGAGACGGCCAATCAGACGATAATGCTCTAGAAGCGGGATAAAATCCGCCGGTGTAATCATGCCCATTTCCGGGTCTTCCCAGCGCGCCAGAGCTTCGAAACTGCAGAGTTTCTGCGTCATTGTCCGCACAACCGGCTGATAATAGACACGGATGTAACCGTTTTCGAGTGCACTGTCAAAATGATTGAGAATGTAGCTCTTTTTCTCCGCGCTCGCCTGCATCCGGCTGTTATAAACCGCTTCGGTCTTTGTTGCATCCTCGGAAATACTGTCACAGGCTATTCTTGCAAAATCCACCGCACTGCGGAGAGTTTTATCATCATTATCATTGTCCGGGAAAAAGACTCCTGCCTTGAACAGAACGCTCTTATTCCGAATGATGTCATTTACACTCTGAATCGCTTCATGAATGCCGCTCCCGGCAAAATCCCGCGGGACGAGCGCCGCAAAATTATCGGCCGAAAGATGCCCGAGGTAACAGCCGTCAAATACATCCTGAAGGATTTCTGCCGTTTTCTTGATGACCCGGTCACCGCCGATAATTCCATTCGCATTGTTATAAGATTTGAAATTGACGATATTAAAATAGACTACAACCCACTGATCAAGCTTTTTCTCATCTCTGCACGACCTCAGCAGCGTAAAGATGCGCTCCGTGAAGTCATAAACTCCCGGAAGGCCCGTAAGGCCGTCACTCTTGAAGCCTTCTGTCTTCATCTCCTCCGTGAAGATCTGACAGATATAGACAGGAATTCCATCTCTCTTATCCGGAGCGATTATCATCTCGGCAGAACTGGCAGAGCCATTTCCAGCAGGAATATCATAATACCAGTACGAATAGGGTTTCCCCTTCGCAACATGCGTCCTGAGCGGTCTTCCGTCAGATGGTTTCGTCATGCCGCAGAATGTTCCGCCGGTCATCCTGTAAAATTCGTCCTCGCTTTTACATCCGTACAGCTCCGGAACTCGCCGGTTCACGAACAGAATTTCTTCCCGGCTGTCCGCCCGGATAACACATACACCTGCACTAAGAGAGTCATAAAACTGATGATATACGGTCTGATTCAACAAGGACTGCATATAATCTCAGCGGTCTTACCGCCCCTCCCTATATCGAAAAATTTAAAATATTGAATGTCACACTGTTTTTCCGCAGCAAAAACCTGCGGGTTAAAATTGATGTCATTATACAATGATTTTCACCGTGCAGAAACAGCGCGGAATCCGTACAAAGACAATGCAGCATGCGGGATTTTTCTATGGAAGGCGCTTGAATCTCCCGGGAAAGTGCAGTCGTTGAATCATTGTATAAAGAAGAGTAAACTGAGCATGTCTGCAGCGGCCCGTCCTGCTGGAAATGCGGAAAAGGCCATAATGACCGCAGCATCGGTGCGTCCGCTCTGCTGACGCACCGGCTGCCGCATTCGGCAAAACTGCATCCGCAGTTTTGCCTCAGCGAGGTATTCGTTTATAAGTCCTGCCGATGCAGGACTTATAAACCGCAGCATCGGTGCGTCCGCTCTGCTGACGCACCGGCTGCCGCATTCGGCAAAACTGCATCCGCAGTTTTGCCTCAGCGAGGTATTCGTTTATAAGTCCTGCCGATGCAGGACTTATAAACCGCA
>Ga0256406_1000709_pt1 | contig 58857 bp, 54 predicted proteins | sample RumenRJG_03DNA_FD_185986 | JGI IMG/M metagenome (GOLD analysis project Ga0256406, IMG submission 185986) | Bovine rumen microbial communities from Lethbridge, Alberta, Canada - RJG_03 | ecosystem: Host-associated > Mammals > Digestive system > Stomach > Rumen | place: Canada: Alberta | collected... | reverse complement strand
GGGGTGCCAGGCCATCGCGTTTATCGTGAAGTCGCGCCGCGCGAGGTCCTCGCGCACGTCGGTCACGAAGCGCACCTCGTCGGGGTGGCGGTGGTCGGAGTAGGAGCCCTCCACGCGGTAGGTGGTTGTCTCTACGGGTCTGCCGTCCACGACCGCCGTGACGGTGCCGTGCCGCGTGCCCGTCTCGTGCACCTCGATTCCGGCGGAGGCGAGAACGCGCTCGGTCTCCCGCCAGGGGGCGGAGGTCGTCACGTCCACGTCGTGCCCACGCACCCCCCTGAGGGCGTCGCGCACCCACCCGCCGACGACCCAGGCCTCCCAGCCGGCCGACTCGAGGGCGCGCACGACCCTGAGGGCGTACGCGGGGCAGGCCGCCGCGAGCTCGTCAGGCCGAGCCAACTCCGCCGCGCCCATAGGACCCCCTTCGCCTCAGCGCCCGCGACCCCGACCGAGGGCGCACACGCCCGATTACGTGCATACCGGATGCAAGTATACCGCCACCGCGCGTGCGCCCCGCGCCGGCGCGGGGCGCCGGAGCGCTCGTGCTAGACTCTCGTGAGGCGGGGTCCGCGCCAGGACGCGTCGCATCCGCGCGGGCCGACCGCCAGCCACCACCGGACAACCACGAGGAGACCTGATGGACACGCATACCATGATCACCGCGGAGGACCTCGCCGAGGCCCGCGCGGACTTCCGCTCCGAGCGCGCCAACGTCGTCGCGAAGAACGCCGTCACGTCGGTCGGCCTGCGCAAGGCCGCCCGCGTCCCCGAGGGCGTGGCGGCCAACCCGCTCACCTTCGACGTCGAGGTCGCCCAGGGCGACCGCTGCGACCAGAAGCGCTCCGGGCGCTGCTGGATGTTCGCCAGCCTCAACACGATGCGCTTCCGCACCATCAAGAAGTACAACCTCAAGACCTTCGAGCTCTCGCAGGCCTACCCGCTCTTCTTCGACAAGCTCGAGAAGAGCAACTGGTTCCTCGAGAACGTCATCGACACGGCCGACGAGCCGCTGCACGGTCGCCTCGTGAGCTACCTGCTCCAGGACCCCATCGGCGACGGCGGCCAGTGGGACATGTTCCGCGCCCTCGTGCGCAAGTACGGCGTCGTGCCCAAGGAGGCCATGCCCGAGACCGCCTGCTCCGAGAACACCGCCGAGCTCGACAGCTACCTCACGCGCTACCTGCGCGCCTCCGCCAAGCGCCTGCGCGACTCCCGCGCCCGCGGCGGCTCCGAGGAGGGCCTGCGCCAGCTCAAGGCCGAGGCGATGGCCAACGTCTACCGCCTGCTCGTGACCTGCCTCGGCGAGCCCCCCGAGAGCTTCTCGGTGCGCCTGCGCGACAAGGACGACAAGCTCGCGCTCTCCGGCACCTTCACGCCGCAGGAGTTCTTCTCCGAGGCCGTGGGCATGGAGCTCGACGACTACGTCTCGCTCATCAGCGCCCCCACCGAGGACAAGCCCTTCGGCCACACCTACACGGTGAGCCGCCTGGGCAACGTGGTGGAGGCCGGCGGCGTCCGCTACCTCAACCTCGAGCCCTCCGAGCTCAAGCGCGTCGCCATCGCGCAGCTCAAGGACGGCCTGCCCGTCTGGTTCGGCTGCGACGTGGCGCAGAGCTACCTCTCGTCCGAGGGCATCATGGACACCGCCGCGCTCGACGTGGACGGCCTGCTCGGCTTCCGCGTGGAGGCCGGCTTCGACAAGGCCTCCCGCCTCGACTACGGCGAGTCCCTCATGACCCACGCGATGGTGCTCGAGGGCGTCGACCTCGACGACGCGGGCGAGCCGACCCTCTGGAAGGTCGAGAACAGCTGGGGCAAGGACCACGGCCGCGACGGCTTCGACACGATGTCCGACGCGTGGTTCGACGAGTACGTCTACCAGGTGGTCGTCGACAAGAGGTACCTCAGCGAGGAGGAGAGGCGGACCTACGAGACCGAGGAGCCGCGGGTGCTCGAGCCCTGGGACCCCATGGGCTCGCTGGCCCTTCTCCGCTAGGAGAGGCCGGCAGGACGGGAAGCGACCGGCCGGGCGAGGCCCGGCACCAAGGAGGGACGGATGGCGGAAGACGGACGCCTCGTCGGCACCGAGTGGGCCGAGAGGCAGCACGACGAGTTCGTGGCGAGCAGGGCGAACAGGATCGCGCGAAACGCGGTCACGAGCTCGAACCTCATGAAGGCGGCGCGCGACATCTCCACGCTGCGCACCTACACGGACACCTACGGCGTGAGCGTGCCCAAGGTCGGCAAGATCACCAACCAGCGCCACAGCGGCCGCTGCTGGATGTTCTCCACCTTCAACGTGCTCAGGCAGGGGACCATGGAGCTGCTCGACGTCGACACGTTCGAGTTCTCGCAGGCCTTCGGCATGTTCTACGACAAGCTCGAGAAGGCCAACGCGCTCCTCGAGAACGCCATCAGGCTGGCCTCGGAGCCCTGGGACGACCGCGAGCTCGACTTCGCGCTCGACTGGGGCGTCTCCGACGGCGGCTACTGGACGATGGCGACCAACCTGGTGCGCAAGTGGGGCCTCGTACCCAAGTCGGCGATGCCCGAGACCGCCTGCTCGCAGGACTCCGAGCAGATGGACCGCGTCCTCTCGCGGCTGCTGCACAAGGACGTCTACGTCCTGAGGTCGCTCGCGGACGGGGGCGCCGGCGAGGACGAGCTGCGCGCGAAGAAGGAGGAGCTCCTCGGGGGCGTCTACCGCACCCTCGCGATCTGCCTCGGCGAGCCGCCTGCGACCTTCGACCTGGAGATGCGCGTCGGCGAGCGCGCGAAGGTCCCGGCGGAGCTCCTGAGCGAGCAGCTGCCCCAGCCGACCGACAAGGACGGCAAGCCCAAGCGGCAGCTCGTGCTCAGGGACGAGGGGCTCACGCCCCGGGCCTTCGTCGAGCGCTACGTGCCCTTCGACCCGGACGGCTACGTCGAGCTCGTCTCCATCCCCGGCAAGGACAGGCCCTTCGGACGCACCTACCACGTGGGGCTGTGGGACACCGTGCGCGGCGGCAGGCCGCAGAGGTTCCTGAACGTGGAGCACGAGGTCCTCGAAGACGCCGCCGTGGCCTCCCTCAAGGCGGGCGTGCCGTGCCAGATGTGCTCCGACGTGATGCAGGACTTCCCGCGCTACGTCGACGACCTGCCGGGCATCCTCGCCACCGACACGATGGACTACGAGGGACTCCTCGACGTGGACCTCGCGATGGACCGCGCCGCCATGTACGACGCGCGCGAGACGTCCATGACCCACGCCATGGTCTTCCAGGGCGTGGAGCTCGGCGCGGACGGCCACCCCAAGGCCTGGCGCATCGAGAACAGCTGGGGCGACCGCGTGACCGAGGACGGCTACCTCATCATGAGCGCCGACTGGTACGCGCTGTACGGCGGCGGCGTGGTGGTGCGGCGCGAGTTCGTGCCCGACGAGCTGCTGCGCATCTGGGACGAGGGGCCCGTCGTCGACGCCCTGCCCTGGGAGGGCATCTGCTGCGCGCTCCCGCCCCAGCGCTAGGCCGGCCTGCGCCCGGGCAGATCCGGGCGCCTCGCTAGGCGGACGGGAGCGTGGCGCCGGGGGGCTCCTCCTCCGGCGCCACGTCCGTCCTGGCCCCGACGCTGATGATATTCTCCCCCGCCCTCACCTGGCGCGGGGCCTCCACCGTGACGTCCTCGTAGCGGTCCGAGTTGGTCACGACGCAGATGACGATGTCCTGGTAGCCGGCCTTCGCGACCTTGGCGCGGCTGAAGGCCATCAGCGCGTCGCCCGCCCTCACGCGGTCGCCGCGGCCGCAGTACAGCTCGAAGCCATCGCCCCTCAGCTCGACCGTGTCGATGCCGGCGTGGACGAGCAGCTCGAGGCCGTCGTCGGTCGCGATCACTATGGCGTGAGGCATGGCCGCCGTGACGACGCCCGAGACGGGGGCGAAGACCACGTCCTCCTCGGGCCAGACGCCCGCGCAGACACCGAGGGCCCCCGAGGCGAACACGGGGTCGGGGATGTCGCGCATGGCGACGAGCCGACCAGTGACCGCCGAGAGGACGGAGCCGGCCGAGGCCGCCCCGTCCGCGACCCGGATGCCCTCCGGGCGCTCACGCGTCGCCTGAGGCCTCCTCTTGAACCTGTCCATGAGCCCCATGGTCTCGCACCCCTCGTCTCGCGCCGCCTACCTGACCCCGTGATGATACCGCAGGGCGCGCTGCCTCGCCCGCCGCTAGAGCTCCCCGAAGGCGGGCTCGCCCACCACGCACAGGTCCTCGCCGTTGGCGAGATCGACCATCGCCCGCGTGAAGGCGACCTCGTCCCCGGCCGGGAAGACCCAGGTGAGCTGCACGTCCTCGGCGAAGATGGTGTCCTTGAGTACCCCGTGGGCGTCCGCGGCCATGCGCCGCACGCGCTCGTAGGCGCCGTAGGGGACCGAGCAGGTGACCCGCGTGACGAGGGTCATGGTCACGACCTGGCCCGCCTCGCGGGCGCTCGCCACGGCGGCCTGGGCTGCGGCGGTGTAGGCGCGCACGAGGCCGCCCGGGCCCAGCAGCGTGCCGCCGAAGTAGCGGGTCGTCACGCAGCAGACGTCCCTGAGGTTCGCGCCGCGCAGGACGTCGAGGGTCGGCTGGCCTGCGGTGCCCTGGGGCTCGCCGTCGTCCGAGCGCTTCTCGCGCCCGTCCGCGAGGATCCAGGCGGGCACGTTGTGGCGGGCGTCGTGGTGCCTGGCCCGGACGGCGTCGACGAACGCGCGCGCCTCCCGCTCGGACGCCACGTGCGCGAGCTGCGCTATGAAGCGGCTCTTGCGGTCCTCGACCTCGCCCTCCGGCCGCGCCGCGGCCGCTATCGTCTCGTAGGAGTCCTGCACGTCCCGCTCCCCTCCACAAAACCCAATCGCTGGCGCCCACCCGGCGCGACGCCTCCCACCCTACACCACAGCCGGGCTGCTGTCGCGCCCGCGAGGTGTGCTACAATACCCCGCGCGAGGTGGGCCAGACGACCGCGGGGCCGACCGGGCAACCGGCCCGGCCATGAGGAAAGTCCGGGCTCCACAGGGCAGGAAGCTGGCTAACGGCCAGGCGGGGTAACCCGACGGAAAGCGCCGCAGAAAAGAAGACTCCCGCTGCCCGCGCGAGCGGGTGAGGGAAAAGCTGAAACGGTGGTGCAAGAGACCACCAGCGTCGTGGCGACACGGCGGCTTGGCAAGCCCCTTCCGGAGCAAACGCAAATAGGAGCGCCATGGGGTGGCCCGCCCCGCGCTCGGGTTGCGCGCTAGAGGGCGTCGGCAACGGCGTCAGTAGATAAATGGTCGTCCACGACAGAACCCGGCTCATAGGCCCGCCTCGCACCTCGCCCCAACGGGCGCCCGCCACCGGCGGGCGCCCCCTTACTTTTGACCCGAGCCTCGCGCCATCCTCTTCCATCCCCTTGTACGGACACCTGTTCGGTGCTACACTTGCCGAACAGAGGTTCTCAACGCGGTCGGGAGGCTTCGGTGGACACCTATTCCAAGCTGGGCATACTCGCGGAAGCAGCGAGGTACGACGCCGCCTGTACCTCCTCCGGCGTGGACCGTGGGGCGGTCAGCGGCCGGGTGGGCACGACGCGCGCCGCCGGCTGCTGCCACGCGTTCACCTCAGACGGGCGATGCGTCACCCTCCTCAAGGTCCTCATGAGCAACGCCTGCTCCTATGACTGCGCCTACTGCGTCAACCGCAGGTCCGCGAGCGTCCCCAGGGCAACCTTCGCGCCACGCGAGCTCGCGGAGCTCACGGTGGACTTCTACAAGCGAAACTACATAGAGGGCCTCTTCCTCTCCTCCGGCGTCCTCGGCACGCCAGACGAGACGTGCGAGCGCATGGTGGAGTGCCTCCGCGTCCTGCGCCAGGACCTCCTCTTCAACGGCTACGTCCACGCCAAGGTCATCCCCGGCACCTCCCCCGAGCTCGTCGAGCGGCTGGGGAGGCTCGCGGATCGCCTCTCCGTGAACCTAGAGCTTCCGAGCTCGTCCTCTCTGACGGCGCTCTGTCCGGACAAGGACGCCTGCGGCATCACGCGTCCCATGGCCCAGATCAGACGCGGCAGGGACGAGGAGGAGCTCCGGCTGAGGGCGGCCTCGGGGCAGGGTGGCGGCCGCCCCAGGGGACCCTCGCGCCCCCTGGGGCCGTGTGCCGCGGCGCCCGCAGCGAAGGCCTCGCCGGGTGACGCCGCGCACGGGCCTGGGTCTCCCCTCGCCCTGGGGCAGGAGGCGGGCGCCCCCAGGCTCTCGTCGCGTCGCTCCCGGGTGAGCCACTCGAGGCGCACGTTCGCGCCGGCCGGCCAGTCGACCCAGCTCATCGTCGGGGCGTCGCCCGAGAACGACGACCAGATACTGCGCCTCTCGTGGGCCCTCTACGAGAGGTACGACCTCAAGAGGATCTTCTTCTCCGCCTACATGCCCATGCTCGAGGACGACCGCCTGCCCGAGCCGGGCACGCCCGTGCCCCTGCGCCGAGAGCACCGTCTCTACCAGGCCGACTGGCTCATGCGCTACTACGACTTCAAGCCGGGCGAGCTCACCAGCACCGACGAGCCCTGGCTGGACCTCGACCTCGACCCCAAGCTCGCCTGGGCCCTGCGCCACATCGGGCTCTTCCCAGTCGAGGTGAACGAGGCGCCGCTCGAGACGCTCCTCCGGGTCCCCGGCATCGGCCCCGTCGGGGCGCGCCGCATCGTCCGCGCGCGCCACTCGGGCATCCTCGGCTTCGAGGACCTGGGCCGCCTCAAGGTCGTGCTCAAGCGGGCGCGGCCCTTCCTGACCTGCAACGGCGCCACGGCGCGGGGCCTGCCCCTCGACGCGGACCTGATTCGGCGGAAGGCGGTGGAGGATGCCAGGGGAAGCTCCTACAACCGGACGAGGAGACAGGCCGAGGGCCAGCTCTCGCTCTTCTGAGGACGCCATACCGCCCGCCGGCGCGGACCCCTCGCCCGCCACGGCGCGTGGCGGCGCGCTGGGCGGCTCGCGGGACGATCGGTCCGCGCCCCCCTTGGCCCCCGGCGCCGTCGGCGAGGCTGTCCGCTCTCTGCAGGAGGCCCTCTCCCACGCCATCTCCTGCGCGGTCGCCTGCGAGCCCACGGCCGAGGGCATCCTCTCGGGCGTGGGGACGCTCTACCTCGCCCGCGCCGACCCCGCGCGAGTCCGCCTCGTCGGGCGTGACAGCTGCCAGCCACGCCTCGGCGAGCAGCTGGTCTCGGGCCCCTCGTGCGCAGCAGACGAGACGGTCGCCCTCGCCCGGCGCGTGCTGCGCGGCTTCGAGCGCCACGTCTCGGAGGGCTGTCCGCGCGCGCGAGCGGGCCGCTGCCCGAGGGGCTGTACCGGCTCGTGCGTTCGACGGGTCCTCTACGCCTGCGCCTCGAGCACGGAGACGGCCCCGGAGGTCGTCCACCAATATCTGAGGCTCGCGTTCGAGCGCGGCGGCGTCGTCCGCTCGGCGCTCCAGGACCCTCGCGTCGCCGACCTGCACGCCCTTTCGCTCTCGGTCTCCGGGGAGTGCGAGAGGACGAGGCAGTTCGTCAGGTTCTCCCGCCAGGAGGACGGCTCCTTCGCCGCGACCTTCAACCCCAGGGACGACACCATCCCGCTCACGAGCGGCTACTTCGCCGCGCGCCTCCTCGACGACCGCTTCTTCATCGTCGACCCCATCCACCTCGTGGCTGCCTTCCACCTCCCGGGCAGGCGCGACTGCGGTCTCGTGCGCCTCGACGCCGCCGAGGCGGCGGCGCTTGCCGCCCGCCGCAGCGACGCGCCGGAGGAGGCCTACGTCGAGGCCCTGTGGCGGCGCTTCTACGAGTGCGTGGCCCTACCCGGTCGCGACCGCTCCCAGAGGGGCTACGACCTGCGGACGAGCTGGGTGCCCAAGCGCTTCTGGGCGGGCCTGCCCGAGCTCGCGGAGACTGCCGCCCAAGGAAGTGGCCTCCCCGCCTAAGCGAGGGTGCCCCTTCCCACTCCGCGGGGCAGCGTGGAGTAGACCCGCGCCTCGCAGACAGAAAGGGCCCCGTCCGGGGACGGGGCCTCTCATCTCCTGCTATGTCCGAGGCAGGTTCCTGCTAGTCGACAGGCTCCCGCTAGTCGAGGTCGCCGAAGTCCTCGCCCGGCGCGGACGCCACGGGGGCGGTCACCGGCTCCACGACGGCCGTGGAGTCCACGTCCGGCGCGGGGACGGATGCCGCAGGGGCAGGCGCAGGCGCGGCGGGAGCGGCCGCGGCGGGCGTCGACTCGGGGAAGACCGCGTCGGCGTCGTCCAGGAAGTGCTGCAGCAGCTTCTTGTACTCGGAGCGGAAGTCCTCGCGCGACTGCTTGAGGCGGTCGATCTCGTCGAGCTCGTTCTGCTTCTCGGCGAGGGCCTGGCGGATGACCTCGCGGGCCTTCTGGTCGGCCTCGTTGCGGATGCGCTCAGCGTTGTCGCGCGCGTCGGCGACGAGCTTGTCGGCGCTCTGCTGGGCGACGATGAGGACCTGAGAGATCTGGCGCTCGGAGACGGACAGGTCGGTGCTCGGCGCGGAGAGCTCCGGCGCGGGGGCGGGCTGCTGCGGCCTCGCCGCGGCCTCGGCCTCCATGTCGGCGACCTGCTGCTGGAGGGCAGCGACCTGGGCCTGCGAGGACTGGAGCTGAGCCTCGGAGTTGTTCAGCCTGCCCTTGAGGTCTGCGATCTTCTGCAGCATGGCATCGACCTCGGTCGAGAGCTGCTCGAGGAAGGCGTCGACCTCATCGGTGTCGTATCCGTGCTTGGAAGGCGAGAACGCAAGTTGTTCGATGTCAGCTGGAGTAATGGCCATCTCAATCCCTTTCGATCCTTATCCGTGCCCCGCCACCGGCGGTTGCGCGTGACACGCGTTAGAGTATACCCACAACGAGTCGCTCGATGAAGTTAAGAACCACCAGGGCGATCACCGGGGAGAAGTCCAGCCCGCCCACGGGCGGGATGAAGCGCTGGAAAACGCCGACGTAGGGGTGCACGATCCTGTCGATCACCGTCGCGACGTCGCCGAGGAGGCCGTCCGGCGAGAAGGGGATCCAGGAGAGAATGCACCAAACGACCACGAGGATCTCGTAGAACTCGAAGAGCCTCATCACGACGTAGGCGAGCGAGACCAACCGTCCCCCCTCCCCTACGCGCCGGCCAGCTCGCGCGTACGCGCGAGCGCGGCGTCGACCGCACCGTACGAGCCCTCGAGGAGGTGGGGCTCCAGGGCGAGGAGGCCGGCCGCGGTGGTGCCGCCGGGCGAGGTGACCTTCTCCATGTAGGCCCTGGGGTGCTCCCCACTCTCGAGAAGCGCCTTGCCCACGCCGAGCATGGTCATCTCGACCATCTCGCGGCAGGCCTGGGCGGGAAGGCCCGCCCGGATGCCGGCCCTGGTCAGGGTGTCGACGAAGAGCGCCAGGTAGGCGGGGCCACAGCTCACCACGGCGCCCTCGGCGTCGAGCTGGTCCTCGCGCATGACCTGCGCGCAGCCGAGCGCGGAGAACAGCCCGCGCACGAGCTCCACGTCGGCCGGAGTGGCCGCCTGTCCCGGCGCGATCGCCGTGGCGCCGCTCAGGACCTGGATGAGCAGGTTGGGCATCACGCGGATGACGCGGGCGCCGTCGAGGTAGTCCGCGAGCGTGGAGAGCGTGACGCCCGCCGCGATGGAGACCACGAGCCTTCCCACGAGCTTGTCCGACAGGCCGCCCGCCACCTCGGGCAGCACCTGGGGCTTGACCGCCAGCACGACCACGTCGGTGCCGGCGTCCACGAGCTCCTCGGCGCTCGCGAAGCCGCCGATCCCGAGCTCGGCGAGGGCGGCGAGCTTGTCTGCGCTCGGGTCGCACGCGAACACGTCAGAGGCGTCCATGGCGCCGGAGGCGACCAGGCCGCGCGCGATCGCGCCGCCCATCGACCCCGCACCGACGATGCCCACCGTAGCCTTGATCTTGTCCATTGAGTCCACCTGCCCCTAGCTTGAGACGTCCCTACCGGGAGAGCGTGCCGTCCGCGACGAGCCTGTCGAGGTCGGCCTGCGAGATCTGGATCCCCTCGGGCAGGACCGCGAAGACCTGGTCGCCGACCTGCTGGACCTCGCCCTCGATGCCGAAGGAGAGGCCGAAGCAGAAGTCGAGGATGCGCGTGGCCACGTCACCCGGGGTGTCGGAAAGGTTCAGGAGGACGGGCTGGTTGCCCTTCACGCGCCTCACCACGGCCTGGACGTCGTCGTAGGCGGTGGCGTTCAGGACGTAGGGCGGCAGCTGGCCGGAGGCGTTGCCGCGCGGGGCGGGGCGCGTCGGCACGTCGTCCTGCTCGTAGGCGCTCGACGGACGGGCGCCGTCCTCGCGGCGGTACGTCGGCGCGTAGCTTCCCTCGTCGAGGTTCTGGCCCTCGTAGCTGCTCGGGCCACCGGCGTTGTTGCTCACCGGCTTGCCGGAGCGCGTGTAGACCGAGACGCTCTCTGCCTCGGGACGCGGCGTGTTGCCGAGCAGTCCACTGCCGGCAGGCGCGTCGTCCTGCGCGTCGTCGTAGTAGTCGTCCTCGTAGCCGTCGTCGTAGTAGTCGTCGTTGCCGTTGTGCGAGAACCTGTCGCGGATGTTGTCCAGAAATCCCATGGTGCCCTCTTCCTGTCGTGGTCTCTCGGTGGTGCGTCTGTGGTGCGTGCGTGGCGTGTCTTTGGAGTGTCTATGGCATGTCCGTGATGTCTCCGGGTCTCCCCCGCTCGCGGACGTCGTGCGCGGACCCGCGCCCGGGGCCTCCGGGTCGGCGCCCCTACCTGAGCTGGTAGTCGGGGCTGAAGACCGTCCTCCCCAGCCGGACGATGGTCGACCCCTCCTCTATCGCGATCTGGAAGTCGTCGCTCATCCCGCAGGAGAGCACCGGGAGCGCGCGGCCGGTCTCTGCGGCAAGCTCGTCGCGAAGCTCCCTCAGCCCCGAGAAGCTGCGTCGCGCCTCGTCGGGGTCGTTGGCGGGAGCCATGGTCATGAGACCGAGGAGCTCCATGTTCGGCAGCTCGAGCAGGGAGCCCACCTCCCGCCTCACCTCGTCGGGGGAGAAGCCCGACTTGGACTCCTCGCCGGAGACGTTGGTCTCGACGAGGTAGCGGACGCGCATCCCCTTCGCCTCGGCCCTCTTGGAGATGGCCTGGGCGAGGTGGGCGGAGGAGACCGAGTGGACGAGCTCCGCGTTGCCGAGGACCATGTTGATCTTGTTGGTCTGCAGGTTGCCGATCATGTCGAAGCGGGCGTGCGCCATCTCGGGGCGCGCCTTGGCGGCCTCGACCTTGCGCTTGAGCTCCTGGGGGCGGTTCTCGCCGAAGGCCCGGTAGCCCGCCTCCCACGCGAGGGCCACCTCCTCGGGGCCCACCGTCTTGGAGACGGCGAGCAGGCACACCTCGCCCTCGTCCCTCCCGGCGCGCCGGCAGGCCTCGCGGATCCTGTCGAGGATCTCTGCCCTGCGCTCCGCGAGGAACTCCCCGTACTGCTCTGGTGTCTCGTCTACCTGCATCGATGGTCAGCTCCGTCAGTCTGTCCCAGGCATGAGCGCGATGGCCCCATGCCTCCCGCAATGGCCCCCCGAGGCGCGGTACGAGAAGAAGCGGTCGGTCTCGGAGGCCGTAGAGCCCCCTACCCAGGCGACGCGCCCGGGGGCAACGCCCGCCTCTTCGAGGGCGCACCCGATCGCCGACGCCAGGTCGAGGTGTCGGCTGCTCGGCTCGATTCTCGCACCGAACGCGCCTCGGAAGCGCCCTATCAGCTCTTCCGAAACCTCGTAGTCACCAGCCCCGACGTACGGGCCCACGTAGGCCCAGACGTCGGCGACGTCCGCCCCGGTGCGCTCGCAGAGCACGCGTGCCGCCTTGGCGGAGATGCGCGCGAGCGTGCCGCGCCACCCCGAGTGGACGACCGCGAAGCCGCCGGGGGCGACGAGCACCACGGGCGCGCAGTCCGCGAAGCAGAGAAGGACCGGCACCCCGGGGACCATGCAGACCACGGCGTCGGCGCCCTCGGCGGCCTCGGCTCGCACGCGCCCGAGGGCGGCCTCCCCCGCATCGTCGACGACGACCACCCTGTCTCCGTGCACCTGCCGCGGGCACACGAGGCGTCCGAGGCACCCCTCAGCCCCGAGGGCGGCGAGGACGCGCCGGCGGTTCTCGGCCACGAGGGCAGGGTCGTCACCGCACGCGTCCCCGAGGTTCAGCGAGGCGAAGTCGCCTCCGGAGGCGCCTCCCGTGCGCTCCGTGAACGCGAACGTGACCCCGCACGGGCGGCTCCTGTCGCCGAGCAGGGTCACGCCGCGCGAGCCGAACCTTTCGATGAGCGGCCCGGGCATCTGGCACCTACATGCGCGTGCTGCGCTTGAGGAAGTCGGGGATGTCGAAGTCGCGCTCGCCGGAGGACTGGCGAGAGCCCGCGGCGGGACGGGACGCGGGACGCGAGCCGCGCGCGCCGGAGCGGCGGTCGGAGGGAGCGGAGGCGGAGCCGACGCCGGGGTTGGTGACGTTGTCGTCCTTGAAGCCGGTGGCGATGACGGTCACGCGGACCTGGTCGCCCAGGGACTCGTCGACGACCGTGCCGAAGATGATGTTGGCGTCAGCGTCGACGTTCTTGGCAACGATGTCGGCCGCGTCGTTGATTTCCTGGATGCCGAGGTCCTTGTTGCCGGCGATGGAGAGCAGGACACGGGTGGCGCCGTCGATGGAGCTCTCGAGCATGCGGCTGGAGATGGCCTCCTCGGCCGCGTCGGCCGCTCGGTTGTCGCCGGAGGCGATGCCGATGCCCATCATGGCCGTGCCGGCGCCCTTCATGATCGTGCAGACGTCCGCGAAGTCGAGGTTGATCAGGCCCGGGACGGTGATGAGGTCCGTGATGCCCTGGCAGCCCTGGCACAGGACGTCGTCGGCCATGCGGAAGGCCTCGAGCATGGTCGTCTTCTTCTCGGAGAGGTCGAGCAGGCGGTCGTTGGGGATCACAATCAGGGTGTCGACGTTGTCGGAGAGGTTCTTGATGCCGGAGGAGGCGTTGGTCGCGCGCTTGCGGCCCTCGAAGGCGAAGGGCTTGGTCACGACGCCGACGGTGAGGGCGCCCACGTCGTTCTTCGCGATGTCGGCGACCACGGGGGCGGCGCCGGTACCGGTGCCGCCGCCCTCGCCCGCGGTGATGAAGACCATGTCGGAGCCGGCGATAGCGGCCTTGATCTCGTCGCGGGAGTCCTCGGCGGCCTCGGCGCCGACCTCGGGGACGGCGCCCGCGCCCAGGCCCTTGGTGATGTCGGTGCCGATGTGGACCTTGATGTCGGCGTCAGAGAGGGCAAGCGCCTGCGCGTCGGTGTTGACGGCCACGAACTCGACCCCGCGGATGCCCTCCTCGATCATGCGGTTGACCGCGTTGGTGCCGCCGCCGCCGACGCCGACGACCTTGATGACCGCGAGGTAATTGCTGGGAATCTCGTTCTCGTTCATGGTTCCTCCTTGCTTGGGCGCGGTCCTGGTCGAGCGGCGCCTTGTCACTGCCTGCCTGGTTGGTGCTAACGAGTCTGCGTGCTGCTGCGTTTGGGGTGCGATGGTGGTGCGTTTGTGGTTCGTCTGGGTGGTGCGGTGGTGCTCCGTGCTGGTGCGTTTGCCGAGGCCAAAACCCTCAACCTCAAGTTAACCTCAACGCCTCATGCAAAGCGCGATATATTTGCACAACCAAAAGCCCCGCGTCAACGTTTTTGTCGAAACTATGGATTCCGCAGGTAGATGGCCACAATTCGGGCATGGAAAACCCTCAGGCTGAGCTTGAGGTCACGAGTTTCTGCGTACGTTCTGGCCAGCGTGCGAGCCTCAAGGCCTCGAGGGTTCGAGCCTTCCTCGAGGCTCGGTCGGGTCCTACGTGGGACAGGATCGAGGCTCGCACGGAATCGAGGCCCCCATAGGATCAGGCTCACGCGGAGGCGAGGCGGAGGCGTCGGGGCCGGGCCTACTGCGAGCTGGCGTCGGCAGACGACGACCCCGAGCCCGACGAGGCGGTTCCGTCGTCGTTCACGTCCGCGGGATCGCCGATCTTGTCCGACCGGATGGAGTCGGAGTAGCTGGAGCCACCCTCGACGGAGCTCCCGGCGGCGCCCGTCCCCTCGCCCACGTTGGGAGAGTCGAGCCTTCGGTAGGCGGGCTTGGAGGGCACGCGGACGTTCACGTAGGTGAGCTCCCCCGGGTACTTGTCGAGCAGCTGGCGCACGAGCGCCTCCTTGGTGTCCACGTTGGAGGCAGCGCCCAGAGACACCTCCACGCCGCTCTTGAGCACGCAGGTGACGCTCTCGGAGTCCTCCACCGAGTAGGAGGCGATCTGATCCTTGAAGCCCTGCGAGAACTGCTCCTGGAAGAGCTCGACGGTCTTGAGGCAGCCGTCCGTCGCCGTGGCGAGCGCGGTGGGCTCCACGGAGCTGGGGGCGTCGGTCACGAGGAGGGCGCCATAGCCCTCCGCGAGGGCGAGCGCCGCGTCGTTGGCGGTCTGGCCGTCGGGCACCGTGAGGTGCACGGGCTCGATCCAGACGTCGTCGGTGCCGAGCAGCCACGCGATGTCGCCCGTGCTCATGGCCACGACCTCGCCGACCGACCTCTCGTGCACCTCGATGCCGAGCCTGTCGGGGAACTCGCGCGTGATGGTCGCCGAGGCGACCCAGGGGCTCCTCCTAAGGTTCTCCTCGACGGCCTGGACGTCCACGTTGAGGAGGGTCGCCCCGCTCTCCACCTTCGCGAGTCGCGCGACCGTGTCCGCGGAGACGTGCTCGGTGCCGGAGACGTCTAAGGACTCGATCGTGAAGGTCGAGGTGTGCGAGAGCAGGGTGACGCCCACCGTGGCGACGACGACGAGGGCCACGACCACGACGAGGGCGATGATGACGCCCCTGAGGAGCCTGCCGCGCCGCCTCTGGTCGCCGGCGGTGAGCCTGCCGGTGGCGGACGGGTCCACCTTGAGGTTGCCCTCGCGGATGCCTCCCTTGGGCAGGCCCCTCCCCTGCAGCCTGCCGGCGACGTCGCCCAGCGAGGAGCCGAGGACGCTCGAGGCGCCCTTCGGGGGGCGGGCCTTGCCCCGCCCCCTGCCGAGACCGCTCAACCTCAGACGAAGGCCCATGTCGTGTCCCCGGAGTTCCCTTGAGCCGCTAGTCGCCGGCGCCCGCGGCGCCCTCGTCGCGCTTGCGCATCTGGGCGATGAAGGCGGGGCCTATCGCGGTCACGTCGCCCGCCCCCTGGGTGATCAGGAGGTCGCCCGGACGCACGACGTCGCAGAGGTGCTCGACGAGCTCCTTGCGGTTGGGGATGTAGGAGACGTCCTTGACCTTGCCGCGCTCCTCCACCGAGCTGACGATGGTCTTGCCGGAGATGCCGGGGATCGGCATCTCGCCGGCGGGGAAGACGTCCATCACGATGAGGACGTCGTCCTCGTCGAAGGCGTGGCCGAACTGCTCGGCGAGCGCCTGCGTGCGCGAGTAGCGGTGCGGCTGGAACACGGTGACGATGCGCTTGAAGTCGAGGTCGGCCGCCGCGGAGAGGGTCGCGGCGATCTCCGTCGGGTGGTGGCCGTAGTCGTCGACGACCGTGACGCCGTCCACGTCGCCCACGTGCGTGAAGCGCCTGCGGGCGCCCTTGAACTCGCTGAGGGCGCGGGCGGCCGCGTGCACGTCGAGGCCGAGGACGTCCGCCACGGCGATGGCGGCGCAGGCGTTCAGGACGTTGTGGCGGCCGGGGTTGGCGTGGATGGTCACGTCGCAGGTCTCGCCCTTGGGGGTCCTCACGTGCAGCGTGCTCGCGAGCCCGTGGTGGGTGTCGTCCTCGCTGCAGACGTAGTCGTTCCCCTCGTCGAAGCCGTAGGTCACGAAGCGCCTGCCGCTCTTGCGGGCGATCTCGGCGTAGTGGGCGACGTCGCCCATCACCACGACGCAGCCCTCCTCGCCGACGAGGCCCATGAACTTGCAGAAGGTGCTCTCGATGTTGGCGAGGGTCCCGTAGTGGTCGAGGTGGTCGGCCTCGATGTTGGTGACCACGGCCACGCGTGGGTCGAGGTAGAGGAAGGAGCCGTCGGACTCGTCCGCCTCGCAGACGAAGTAGCCGCCGTCACCGTTGCGCCCGTTGGTGTCGTAGCCCTCGACGACTGCGCCGATGAGGAAGGAGGGGTCAAGCCCCATCTTGTCGAGCATCGTGGCGACCATGGAGCTCGTCGTGGACTTGCCGTGGGTGCCGGCGACGGCCACCGTGAGGGCGCCCTCGCCCAGGGCCGCGAGCATCTTGGCCCTCGGCCACACGGGGATGCCCAGCTCGCGGGCGCGCACGAGCTCCGGGTTGGTCTCGGGGATGGCGGTGGAGATGACCACCACGTCGGGCGCCGCCTTGTCGATGTTGTCCGCCTTGTGGCCGACCGAGACCTCGACGCCGGCGGCCTCGAGGTCGCGCACGTAGTGCGACTCCTTGAGGTCGGAGCCGGTGACCTTGCAGCCGCGCTCGTGGAGCACGAGGGCGATCCCGCTCATGCCGGCGCCGCCGATCCCGATGAAGTGGGCGCTCCTGAAGCCCTTGTCGCCAGCGTTACCAGCCATCTCTCCTCCTTCGGCGGGCAGGGCCCGCCAGACTCGCTCCTGCGCCGGGCTGCCGCCCGACGCCTCCGCATCCATGTGCCGGGCACCGAGGTGCCCACCCCATCCTACACGCAACCCGAGGGGGCCTGGCCCCTACACGCCGGGCGCCACGGCGGCCTCGACCTGGTCGGCGAGGGCGAGGGCGGCCCTGTCCTGCGCGAGCCCGCGCGCGACCTCGCGCATCCGGCCCCGCTCCGCGGCGTCGTCCAAGAGCGAGAGCACCTCGTGCGAGAAGGACCCGCCGCCCACCTCGTCGTCCGGCACGAGCACGGCGGCGCCGGCGTCCACGAGGTAGCGGGCGTTCGTCGTCTGGTGGTCGGCCGTCGCCAGCGGATAGGGCACGAGGACCGCGGGCACCGCAAGGGCCGCGATCTCCGCGATCGAGGACGCGCCGGCTCGCGACACCACGAGGTCGGCCGCGGCGAGCGCCTCGCCCATGTTGTCGATGTAGGGCATGACCGTCCAGCGAGCGGCCTCCTCGTCGGTGAGGGCGAGCGACGAGGTCACCTCGTCGTAGAGGTCAGCGCCGGTCGAGTGGACGACGTGGAGGCCGTCCCTCGAGAGGAGCTCGCCCTTGAGGGCGCAGACCCCCTCGTTCAGGTGGCGCGCACCGAGGCTGCCGCCGAACACCAGGAGCATCGTCGAGTCCTCGGGCACGCCGAAGGCGCGCCGCCCCTCCTCGCGCGAGGCCGAAATGACGCTGCGCCTCACGGGGTTGCCGGTGACGACGACGGCGGTCTGGGGGCCGACGTGCTCCTTGAACGCCTGGGTCGCCGCGGGGAACGAGACGCACACCGAGGTGGCGTGGGCGGCCTCCGTCCTGTTGGCGAGGCCGGGGACGGAGTTCTGCTCGTGAATCACGTAGGGGACGTCGTGCCTGTGGCACCACCTCAGGAGGGGCATCTCCACGTAGGCGCCGAACCCCACCGCCACGTCCGGGGCGCCGGCCTCGGCGAAGTAGGAGCCGAGCACGCGCTCCGCCTTGCGGACGCGCCACAGGGCCGAGACGGCCGTCCAGGGCCTCGCGCGGTCGATGCCGGTGACCCTGATGGGGCGGAAGACGAAGCCCGCCTGAGGCACGAGCTTGCCCTCGAGCTTGGCCGTCTGGCCGTAGAAGGTCACATGGTGGCCCCTCTGCTCGAGCTCCTCAGCGAGCGCGAGCGCCGGATTGATGTGGCCCGCGGTGCCTCCCGCGGCTATCGCGACCTCGAGCCTATCGCTCACGGTATCCCCTCCTGCCGCGCCTGCCGGAGGCGGGCGCATCGTCTTCGTGCATCCTCAGTCTATCCGCCGCCGAGCCATCGGGGTCCGCGCTCAGCCAACCTCCACGACCCGCCGACTTCCTGGGGTCCGCCGGGGAGAGAGGCCGCGGCGCGGGCGCGGCGCCGGAGGCCCCCCGGGCCGCCTGCGCGCCCGTCCCGGCGCTGGGCGCAACCGGGCCCGGCCGGAGCGGCGACGGGGCCGAGCCGCGCCGGCCGGCCGCGAGGCGCAGGCGCGAGGAGCGCGGCGTGGCCTCGCCTGCGCTCGACAGCCCCGGGTCCACGAGGTCCGCCACGCCGTAGCGGCCGTCTGCGTCCCAGGCGCCCTCTCCCCAGGGTCCCCCGTCCGCTTCGGCGAGGGGCCCCTCGTCCTCGCCCGCCAGGCGCAACCTGCCGCGGCGCCGGTCGTAGACCGTCTCCGGCAGCTCGTCCCTGAGCGAGACCGACCCGATCAGCCCCACGAGCATGAGGCAGGAGATGATCGAGGAGCCGCCGTAGGAGAGGAAGGGCACGGGCTTGCCCGACAGCGGGAAGAAGCCGATGACGCCGCAGACGTTGACCAGGAGCTGGACCCCGATCAGGATCGAGCAGCCCGCCGCGACGAGCCTGCCCCTGAGGTCTGGCGCCTGCTCGGCGATCCTCATGCCCGCCCAGATCATGAGGGCGAAGGCGACGAGGACGCCCACGGTGCCGACGAAGCCCGTCTCCTCCCCCACCACCGCGAAGATGAAGTCGTTGTGCGCCATGGGCAGGTAGGAGTACTTCTGTCGCGAGAGGCCGATCCCCACGCCCGTGAGACCGCCCGACCCGAAGGCGTAAAAGCCCTGGACGAGCTGCCAGCCCGAACCATAGGGGTCCAGGAAGGGGTTCAGCATCGTGAGGACGCGGGCGCGCGAGTAGGAGTCCCCCATGGCGAGGACCGCCGCGCCGAGGGCGCCCACGGCGAAGCACCCGATGACGAGGGCGGTGTTGACGCCGGCGAGGTAGCCCATGCCCAGCAGGGTGAAGACGAGGATGCCCGTCGTGCCCTTGTCGGGCTGCAGCAAGATCAGCAGCAGCGGCAGGCCCACGGCGCCCAGGGCGAGCGCGGCGAAGCGCGCGGGGGTCACGGACCCCTCCTCGAAGAGGCGCACGTATAGGTCGGCGCCCGTGAGCACGAGGGTGACCTTGGCGAACTCCGAGGGCTGCAGGGTGAAGCCCGCCACCGAGATCCAGCGGGTCGCGCCGTAGGCGTCGGTGCCCGCCGTCGGCGAGAAGATCGCGACGAGGAGGAGCACCGTCACGACCCAGGCCAGCACGAGCAGGCGGCCCCGCCAGACGCGGTAGTCCACCCTCGTCAGGACGACGAGGGCGGCGAGTCCCGCCGCCACGAACCTCAGCTGCCGGATGAAGTAGTAGGTCGCATCGTAGTCCGTCGCCTCGGAGGCAAGCGCCGTCGCCGAGGAGGCGGAGAAGATCATCAGCAGGCCGAAGAGGGTCAGGCCGAAGGCGGAGACGAACAGGACGACCCGGGGCACCATGATGCGCGCGGGGACCCCGTGGAGCCCCCGCGCGAGACGGCCGCCCGTGCCGCCCCGCGCACCCGTCCTGGCGAAGGCGGCCGCCACGCTAGGCGCCCGCCGTCATCTTGTCGCGCACGAGCGCCTTGAAGACGCGCCCGCGCTCCTCGTAGCCCGAGAACTCGTCGAAGGAGGAGCAGGCCGGAGAGAGGAGCACCGTGTCGCCGGGCGCGGCGAGCCGGCAGCCCGCCTCGAGGGCGTCGGCCATGTGCGGGGCGCGCTCGACCACGAGGCCACCCCCCTCGCCGGCGGCGGAGAGCGCCTCGGCGAAGCGCTCGCCGGCCTCGCCGTAGCAGACGGCGGCCCGGCAGCAGGAGGCTACCTTGCGCGAGAAGGACGTGAGGTCGCTCAGCTTGTCGTGGCCGCCGAGCAGGAGCACGACCCGGCCCGGCTCGAAGGCGGTGAGGGCCTTCTCCACCGCGTCGACGTTGGTCGCCTTGGAGTCGTTCACGAAGCGGACTCCCGCGACCTCCCCGCAGGGCTCGATGCGGTGCTCGAGCGCGCGGAAGCCGAGGAGCGCGCGGCGCACGTCGGCCGGCGCCACGCCGACCTCGAGGGCCGCGGCGGAGGCCGCGAGCGCGTTCTGGACGTTGTGGTCTCCCCTGATGGCGAGTTCGTCCCTGCGGGCGAGCTCTACCTCGCCCGACTCGAGGCGGACGCGGAGGGCGTCGCCTGCGAGGTAGGCCGCGAGCGGCGAGGCGGGGACGCCGTGCACGTCGAGGTGGCAGACCCTGAGGCCGCGCGCCTCGAGCCGGCCCGTGATGGCGCGGCACCAGTCGTCCTCGACCGAGACGACGGCCAGGTCGCCCGCGTCGAGGTTCGCGAAGATCTTCTCCTTGGCCGCGGCGTAGCGCTCGAGCGAGCCGTGCCACTCGACGTGGTCCGGCGTGATGTTGAGGAGGACGGCGATCCGGGGGTGCAGGCGCGCGGTCTCCTCGAGCTGGAAGCTCGAGAGCTCGGCCACGAACCACGAGCCGGCCGGGCGGTCTGCCAACTGGCTCGTGGCGACGGTGCCGATATTGCCGACCGTGAGCGCCACGTCGCCGCCAGCGCGCAGGAGCTCGGCCGCGAGGGTCGTCGTGGTCGTCTTGCCGTTGGTGCCCGTGATGCCCACCCAGCGCTCGGGGCTCTCGCGCCAGGCGAACTCGGGCTCGCCGATGACCTCGGCGGCGTGTGCGCGCGCCGAGGCGAGGAAGGGCGAGGACTCGGGGATGCCCGGCGAGGAGACGCCGAGGTCGTAGCTGCCGTCGACCTCGTCGGTGCCCACGCGGACGGAGACGCCGGCGGCCTCGAGGGCGCGCGCCGCCTCCCCCATGGTCGACCTCGCCCCGCCGAAGACGGTGACGGAGCCGACCCGGCCCCGCGCCGGGCCCGCCAGGTACTCGGCGACCGCTACGCCGGTCTTGCCCAGGCCGAGCACGCAGACGTCCCCCAGCCACCTGGAAGGCCTGCTCGCGTCCGCACCCGTTGCGCGCGCCTCGCGCGCGGCTTGCTCCTCGCTCATGGAAAGGACCTCCTCGGCCTGCTAGTTGAGCTGGAAGTAGAGGGCGAAGCCCAGCGCGGCGAAGGCCGCGGAGACGATCCAGAAGCGGATGACGACCTTCGTCTCGCTCCAGCCCTTCTTCTCGAAGTGATGGTGGATGGGGGCCATGAGGAAGACCCTCTTGCCGGTCGCCTTGAAGCTCACGACCTGGATGATCACGGAGAGCGCCTCGACGATGAAGAGCATGCCCATCACGAGGGAGGTGACCTCCGTCTTGGTGAGGACGGCCAGGGCCGCGAAGGCCGCGCCGAGCGCGAGCGAGCCCGTGTCACCCATGAAGATGGAGGCGGGATAGCAGTTGTGCCAGAGGAAGCCGACGAGGGCGCCCGCGATCGCCGCCGCCAGGATCGCCAGGGAGAGCTCGCCGTAGCTGTAGGCGACCATCGCCATCGCGAGCATCACCACGAGCACCGTGCCGCCGGCCAGCCCGTCCAGGCCGTCGGTCAGGTTGACGGCGTTGGAGAGGCCCGCCATGAGCAGGAAGACGAAGAGCACGTAGAGCCAGGGGACCCTGACCTCGGCGCCGCCGGCGTGGAAGGTCGACGTGAGCACCCCGAGGTCGACGTCCAGCCCGCCCGGGAACCTGATGATCGGGCTGATCCCCACCCAGTTCACGGCCGCGAGGCAGAAGACGACGGAGATGGTGACGAGGCCGACCATCTTCTGCGAGGGGGTGAGGCCGAGCGAGCGCCTGTGGGCGACCGACTCGATGTCGTCGAGGAGGCCGAGCGAGCCCGTGACGAGCATGGCGAGGACGGCGCAGACGAGGTCGGGCGTCCACTCTGCCATGAGCGCGCAGGTCACGACCACGCCCAGCAGGATGATGACGCCGCCCATCGTGGGGGTGCCCTGCTTGACGAGGTGGCGCTTGGGGCCGTCGGCGCGTATCTGCTGCCCGATCTTCTCGTGCCTCATGAGCCTGATGAAGGGGGGCATCGCGAGGACGGTGATGAGGGCAGAGATCCCCATGGAGAGGAACACCTGGTAGGTCGGATAGGCCGGGTTGCCGATGATCATCGGTCGTATACCCCCTTGGCAAACTGGTCGAGCCCCGCGGAGCGCGACGCCTTGACGAGCACGAGGTCGTCCTCGGTGAGGACGGGCGCGATGACGGCGAGCGCGGAGTCGACGGAGTCGAACGACTCGAGCGCGTCCTCCGAGAAGCCCATGGTGCGGGCGGCCTCCGCGACCTGCGCCGCGCCCTCGTCGCCGATCACGACGAGCAGGTCGATCGGCTTGGCGGCCGCATAGGCGCCGATGTAGCCGTGCAGGCGCGCCGACTCCCGGCCGAGCTCGCCCACCTCGCCGAGGACGGCGACGCGGCGCCCCGCGCACTCCATGGAGCACAGGACGTCGAGGGCCGCGGCGACGGAGCTCGGGCTCGCGTTGTAGGAGTCGTCGATCACGCGGGGCCGGTGCGGCCGCTCGACGACCTCCAGGCGCATGTGGGCGGGGCGCATCTCCCCCACCGCCCCGGCGGCGCGGGAGACGTCCGCGCCGAGCTCCCACGCGACGGCCATCGCGTCGAGGAGGTCGGCGACCATGTGCCTGCCGGGGACGTGCAGCCGCGCGTGCGCCCGCGCGCCGTCCGGGAAGGAGAGGTCGGCCTCGGCGCAGCCGTCGCCCGCGACGGAGACCCCCGTCGCGCGGACGTCGGCCGAGGGGGCGGCACCCACGCGCAGCACGTCCACGCCGGCGGGGGCGCAGAAGCGCTCGGCGATGAAGTCCGTGAAGTCGTCCGCGGCGGAGAGCACGAGCGTGGGGCGCTCCCTCCCCTCGGCCGCCACCATGCCCGAGACGACCTCGGCCTTGGCGCGGGCGATGTTCTCGCGTGAGCCGAGGTTCCCGATGTGGCTCGTGCCCACGTTGGTGACGACGGCCACGTTGGGGCGGGCGGCGTGCGAGAGGCGGGTGAGCTCGCCGGCGTGGTTCATGCCCATCTCCACGACGAGCACCTCCGCGTCGTCGGGCGCCGAGAGCAGCGTCAGCGGCACGCCGAGGAGGTTGTTGAGGTTGCCCTTGGTGGCGTGCACCCTATACCTCGTGCCGAGGGCGCAGGCGAGCATCTCCTTGGTGGTCGTCTTGCCCACCGAGCCCGTCACGCCCACCACGAGCCACTGCGGGTTGCGCTCGCGCCACGCGCCCGCGAGCGCGAGCATGAACGCCGTCCCGTCGTCGTCTGCGGCCCGCGCCACGCAGGACCCGAGGCGGCCTGCGAGCTCGAGGTCGGCGGGGTCCGGCTCCGCGGTGAGCACGACGAGGGAGGCCCCGGCCTCGAGCGCCGCGCGCGCGTAGCGGTTGCCGTCCGTGCGCTCCCCCGCGAAGGCGACGAAGGCGGCGTGGGGCCGCACCTCGCGGGAGTCTATGGTCACCCCCGTGACCTCGGCGGTGCCGTCGCCTTCGAGCAGGGCGGCGCCTGTGGCGAGACAGACGTCCCGTGCGGACATACGCATATGCAACCATCACCTCTCTGCCCTAGGAGCTGGGCTTCACGTCCAGGTCCTGCAGGGCCTCACCCATGATACTCGAGAAGACCGGGGCGGCAGACCCCGAGGCCAGATAGGGCGTCTCGTAGAGGCCCACGTAGACGAGGACCTTCGCGTCGTCGGCGGGGGCGTAGCCCACGAGCGAGGAGAGGTACTTGCCGGCTATGTAGCCGTTCTCGTCGGCCTGCTCGCCCGTGCCGGTCTTGCCGGCGATCTCGTAGCCCTCGACGCGGCCCGCGTACGCCGTGCCCTTGGAGAACACGTCCTTCAGCATGTCCGTCATCTTCGACGCCGTCTCCTCCGAGACCGACTGGCCGGGGCTCGGCCAGTCGAGGTCCTCCCCGCCGACCTTGGTCGCGAAGTGCGGGGTCTCGAGGCGGCCGCCCTCGGGGATCGACCCCATGGCCTTCACGATCTGCACCATGGGCACGGCGAGGCCCTGACCGAAGGCCATCGATCCCAGGGAGTAGGGCTCGTACTCGTCGAGCGAGCGCACCGAGCCGGCGGCCTCGCCCGGGTAGTCGATCCCGGTCCTGGTACCGAGCTGGAACCTCGCGAGCCCCTCCGAGAAGCGCTCTGCCCCGATGACCTGCTGCGCGAGCATGGAGGCGCCGACGTTGGAGGAGCGCCGCAAGATCTCGCGCGGGGACATGGCCATGGTGGAGGAGCGCCCGTCGTCGTCGCGCACGGTGTCGGAGCCTACCAGGATGGAGGCCGGGACCTGGTAGACGGTGTCGGTGTCGAACAGGCCGGCCTCGATGCCCGTCGCCATCGTGAAGACCTTCACGATGGAGCCCGGCTCATAGGCGCTGGTCACGAGCTTGAGGCCGAGCCCCTCGTTCGTGACGGTCGAGGGGTTGGAAAGGTCGGCGAGGGGCGTCGAGCAGGCCGCCAGGATGCCGCCCGTCGCGGGGTCGGTGACCATGCAGAGGCCGGACTGCGCCTCGTAGGTCTTGACGCCGGCGACCATCTCCTCCTCGACCTTGCGCTGGATGTCCACGTCGAGCGCGAGGACGACGTCCTGGCCGTCCTTCGGCTCGACGGTCTTGGAGACCCCTCCGGCGATCGGGGTGCCCGTGGCGCCCGTCTCCATGATCATCTCGCCGTCCGTGCCGCCGAGGACGTCGTCGTACTGGAGCTCGAGGCCGGTGAGGCCGTTGTTGTCGACGTCGACCATGCCGATGATCTGGCCGGCGACCGAGCCGTAGGGGTAGACGCGCTTGGTCTGCTCGAGGAAGTAGACGCCCGTGTAGCCCTTGTCGGCCAGCTCCTGCCTCACCTGCTCGGCCTTGTCCTTGTCCGCCTTGCGAACGAGGTAGACGAAGGTGGAGTCCTCGCTCAGCTGCTCCTTGTAGGTGGACGCCTCGCCGGAGAACGCCTCCTGGAGGACAAGGGCCTCGGCGGCCGGGTAGTTGACCTCCTTAGGGTTGCAGTAGACGTCGTAGCAGCCGACGCTCGTGGCGAGGACGTTGCCGTTCCTGTCGTAGATGGTGCCGCGCTTGGCCTCGATGGCCTGCGAGTTGGTGCGCCTCGCCTCAGCCTGCTCGGCGAGGGCGGGGCCGTCCACGACCTGCAGGTAGAACAGGCGCGCGACCACGACGGCGAAGAGCGCCATCAGGACGCCGAAGACCCAGGGCAGGCCGTTCGCGCCGGGGCCGAAGCCGAAGGGGCCCCTCGGGCCGCGCGCGCTCCCGGCGCCCTCGCCCCTGCGAGGCCGCCTGCGCCCCCCACGCGTATGTCTCTCGTCTCTGCTCACGGCTCAAGCTTACCCTCTCGCGGCGACAGGCGGCCCCCGCAGCGTCGCCTGCGTAGCAACAACATTACCGGGGACCGGTGTCGGGCAGGCCTCCGCCTGCGCCCCTGGGGCGGACCGCCTAGGACAGCGCCTCGTCTTCCGTGGAGTAGACCATGCCGAGGTTCTGCGTGGCGATTCTCCTGATGCGGTCCTTGCTGGAGAGGAGCGACCGCTCGACCTGGAGGTCCGTGTTGGTGGCCTCGGCCTCGCCGATCGACTTCTCGAGGGCTGCGTTGCCCTGCATGAGGTTGACCGTGCCCACGGTGAGGGCCACGCGCACGCAGCCCACCGCGAAGACGACCATGATGGCGCAGACGACGAGCCTGACGCGCCGCCAGAACTCGGGGGCGACGCCCCTGCGGGCGTCGGCGTCGAGGTGGCCGCCCTCGACGACAACGAGGGGGGCCCGGCGGCGCCGGTCAGCGCGGTCCGGCGCCGCGCCCGTGGCGAAGGCGCCGCCCGTGAGATCGTATGCCTCTTGTGCCTGGTTCAACATGCCTGCCCGTCCCCCTGGATGCTTCGATGCGGTGCTGCGATGGTGGTGCGTTTGAGCTGCGTGGTGGTCCTACGTGGTGCGTGATGGTGCCTTGAGGCTTCGTTTGTCGTGCACTCGGCCGAGGCCGTTGGTGCCTATGGCTGCGCGACGTCGAGCTTGACCGCCACGCGGACGAGGGCGCTCCTCGCGCGCGGGTTCGAGGCCACCTCCGCCTCGTCGGCGGTGAGGGGCCGCCTGGTCCTCACCTCGACGATCGGGACGTGTCCGCAGACGCACACGGGGAGGTCGGGTGGGCAGGTGCAGCCCTGGGACAGCTCGCCGAAGACGTGCTTCACGATGCGGTCCTCGAGGGAGTGGTAGGAGATGACGCAGATGCGCCCGCCGGGGTTGGCCCAGCGCACGGCGGCCCTGAGGCCGCGGTCGAGGGAGTCGAGCTCGTGGTTGACCTCGATGCGCAGGGCCTGGAAGGTCTTGCGCGCGGGGTGTCCCCCGTGGCGCCGGTCGCGCGCGGGGATCGCGCGCTTGACGACGTCGACGAGCTCGAGGGTCGTCCGGATCGGCGCGCGCTCGCGGGTGCGGACGACCTGGCGGGCGATGGCCCTGGCGTGGGACTCGTCGCCGTACAGGCGCAACACGCGCGCGAGCTCGGCCTCGTCGTAGGTGTTGACCACCTCGGCGGCCGAGAGCGGGTTGTGCTCGGGGTCCATGCGCATGTCCAGGGGGGCGTCCTCGTTGTAGGAGAAGCCCCTCTCGGCCACGTCGAGCTGCGGCGAGGAGACGCCGAGGTCGAAGAGGAAGCAGTCGACGCCGGGCACCTCCGCCTGGACGAGAAGGTCGTCGAGGTCGCCGAAGTTGCCCTCGAGGAAGGCGTGGCGCGCGCCGGGGACCTCGCGCGCGAAGCGCTCCGTCGCGGCGGCGAGGGCGCGCTCGTCCTGGTCGATGCCGATGGAGAGCCCCGTCGGCGCGACGCGGCGGGCGAGCTCGACCGAGTGGCCGGCCCCTCCGAGCGTGCAGTCGCAGACGACCTCCCCCGGCCTGGGGTCCAGCTGTGCGAGGACTTGCCCGAGCATGACCGGTATGTGCTTGAACTCAGCGTCCAACCCCGGGCCCCCTAGTCCCCGTCGCCAAACATGAGGCTGTCGATCTCCTCGAACCCGCCGGCGTGCAGCGCGTTCCAGCTGTCGGTGTTCCAGACCTCGAAGTGGTCCTGCGCGCCCACCACCGTGACGTCCCTCTCCAACCCCAGGCGCCTGCGCGCCGCGGGGTCCGCGGCGTCGAGCTTCCCCAGGGCTATGCGCCCCGCGGAGTCGATGTCCACGGTGACGGCGCTGCCCGTCAGGAGGAGCCTGAGCCGGACGTCGTCGCGGCTCCGGGGGTTGAAGTGACCGCCGTCCTGCTCGAAGAAGCTGTCGACCCAGTCCCTGAAGCCCTCGGGGGTGAACCCGTAGAGCGAGCTCTTGAGGGGGATGAGGCAGACCTGCTCGCCGAACTCCTTGCGGTAGGCTGCGGGAAGGGTAAGGCGTGCCTTGGCGTCCAAGTTGTACTGCTTGGATCCCGTCAGGTACATCTCACACCCCCTCCCGTGGCCGAACACCCACCCCGTGAGCGCGTGTGAAGAACTATAACACCTAGCCCCACCCTCCTCCACTTAGCCCCCCGAAGGGGTGGGGCGAAGGGTCCCGGGACCGAACGAGGGCAGGCTTCGCCCCTACCAGATGTGGGGTCGACGACGCTGCGGGGAGCACAAGAGCACAGGTGGCCAGAAAGGCGGGACCAGAACGAATTGTGGAGGCGCTATGTCGACACGGAGGGGGAACTGTGTGGGGCCCTCACCTGCGCGTTTGACAAAATTATAGCGTTTACCTGCGGTTTTCTAGTGCGAGAAGAACCTCGCGCACGGGGCGCGCACGAAAGCCGCCAGGGTGGGGCAAGCCCCTTCGAACATGCATCGAACAGAGGCGGGGGTTCGGGGCGGCGCGGGGCCTGGGGGCGGGGCGCCCGGGTGGGAGGCCGTCCCACCACGGGGGCGTCCGGTGGCGCGGGGCGCCCGGCGCAGGCGCGGCCTAGCCCCTGGCGCGCGGGTGAGCGGTGAGGTAGTCCCAGCGCACGTGGGTCCTGTCCACGTGCGAGTAGATCTGGGTCGTCTGGATGCTCGAGTGCCCGAGGAGCTCCTGGACGACCCTCAGGTCCGCCCCACCCTCGACCAGGTGGGTCGCGAAGCTGTGGCGCAGGGTGTGGGGATGGAGCCCCTCGATTCCCGCCAGCCTGCCGTAGCGCTCGCAGATCGCGTGCACGGACTGGCGCGAGATCCTCGTCCCGCGCACGTTGAGGAAGAGCGCCGCGCAGGCGCCCGACCTGTCGAGCGAGGGCCTGCCTGAGGCGAGGTAGGACGAGACGGCGCCGGCCGCCGTGCCCAGGAGCGGCACGACCCGCTCCTTTCCCCCCTTCCCCCACACGCGCACGAGCCCCTCCTCGGGAAGCAGGCTGGAGACGTCGAGCGCGCAGAGCTCGGAGGCGCGCAGCCCGCAGCCGTAGAGGACCTCCAGGATCGCGCGGTCTCGCGCGCCGGCGGGCGTGGGCGGGAAGGGCTGGTCGAGCAGGCGCGCCGCCTGGTCGATCGTGAGGACGTCGGGCAGGCGGCGCGGCTTCTTGGGGAGCGGGACGTCGGCAGTGGGCTGCGAGGGCGCGATCTGCTCGGCCACCATGAAGCGGTGGAAGCTCTTGGCCGAGGAGAGGGCACGCTCGAGAGAGGCGGGGGCGAGCCCCAGGGAGGAGAGCTCGGCGAGGTAATCCTCGACGTCGGCGCGAGACACCTCGCCGGGCGCGGTCACACCGCGCCCGGCGAGGTAGGCGACGTATCTCCTGAGGTCCCTCCCGTACGCCTCGACGGTGTTCGCGGAGGCGCCCCTCTCGACCGCGAGGTAGGAGAGGAACTCCCCCAGCGCGGCCTCGAGGTCCAAGGCGCTAGTCCTCGGGCACGACCTGGTGGCGGTCGCAGCCCTCGTGCCTGGCGATCGAGGCGCGCACGAACTCGCGGAACAGCGGCGCGGGCTTGGTCGGGCGGCTCTTGAACTCGGGGTGGGCCTGGGACGCGACGAACCAGGGGTGCACGTCCTCGGGCAGCTCGACCATCTCGACCAGGCGGTCGTCGGGAGAGAGGCCCGAGATCACGAGGCCGGCGTCCTGGAGCTGCTTGCGGAAGGCGTTGTTCACCTCGTAGCGGTGTCGATGGCGCTCGTAGACGAGGTCGGCGCCGTAGGCCTCGCGCGACAGCTCGCCCACGACCTTGCAGGGGTAGGCGCCGAGGCGCATGGTGCCGCCCTTGTCGTCGATGTCCTTCTGGTCGGGCATGAGGTCGATGACGGGGTACTCGCAGTCGGGCGCGAACTCGGTGGAGTTGGCGCCCGGCATGCCGGCGACGTTGCGGGCGAACTCGCTGACAGCCACCTGCAGGCCGAGGCAGACGCCGAGGTAGGGGACCTTCTCGACGCGCGCCTTGTGAGCGGCGAGGATCTTGCCTTCGACGCCGCGGCTGCCGAAGCCGCCGGGGACGAGGATGCCGTCGGCACCCGCGAGGGCCTCGTCGACGTTGGACTCGGTGAGCTCCTCGCCGTCGACGAGGGTGATGTTGACGTGACGGCCGTAGTAGACGCCCGAGTGGTGCAGCGCCTCGATGACGGAGAGGTAGGCGTCGGGCAGCTGCGTGTACTTGCCGACGACCTTGATCTCCGTGACGTCGGTGCGCTTGTTGGAGCTGTGCATGCGGTCGGTGAAGGCGTCCCACTCGCTCATGTCGCTCGTCCTGGGATCGAGGCCGAGCTTCTCGCAGACCTTGACGTCGAAGCCCTGGGAGGCGAGGTGCTGCGGGACGTCGTAGATGGAGGGGCAGTCGGAGTTCTCGAAGACGCAGCCCTCGTCCACGTCGCAGAAGTGGGCGATCTTGGCCCTGATCGAGGCGTCGACCTCGTGGTCGGAGCGGCAGACGATGAAGTCGGGCTGGATGCCCATGGAGCGCAGCTCCTTGACGGAGTGCTGCGTCGGCTTGGTCTTGACCTCGTGCGCGGCCGCGATGTAGGGGACGAGGCTCACGTGGATGACGAGGGTGTTGCCGGCGCCCTTCTCCTTGCGGAACTGGCGGATGGCCTCGACGAAGGACTGGCCCTCGATGTCGCCGATGGTGCCGCCGAGCTCGGTGATCACGACGTCGGCCTGGGTCTGCTCCTCGATGCGCAGGAAGCGGCCCTTGATCTCGTTGGTGACGTGCGGGATCACCTGGACGGTGCCGCCCAGGAAGTCCCCGGCGCGCTCGCGGGAGATGAGGGACTGGTAGATCAGGCCAGTGGTGAAGTTGGAGGCGCGCGTGAGGTTCTCGTCGATGAAGCGCTCGTAGTGGCCGAGGTCGAGGTCGGTCTCCTTGCCGTCCTCGGTCACGAAGACCTCGCCGTGCTGGAAGGGGCTCATGGTGCCCGGGTCCACGTTGAGGTAGGGGTCGGCCTTCTGCATCATGACCTTATAGCCGCGGGCCTTGAGCAGGCGGCCGAGCGAGGCTGCCGTGATGCCCTTCCCGAGGGAGGATACGACGCCACCGGTTACGAAGATGTGCTTTGTCATGTGGGGGCCTTCCCGTAGTGAACCTAACTTTTCTACGGGTCTCGATTCTAGCGCCTCGCGGCCCCGGCCGGACGTTCGCACACCAACTGGCCATAACATTCCGCAGCCGGCGGAGGGGAGGCGCGCACCGAGGAGCGGCCCCGCCTACGAGCTCCCCCCAAAGGCCCGCTCGAGCATCTCCGCGGCGTGCTCGAGCGAGGTCGGCGAGGTGTCGCCGGAGAGCATGCGGGCGACCTCCGCCACGCGCTCCTCGCCCGATATCTCGCTCAGCGTCGTCTCGGGGACGTCCCCTCCCGACTTGGTCACGAGGTAGTGGGCCTGGCCCATGACGGCGACCTGAGCGAGGTGGGTGACGACGATGACCTGGTGGGTCTTGGCGAGGCGTGCGAGCACCCTCGCGAGCGCCACGGCCGTGGAGCCGCCCACGCCGGCGTCCACCTCGTCGAAGACGAGCGTCTCCGTCCCGTCCGCCTCTCCCAGTACGACCTTGCAGGCGAGCATCACGCGCGAGATCTCGCCGCCGGAGGCGATCTTGCGCAGCGGGCGGGCGCTCAGGCCGGCGCCGGGGCGGTACATCAGCTCCACCCTGCTCGGGCCCTGCTCGCCCCACTGCGCGCGCGGCAGGCGCTCCATCTCGATCAGGAGCTGCGCCGAGCCCATCTCGAGGAGCGACATCTGCTCCGTCACGGCGCCCGCGAACCTGGGGGCCGCCTCCGCGCGCACCCGGTCGAGCTCGTCGGCCTTCTCCGCCAGGCGCGCCTCCGCGGCGTCGAGCTCGCGCCGGGCGCGCTCGAGCAGCTTGTCCCCGCCGCTCGCCGCGGCGACAACCTCGCGGGCGCGCTCCCTGCGCTCGCAGACGTCCTCCATGCGCGGTCCGTAGGACCTGAGAAGCCCCTGCAGCGCGGCCATGCGCTCCTGCATCCGCCTCAGGTCCTCCGGCTCGAACTCCACGGAGTCGGCGTAGTCGCGCAGTCCCGCCGCCGCGTCCTCCATCTCTATGAGCGCACCCTCGACCTGCCTCACGAGGGGCGACAGGTCCTCGTCGTAGCGCTCGGCCGCCCTCAGCTCCGAGAGCGCCGATGAGACAACGTCCTCCACGCCCCCATCGCCCGTCAGCGCCTCGTGGGCGCCACGCGCGGCCGAGACGAGCGCCTCGGCGTGCTCCGCCTTGGGGAGCAGCTCCTCGATCCTCTCGAGCTCGCCCTCCTCGGGCGCGACCTCGTCGATCTTGCGGACGACGAAGGACGCCTCCTCGAGGCGGTCGGCGGCCGACCGGGTCATCTCGCGCACGCGCTCGAGCTCGGCCGCGGCGGCACGCGCCTCGGCGAGGGCGACGCCGTACTCCTCGCGGGCGCGGGCGGCCCCCTCGCCCGTCCAGGCGTCCAGCAGCTCGACGTGCGCCTGCGGCTGCAGGAGCCGCTGGTGCTCGTGCTGCCCGCACAGGTCGATGGTCCTCCCCACGCCCTCCGCGAGCTCGCGGACGGAGGCCATGCGGCCGTCTATGCTCACCCTTCCGTGACCCTGTGCGGAGACGCGCCGCGAGACGACCGTTCCGTCCGGGTCGTCTGTCCCCCGAAGGAAGAAGCGCCCCTCCACGCTCAGGGCGTCTGCGCCCTCGCGCACTGCGGAGGCGTCCGCGCGCTCCCCCATCAGCAGCTTGATGGCCGACAGCAGGGCGCTCTTGCCCGCGCCGGTCTCGCCGGTCAGGACGGTGAGCCCCTCGTGGGGCCTGAGCGTGGCGTCCCTGATGAGCGCTACGTTGCTCACGTGCAGCTCGTCGAGCATCACTTGCCCGCCTCGCCGTAGAAGACGCGTGAGACGGAGGCGTAGAAGCTCCGCGCGCTCTTGTCGAGCATCAAGACGTCGCCCGGCCCGCGCCGGCAGCTGGCGTGGAGGAGCGTATCCCCCTCCCCCACGGGCTGGCCGTCCGCGAATATGCAGCGTTCCGCCGGGCGCTCCGGGCTCATGGAGACCTCCACCACGTCCGCGGGCGAGGTCAGGAAGGCGCGCGCCATGATCGTGTGCGGCGCCACGGGAACGCAGACCATGCCGGAGAACTCCGGCGTCACGATGGGCCCGCCCGCGGCGAGGGCGTAGCCGGTCGAGCCGGTGGCCGTGGAGACCACGAAGCCGTCCCCGCGCAGCTTGTCGATGTGGTTGCCCGTCACCCAGACGTCGAACTCGATGATGTCCCCGCGGCCGCCACGCGAGATGGACATCTCGTTCAGGGCGAACGCGTGGCGGGTGACGCAGCTGCCCTCCGGCGTGAGGAAGGTGGCCTCGATGTCGAGCGTGGAGCGGTGCGAGACGTGCATCCTGCCCGCGAGGGCGCTCTCCACGACCGCGTACAAATCGACGGGCTCCGCGCTCGTGAGGAAGCCGAGGTGCCCGTAGGAGACCCCCACGATCGGCACCTCCGTGTAGCCGACGACGTTGGCGGCGCGCAGCAGCGTGCCGTCCCCGCCGAGGGAGACCACCAGATCGAGGCCGGCCGGGTCGTAGTCGTCCATCTGCTCGAGGCGCTTGTCGGGCAGCGTGTCCGCCTCCACGCCCTGGTCCCCCAGCCACCGCGCGAGGCGCTTGGCGTCCTCCAGGGCGTCCGGACGGGTGTAGTTTGGAACCAAGAGAACCTTCACGGACACCAACTCCCCCTCGCGTGCGACATCGGGGATAGAGTCTAGCACGGCTCCCCCCGGCGAGTCACGAACTGGCGTTCGCAATTCCCCGAACTGCCGCGCGACGCCCGCGGACGGCCGCCTAGCGCGGCTCGCGGCCGTCCGCGCGCACGACGGCGCCCTCCCCCACCACGCGCGCGAGCTCCTCGGCCCCGAGGCCTCGCGAGACGACGGCAGGCGCGCGGACGCCCAGCAGGAGGTACTCGACGTTTCCCTTGTGCCCCGTGATAGGAGAAGGACAGGCCCCCCGGACGGAGAGCCCCGCCTCCGCGAAGGCCGAGGCGACCCGCTCGAGCGCGGCGAGGCGGACGGCGGGGTCGCGGACGACGCCGCCGGCTCCGACGTCTTCCCGCGCGGCCTCGAACTGCGGCTTCACCAGGGTGAGGAAGGCGCCCCCGGGAGCGAGGAGCCTCAGCACCGACCCCAGCACCGCGAGCACGGACGTGAAGGAGACGTCGCAGACGGCCAGGTCGATCGTGCCCTCTCGCTCGGGGGTCGGCACGTCCACGATGTTGGTCCGCTCGAGGAGGGTCACGCGCCCGTCCTGCCTGAGGCCCCAGTCGAACTGGGCGTAGCCCACGTCGACCGAAAGGACGCTCGCCGCGCCGTGACGCAGCAGGCAGTCGGTGAAGCCACCCGTCGAGCAGCCGACGTCCAGGCAGGCGAGGCCCGTCGGGTCGACGTCGAAGGCCGCAATGCCTCGCTCGAGCTTGAGACCGCCGCGGCTCACGAAGCCCTTCGCCCCCCGGACGTGGAGCTCGACGCCGCGCCTCACGCGCTCGCCCGCCGAGGTGAGCCGGCGCCCCTGCGAGGAGACCTCGCCCGCGAGGACCGCGCGCAGCGCCTCGTCGGTCGTGGCGAAGTACCCCTGGGCGACGAGCTCCTCGTCGAGGCGGCGACGCCCCTTGCCGGCGACGCCGCGCAAGGAGCTACGCCCCCGCGCGCCCATCCGGAGCGTCCCCCTCCTGGGCGGCTCGCCCGGTCGCGGCGGCGGCTGCGCCGTCCTTCTCGGACTCCCCCTCGCGAGCGGGCGTGCCGGCATCCGCGGCGGCCCCGGGGGCGGAGGCGGCGACCTCGCGGTCGCTCAGCTCGCTGACGTCCACGAGCTCGACCGCGCGCGAGCCCAGGCCTATGGCCTCGTCGAGGAGGTCAAGCGACTGCTCGAGCGAGACGTCCTTGTCCCTGACCTCGGCTACGATCCTCTCGAGGCGCGAGGTGATCTCGTCGAAGGAGTCGTAGGCGGAGGCGTCGAACTTGGCCATCGCTACTCCCAGGACCCTTCGCCCTCGTCGAAGGACGCGGGACGAAAGACCTCGAAGCCGTCGTCGCCGGCCTGCGGGCGCGCCCCCTCGGGCGCGGCGGGCGAACCCTGCCCGCCCTCGACGCCGGCACCCTCCGCCTCGGCAGCGCGCTCGGCCTCCTCGGCCGCCGCACGCTCCGCCGCGGCGCGCTCGGCCTCCTCGCGGCGCCGGCGCTCCTCCTCGTCGAGGCGCTCGCGCTCCCTCGTCGCGTCGCCCACGACGTCCTCGCCCGCCTCGATGCGGTCGGCAATGCGCCCGAGCACGCCGTTCACGAAGCGCGAGGACTCGTCGGTGCCGTAGGCCTTGGAGAGCTCGACGAACTCGTCGATCGTGATGGGGACGGCGACCTCGTCCACCTCGAGCATCTCGTAGGTGGCGAGGCGCAGGATGTTGCGGTCGACCGCGGGCATGCGCGGGACGGTCCAGTGCGTCGACGCCTGCGAGATGATGACGTCGAGCACGGGCAGCATCTCCCCCGCGCCGCGCGCGTCCGCCTCGCCGAAGGGGTCGAGCGGGCCGTCGGTGATGGCGTACTCGCCCGAGAGCACCTCGTCGACCGTCCTGCCGGTCGCCTCGGCCTGGAACAGGACCTGCAGCGCCTGGCTGCGTGCGAGCGTGCGCCCGCCGAATCTCTTGTTAGCCACTCTGGAACTACTCCTTGGGGAAGACGAGGCTGTCGATGCAGACGTTGACGGCGCCGACCTCGACGCCGACCTGCTCCTCGACGGCGGAGGCGACGGCGGAGCGCACCTCGTCCGCGAGCTGCGTGAAGGGATAGCCGTAGAAGACGGAGACGTGGATGGTGACCTCGAGCCTGCCGTCGGCCACGACGCACTCGACCGCGCCCTCGGGGGCGGTGCGCTTCTGCGTGAAGACGGAGATGAGGTTGGAGGCGATGTCGTTGCCGCCGACGCTGGCGACGCCCTCGACCTTGCTCGCGGCGAGGGAGACGATGGTGGACACGACGCCCTTCGAGACACCGATGCCGGAGATGACGATCTCGTTCGAATCCATGGAACTTCCTTTCGCGAACAACGAGAGGCTTGGTAAGGTCCGTCCGTGCACTCCGTCAAGTATAGACGTTCCCCGCACGCGCGGCCCGTCCGGGCGCGCGTGCGGGGCGACACGCGGCACGAGAAAAGAAAAGCCGCACCGCAGGTCTCTGCGGCGCGGCATGGCTCTCTCTGGGCTGTCGCTACACGCGGGAGACGAACTTGCCGGTGCGGGTGTCGACCTTGATGACCTCGCCCTGGTTGAGGTACATCGGGACCTGGACGAGGGCGCCGGTCTCGATCGTCGCGGGCTTGGTGCCGCCCTGGACGGTGTCGCCCTTGAAGCCGGGGTCGGTCTCGGTGATCTCGGCCTCGATGAACATGGGCGGCTGGACGCCGATCAGGTCGGTGTCGGCGTAGAGCAGCTGGCAGGTGTCGTTCTCCTTGAACCAGACCGCGTTGTCGCCGATGAAGCTGGTGTCGACGGGGATCTGCTCGAAGGTCTCGGGGTCCATGAAGTAGTACGCGGCGCCGTCGTTGTAGAGGTACTGCATCTCACGGGTGATGAGCTGCACGTTCTCGAACTTGGTGCCCGCGTTGCAGGTCTGGTCGATGACGCGGCCGCTCTTGAGGTCGCGGATCTTGTAGCGGACGAAGGCGCCGCCCTTGCCGGGCTTGACGTGCTGGAACTCGACGATCGTGTAGATCTTGTCCTTGATCTTGAGACCCATGCCGTTCTTGAAGTCTGCAGTGCTGATGGTAGCCAATGGACTCTCGCTTTCTCGAACGCCCGCATGCGGGCGACAGTCATGTGCGGTGCGCATTATAGCCCCCGCGCCGACCGTCGCGCCGCCAGCCGCCGCGATTCACAGAGCCAACAGCAGCGAGGCCCAGCTCGCGGCGGCCGGGAGCCGGGCGCCAGCGGCCCTTGGCGCCTAGTAGCCGCCGAGGAACAGCCGCTTGATGCCGAGCCCCATGACCTGCAGGAAGGTGGGCGACCTCTGGAGCCTGTCCTCGGGGACGTGGCCCCTGAAGGAGCGCAGGGTGCGCTTGTTGTCCCTGGTGGAGAAGGAGAAGTGCCCGTTGCTCCTGGTGAAGATGGCGAAGCGCGAGATGAGCCTGCCGCCGAACATCACCGACGCCGCGACGTAGTCGACCTCGTCCCAGGGGATCTGGATGTAGTCCTCTGGGTTGCGCTCGTTGTAGAACTCGACGGCCCGGTCCCCGACCAGCAGGTCGCCGTACGTCGTGAGCCCCTGGAAGGAGGTCGCCTTGATCGTGAGCTCGACCTTGGTGTTCTGTGATTGTGCCATCTGGCCCGCCTCCTTGTCTTAAAGCCGAAGGGGCCGCACCCGGCCCCGGTGCGAGGCACCGTAGAGGCTACTAGGTGCGGCCCCCAGCGTCCAGCCTCGGGGCCGGGCGCGCCTGAGGTAGATGCGCTACATGAACTTGAAGAAGCGGCCGATGATGCCCACGCCGAACAGGGCGAGGATGATGGCGATCGGCGAGACCTTCTTCTTCAGGAGGTGGCAGCACAGGAACGTGAGACCGAGCGCCGCCAGGCCGGGGATCAGCGAGTCGAGGTTCTGCTGGAGCGTGGTCACCTTGTACTCGTCCAGGCCGTTGACGCCGAGGCTGGAGTACTGCGTGAGCGCGCTCTTGATGCCCGCAGCGTCGCCGGTGATCTTGGACCAGTCGATGAAGGCGCCCTCGGACTGCTTGACCGTGGAGACGATCGGCGTGAAGGAGATGGACACCCACCGCTCTACCAGCGCGCCGATGATGAACATGCCGAGGATGGAGGCGCCCTCCGTGATCCTGCCGAGCATGCCGCCGGAGAGGTCCTTGGTGATCTCGGTGCCGACGCGGTAGCCGAACTCCTGCGTGTACCACAGGAAGGCGATTCGGATGATGTTCCAGGCGATGAAGAACAGCAGCGGGCCGACGATGCTGCCGGCGAGCGCGAGCGACGCACCGAGAGCGCCCAGGATGGGTCGGATGGTGAACCAGAAGACCGGGTCGCCGACGCCGGCGAGCGGGCCCATCATGCCGACCTTGACGCCCTGGATGGCCGCGTCGTCGATCGGCTCGCCGTTGGCGCGCTCCTCCTCGAGGGCCAGGGTGACGCCGATGACCGGCGCGGAGACGTAGGGGTGCGTGTTGTAGAACTCGAGGTGGCGCTTGAGGGCGGCTGCGCGGTCCTCCTTGGTGCTGTAGAGCTTCTTGATCGCGGGGATCATGGCGTAGCACCAGCCGCCGTTCTGCATGCGCTCGTAGTTCCACGAGCCCTGCAGGTACTGGTGGCGCAGGCACACGGCCCTGCGGTCGCCCTTGGAGAGGGTGATCCTCTTGGGGTCCTTCTCGGTGGTCTTGTCGGAAGTCTCTTCTGCCATCGTGCTCACTCCCCTTCCTACTCGTAGTCGTCCAGGATGTCACCGAGCGGGTCGCCGCTGCCCGCGGCACCGCCGTTCTGCGTGGCGAGCTCCTTGAGGCCGAGGTAGATGAGGGCCAGGGAGAGGCCGATGACGCCGAGGGCGATGAGCGTGAGGCCGGACAGGGCGGCGAGGACGAAGCCGAGCGCGAAGAACGGCCAGGTCTCCTTGGTGGCCATCATATTGATGACCATGGCGTAGCCGACCGCGGCGACCATGCCGCCGCCGACCTGCATGCCGCCGGACAGCCAAGCGGGCATGGCGCTCAGGACCGCGGTCACGGCGTCGACGGGGATGAAGCACAGCGCGGTCGCGGGGATGGCGATGCGGATGCCCTGCAGGCAGATGGCGAGGACCTGCCAGACCTCGATGGCACGGAAGTCGGCGCGCTCGGCCGCGGCGTCCATGGCGTGGACCATCGGGATGGCGATGGTGCGGCAGAGCATCGTGAGGAAGAGGCCGGCGACGGACAGCGGGATGGCCAGGGCGATCGAGGTGCTGATCGCGTTGGTGGGGTCCTGGTTGCCGTTGAGTGCGAGGGCCATGAGGATGGCGGACGCGACGGAGGCGAGGGCCGCGTCGGGCGCGACGGCCGCGCCGATGTTGGCCCAGCCGAGGGCGATCATCTGCAGGGAGCCGCCGAGCATGATGCCCTCGGTCGGGTGGCCCGTCACGATGCCGATGAGCGTGCAGGCCACCAGCGGCTGGTGGAACTCCCATTCGTCGAGGATGCCCTCCATGCCGGCCAGGAACGACACGATGAAGACGAGCAGGATGGTGATTGGCGACATGAGTTTCCCTCCTTCTTTCTCCTTGGCCCTTAGGCCATGTTCTTAGCCTTCAGAAGCGCCCAGATGTCGTCGACGTGGTCGGACGGCACCTTCTGGACGTAGAAGTGGGTCCCGTTGTCGCGGATCGCCTTGAGCGTCCTGACGTCGTCGGCGTCGCAGGCGATCGCCTGGTTGATGACGGTCTTGCCCTGGGAGGCGGCCATGGAGCCGATGCAGACCTCCGGAAACTTGACGCCGCCCTCCTCCGCGCGCAGGAGGTCCTGCGGGTTCTCGAAGAGGATCATCGCCTTGGTTGCGCCGAACCTGGGGTCCTTGTCGACCTGGACCAGCTTGCTGATGGGGATGACGTGTACGTGGACTCCGGGAGGCGCGGCTTGGATGATCATGTTCTTGCGGAGCTCGTCGTGGGCGACGCCGTCGGAGACGACGAGGATGCGGTCGGGCTGCACCTGCTTGGTCCACGCGGTCGCCACCTGGCCATGGAGCAGGCGGGTGTCGATGCGGACGTAGGCGTACTTGATGTGCCCGTCGCCCAGGACGGTCCCCTCGGGGATGGCGGCGCCGGACGCGGCGACCGGCGCGGGGGCGGCCACGGTGGCGGCCTCCGCGGGCTCGAGCTCCTCGGGCTTGACCTTGATGCCGCCCCTGGAGTCGGCGAAGATCTCCTGCATGACGGCGACGGCGGTGTCGGCGCCCATGCGAGACCCGTAGGCCGAGACGAGCATCGGCAGGTTGAGGCCGGTTATCGCGACCCAGTCCTTGTGGCCCTCCTCCGTGATGAGGCGGGAGACCTGGTTGAAGGGGGTGCCTCCCCACAGGTCCACCAGGAACAGCACGTGCTCCTGGTCCGAGAAGGTGGAGATCGCGTCAAGCAGCTTCTGGTGCATGTCGTCGGGGCCCATGTCAGGCGTCAGGACCACGGCCGCCACGTCTTCCTGCGGACCGAAGATCATGCTTCCCGACTCCTTGATGCCCTCGGCGAACCTGCCGTGGCTGGCGAGAACTATGCTGACCATCCAACTTCCTCCTTTGCTAACCTTCTGCGTCCGACAGAAACTTGTGAACCGTAGAGGCTCCATAACCGAAACACGTTATCTCTACAAATTCACCACTCACGCAGTATACGACAGATTCTAAACAGCGTTTGTGACAAGGCCCAGCGACCCCAGGGTTGCGGTTTGCGCACCTAGGATGGCTGGGCCCACATCAAAGGACACCGTATGGAGAAGCATGTCTAGACAAGTGGACGCGCTCTGGTAAGCTGGTGGGTTTCGCGCGGGCGGACGAGAGGTGGCGCGGACGCCGAGTGGGTCTACCCCACCACCTGCAGCTCGTGGGGCGACTGCGTGAAGACGTGGTAGCCGTCCTCGCGCATCACGCCGAAGTCCTCGATGCGCACGCCGAACCGGCCGGGCAGGTAGATTCCCGGCTCGTCCGTGATGACGGAGCCCACCGGCACCTCGCCGTCGTACGTTGCGCTGTAGCGCGGCATCTCGTGGATCTGGATGCCCACGCCGTGGCCGAGGCCGTGCTTGAAGTAGTCGCCGTAGCCCGCCTCGGAGATGATGCGGACGGCGAGCTCGTGCATCTGCCGGCCGGGCTGGCCGGGCCTGGCCTCGCGGCGCACCGCCTCGTTCGCGGCGAGCACGACGTCGTAGACGTGGCGCATCTCCTCGGTCGGCTCGCCCACGGCGACCGTCCTCGTCATGTCCGAGCGATAGTCGCGATAGCTCGCGCCGAAGTCCATGGTCACGAAGTCGCCCTCCCTGACCACGTAGGCGCCCGGCTGGGCGTGGGGGTTGGCGCCGTCCGGGCCCGCCGCGACGATGGTGTCGAAGGCGAGGCCGTCCGCGCCGTGGTCGAACATGAACCCCTCGAGCTCCCTCTTGATCTGCATCTCGGTCATGCCGGCCTTGATGTAGCCGCAGATGTGCTCGAAGGCGGCGTCGGTGATCGACTGCGCGTGGCGCATGAGCTCGACCTCCTCGTCGTCCTTCACGATCCTCAGGCGCTCGACGTCGCCGTGGAGGCGCGGGAGGAGGCAGGCGAGGGAGGCCGCGGCGAGCTCGCGCTCGAAGGCCTCGAAGAAGGCGAGCGTCAGGGTGTCCTCGACGGCGACCATGCGCGCGCCGGTCTCGCCCACCCGCCGCGCCGCCCAGCGCGCGGGGGCCACGTCGTCCATGTCGATCCGCCAGGCGCTGCCCTCCCCCAGTCGCTCCCTGAAGGTGTTGAAGTAGCGGGAGTCCGTGTGGAGCCAGAGCCCGTCCGCCGTGACGAGGGCGGTGTGGGCGTCCTCGTCGTCGAAGGTCCGCTCCGCGCCGGTGAGCCAGCGCAGGTCGGGGTTGTTCCTCAGGATCGCGGCGTCGTAGCCGCGCTCGCGCATGATGGAGCGGAGGCGCTCCACGCGCCCCGCAGCCGCCTTTGCGTCTGCCATGTTCTTCGTCCTTCCTTACGTGGGAACGTTCACTCCGCCTGGGGGGCGTGCGCCGCGCTCCAGGCCTCGGTGTGCTCGCGCAAAAGCTCGTCGTCGAGGTTGGCGAGCCGCACGCGGCCCAGCGCCTCCGGCACGAGGAGCATGAAGCGGTTGGTCCTCGAGAACCGCTCCGCCCTGAGCGCCGCGCGCAGGGCGGCGGGGTCCACCTCGCAGGCGAGGGCGGGCAACCCCAGCGCCTCGAGGAGCTCGTCCTGGGCGAGCATGTCGTCCACCGAGAGCTTGCCGAGGCCCACCGAGAGGCGCGCGGCGAAGCGCATCCCCTCGGCCACGAGGGTGGAGGGTGCGACGCCGGCGACCAGGGTCGCGAGCGCCGCCGCGATGTCCTCCCCGTAACGGGCGCTCTCGCGGATCGCGATGGAGGTGGAGGAGACGATGTGCCCCCTCCCCTTCGCCGTCTCCGCGAGCTGGCCGCAGAAGAGCACGGGGTCGCCCGACATGACCTGCTCCGCCCTGTCCCAGAGGGCGGAGAACTCCTTCTCCGACTGGCTGACCGCCGTCGCGACCATGAGGGCGCGGGCCATCCTCGAGCCCTCCGAGCCCAGGCCGTGCACCATGACGGACGGCTCGCAGACGGCGTTCTTGGCGCAGGCGCGCACGGCGACCATCTGCCGCGCCCCGCCCACGTCGAGCCCCCGGGGGGTCGTGCAGGCCCTGAGCAGGGCCTCCTCGTCGGTAGGCACGACGACCAGGGGCGTGCCCTGGGCCCAGAGGGAGCAGGCGTGGGACATGAGCGAGAGGGAGTCCGCGCCGCCCACCGCGAGACAGACGTCGTCGGCCGTCATGCCGGCGCGGGCGAGCGCCTCGAAGGCCCCCTGGGCGGCGTCGAGCGTACGCACGGAGGCCCCCTCCCCCGCGACCTCGTAGGGGGTCACCTCGAACCCCTCGCCGACGAGGAGCCTCCCGAGGTAGTCCGTGAGGTCCGCGTCGGCGCCGGGCTCGCTCGCGAGCATCGCGCGCTTCGGCCTGCCGACCGCGTCGCGGCAGACCTTGCCCGCCTGGTCGAGTGCGCCCTCCCCCCAACGGATGCCGCACGACGAGCCGGGGGTCGACACCCAGCACTTCTGCACGCTCTCGCTCTCGCTCATAGAAGGCCCTCCTCCCAGAGCAGGGCGCCGGCTTCCTGCGCCACCTGCTCGAAGCTCTTGCCGGTTATCTCCACGACGTAGTCCGCCGTCCGCTCGTAGAGCGGCATGCGGTGCTCGAAGAGGGCGCGCGTCTCGCCCGAAGAGCCCCAGTCGGGGCGCTTCTCGGGGTGCTGGATCTGCCTCGCGGAGTCCTGGAGGCTCCCCCTGAGGAAGACCACGGCGCCCATCTCGTGCATGAGGCGGCAGTTCTCCTCACGCTCGACGATGCCCCCGCCGCAGCTGACGAGAAGGGACCGCTCGTCGCGCAGGCGCCTCAGCACCTCGGTCTCCGCGTCCCTGAAGCGCCCCTCGCCGTCCTGGCGGAAGCACTCCGAGACCGTCTTCCTGAGCAGCCGCTCGGCGAGCCGGTCCGTGTCCACGTACCGTCGCCGGTAGAGCCGGCCGAGGTTCCTCGCGAGCGTGGACTTGCCCACCCCGAGGAAGCCCACGAAGAAGACGTGGTCGCACCCTTCGTGGGTCACGTATCCGTTGTTGTTCACCGTCTGAGAATCTCCCGTGCTCGCTGACCTCCCAGATTCTAACCCAACGCCCCGCCGGTGACGTGCGGGGGCCGTCGCACGGGTCCCGCCGGCCCTGGGGCCGGCGCCTGCCTACTCGCTCTCGGCCGCGCTGCCGTTGCCCCCCGGCGCGCTCGATCCGGAGTTCGCGATGGCGGCGAGGTGCTCCTCGTAGGTGCTCGAGAAGACGTGCTCGTCCTGCGTGATCCAGAAGTAGTAGTAGTTCGTGTCGGCGGGCGCCAGCGCCGCCTTGATCGACGCGAGGCTCGGCGTGCAGATCGGCGTGGGCGGCAGCCCCGTGTTCAGGTAGGTGTTGTACGGGCTCTCCTGCTTGAGGTCGTCCGCGGTCACCTCGCCGCCGGTCACGTACCCCATCGTCGCGTCGCTCTGCAGCGGCATCCCCGACGCGAGCCGGTTGTAGAAGACGGAGGCGATCTTGACGCGGTCGTCGTCCGTGAGCGCCTCGCGCTCGATGATCGACGCGAGCACCATGACCTGGTAGTCGCTCATCTGGTAGCCGTTGTAGCGCCTCGCGATGGCCGCCTCGCCCGCCGCGAAGTCGACCGAGCCGAGGACCTCGGACTGGTACTGGTCGAGCATCATCCTGATGACCGTGTCCGACGTGGCGTCCTTGCCCGAGATGTCGTAGGTCTTGGGGTAGAGGTAGCCCTCGAGCCCCTCCTCGTCGGCGGACTGCAGGAAGCTGTAGTCGGACGCGTAGTTGGTGACCTTGGCCTGGTCCTTGAAGTCCTGCTGCGAGATGCCGAGCGACGCCTCGACCTGCTGGGCCGTCTTGTCGAGCGTGAGGCCTTCGGCCACCGTGACGGTCCCCTGGCCGGAGTTGGGGCCGATGATGAGCTGGCTCACCACGTTCGCCGGGTCGGAGCCCGTCACGAAGACGTAGGTGCCGCTCTTGAGCTTCTGGTCGGCGTTCTGGGTCTGCACCGCCTTGAGGAAGGCGGAGGAGTCGGAGATGACGCCGGCGTCCATGAGCGTCTGCACGATCGTGGAGCCGCCCGCCCCGTCGGGGATGGTGACGGTCACCTCCTGGCCGGGCGTCACCTGGACGGTCTGCTGCGTCCTGCCGAGGCGGGGCGAGACGACCCTGAGCCACAGGAAGCCCCCCGCGACGCCGACGAACAGGACGAGAAGGGCGATTATTGCCGCGGTGCGGCCGGGGTGGCCCCGCCTCCCGCTCGCGTGGCGGGCCCCTCCCTCGCGCAGGTGTCCCTGGGCCTGGCGCGTCGCGCGCGCCGTCCGCTCGGAGACGCCCGTCGAGCCGGGCGCGGGCCTCGCCGTGCGCTGCTGCGGGCGCACGACCTGCGCTCGCGTGGAGGCCGCCCCCGCAGCCTGGGTGCGGGCGCCAGCCCGCTGGGCGTGGGCGCCCTGCTGCGCATGCGCGCCCTGCTGGGGCCTCCTCTGCCCCTGGGGCGCCGCGTGCGCGGCCGCGTGCCTTCCCGCCGCGTGCCTCGGCTGCGCGCCGGCCGCCCGCGGGGACTGGTGCGCCGGGGCCTTCCCGTGCGCCTGCGCGCGTGGCTGCTGGCCGCGCTGGCCTTGGGTCGCGTGCTGCTGCGCGCCGGCGGGCCGAGCGGGGCCGCCCGGCTGGCGCGCCCTCCCCGCGGCGGCGCCGTCTGCGCCCTGCGCGAGCGGCAGCGCGGCTCTTCTCGGCGGCTCTTGCTCTACTCTGGGGATGTCGTCGCGGCTCCGCTGCTGCCTCGCCGGGGTCACGCCCCGCTGAGCGCGAGGCCTCCCGCCTTGTCCGTCGGAGCCCCGGCTCGCCTCGCGACGAGGGTCCTGGGGTGTGGGCATGGATCGTATCCTTTGTTAGCGCCTGGCGTCGAGCCAGGTCTGCAGGAACAGGGAGGCGGCGACCATGTCGACCTTGCCGCGCATCGACTTCTCGTTCATCCCCTCCTCGTGCAATATACGCTTCGCCTCGGCGGAGGAGAGCCGCTCGTCGGCAAACTCCAGAGGAACACCGCAGCTATCTGCGACCTTCCTGGCGATCTGGACGACGCGGCGCGCCTGCGGGCCCTCCTCCCCCCGAAGCGTCATCGGCTTGCCGCAGACGAGGACGTCGGGCTCGTAGTCCTCGAGCACCCGCCGCCAGCGCGGTGCGCCCGCGAGGACCTCCGAGGCGGGCAGGACGCACACGGGCATCGCGATGGTGCCCGTGGCGTCGCTCGCTGCGACGCCGATCCGCTTCTGGCCTATGTCCAGCGCGACGACCCGCATGCGCCCTCCCCTCGTCCCCTCGCGACCTGCGCTACGCCTCGACGAGCTGGCGCGCGAGGGCCAGGGCGTCGTCGATGCCGGAGGCGTCCTTGCCGCCCGCCTGGGCCATGTTCGGCCTGCCGCCTCCCCTGCCGCCGACCTTGCCGGCGATGCCGGAGACCACCTTGCCGGCGTCGAAGCCGGAGGCGACCGCCTCGTCGGTGCCGGCGGCGAGCAGCGACACCTTGTCGTCCTTCGCCGATGCGACGACGCAGGCGCAGGGTGCACCGAGCTGCTCGCGCACCGTGTCCCAGACGTTGCGCAGCTCCTTGCCGCCGAGGCCGTCCACGCGGGCGACGACGAGCCTGTAGGCGCCGAGGTCGGTCGCGGAGGCCACGGCGTCCGCGACGGCGTTGGAGGAGCCGCCGGTGAGGGCCGCCTCAGCCTTCCTCTGGGCCTCCTTGAGCTCCTCCTGGAGCTGGCGCACGCGGGCGGCGACGTCGACCGGGCGGCACTTGAGCTCGGAGGCGACCTCGTCCATCTGCGCCAGGCGCTCGTCGAGGTACTCGATGGCGCCCATGGAGGTCACGGCCTCGATGCGGCGGGCGTTGGAGCCGACCGACCCCTCCGAGACGATCTTGAAGAGGCCGATCTCGGCGGTGTTCCTGACGTGGGTGCCACCGCAGAACTCGCGGCTGAAGGGGAGCGCCTCCTCGCCGACCGAGACGACGCGTACGACGTCGCCGTACTTCTCGCCGAACAGGGCGGTCGCGCCCATCTCCTTCGCCTCGTCGATGCCGCACTCCACCGTGACGACGGGCTTGGCGGCGAAGATCTCGGCGTTGACCATGCCCTCGACGCGCGCGATCTCGTCTGCGGTCATCGCCTCGAAGTGCGTGAAGTCGAAGCGCAGCCTGTCGGGCGCGACGAGGGAGCCCGCCTGGCTTACGTGGTCGCCCAGGACCCTCTTGAGTGCGGCGTCGAGCAGGTGGGTCGCGGTGTGGTTGCGACGGACGAGCTCGCGGCGGCCGTGGTCGACGGTCGCGGTCGCGATCTCGCCGAGCAGCATCTCGCCGGTCTCCATGACCCCGACGTGCGCCACGAGGTTCTCGTGGTGCTTGGTGTCACGCACGCGGCAGACGCCGGAGAGGGTCTCGACCGTGCCGGTGTCGCCCACCTGGCCGCCCATCTCGCCGTAGAAGGACGTCTTATCGAGTACGATCTCCACCTCGTCGCCCTGCTTCACGTGGTCGACCTCCTGGCCGTCCTTGACGATGGCCAGGACCTTGCAGCCGCGCGCGCGGTCGCGCTCGTAGCCCTTGAACTCGGTCTCGGGGAGCCTGTCGTTGAGCTGGGTCCAGACGTCGTTGAAGGAGCCCCAGGCGTCGCGGTTGGCGCTCCTACGGGCGCGCTCGCGCTGCTCGTCCATGGCGGCGTCGAAGGCGGCCATGTCGACGCCGTGTCCCGCGGCCTCGGCGATCTCGCGGGTAAGGTCGATGGGGAAGCCATAGGTGTCGTGCAGCTTGAAGGCCGTGGCACCAGGCAGCGCCTCGCCCTCGCCGAGGGCGGAGAGCTCGGCCTTGAGGCTCTCCTCGCCCGCGTCGAGCGTCTGCGTGAAGCGGCCCTCCTCGGCCGAGACGATGCCGTCGACGAGCGCGGCGTTCTCCGTGAGCTCGGGGTAGACGTCGCCCATGAGCCTCGTGACCTCGTGCGCGTAGGTGGTGAGGAAGGCGCCCTCGATGCCCATGAGGCGGCCGTGGTAGACGGCGCGGCGCAGCAGGCGGCGCAGGACGTAGCCGCGGCCCTCGTTGGAGGGCAGGATGCCGTCGGCGATCATGAAGGTCACCGCGCGCGAGTGGTCGGCCACGATGCGCAGGCTCTTGTCCGTGCGCTCGTCTGCGTGGTAGGCGACGTGCGCGAGGTTCTCGCCGAGGGTGATGAGGGTGCGCAGGACGTCGCCCTCGTAGTTGGAGCCCTCGTGCTGCATGATGGCGGCCATGCGCTCGAGGCCCATGCCGGTGTCGATGTTGCGGTGCGGCAGGTCCGGCAGAGAGCCGTCCTCCTGGCGGTCGTACTGGGTGAAGACGAGGTTCCAGAACTCGAGGAAGCGGTCGCCGTCATCGCCCGGCTTCTCGCCCTCGAACTCCGGGCCCTGGTCGAAGTAGATCTCGGAGCAGGGGCCGCAGGGGCCGGTCGGGCCGGCGGCCCAGAAGTTGTCCTCTGCGCCGAGGCGGGAGATGTGGTCGTAGGCGACGCCCTGGGCGTGCCACAGCTCGATGGCCTCGTCGTCGTCCTCGAAGACGGTCATGTAGAGCCTGTCGACGGGCAGGCCCAGGTGCTCGGGGCTGGTCATGAACTCGAAGGCCCAGGCGATGGCGTCAGCCTTGGAGTAGCCGCCGAAGGAGAAGTTGCCGAGCATCTCGAAGAACGAGAGGTGGCGCGAGTCGCCGATGTTGTCGATGTCGTTGGTGCGCAGGCACTTCTGGCAGGAGGTGGCGCCGATCTCGCGCATGGTCTTGGAGCCCTGGTAGTACTCCTTGAACTGGTTCATGCCGGCGTTGGTGAGGAGCAGCGACGGGTCGTCGGGGACGAGCGAGGAGGACGGGTAGAGCTTGCAGCCCTTGCCCTCGAAGAACTTGAGGAAGTCCTCCCTGATCTCTGCGGTGGTCATGGTCTTGTAGTCGGGCGTGCTCATTGGTCTCCTCTATCGCTCGTGCCCCCGGGGTGGGGCGTGGTCGCATCCTTCTGGGGCGGCGTGTCCCCTGCCGGGTCCGCCCCACGTGCCCTATCGATACTAGCGCTCCGAGCGCCTTCCGCCTCCCCCTTCGCGCGATTCTTGCCCGGAGCTGCGGCGATTCCATATCTAATCCGATGCGAGATCTCGTCTCTGAGCGACATCCTGACGCCCGCCGGGCGCTTCGCCGGCTCGACCAGCGGGGCAGACTCCGGGCGGACGAGGAGGGTGTCCTCGAAGAACTTGTCGTCGTCGAGGGCGTCGAAGGCCGGCTCGACCGAGCCGTCCTCGCCGCGGAAGGGGGTGGAGCGGAAGAGCGCGCCGTCGTAGGAGACGAGCTGGCGGCCGCTCCTCTGCTCGAAGTAGTATACGAACACGGAGCGGATGGCGGCTGTCAGGGGGATGGCGAGCACCATCCCGAAGACGCCGCCAAGGGCGTTGCCGAGCACGATGCCGAGAAGCGAGAGCGCCGGGTGGACGTTCACGGCCGAGCGCATGACGAGCGGCGATATGACGTTGTCCGTCACGTTCATGGCGACGACGGTGATGACCACGGTCTCGACGGCGAGCAGCGGGCTCACGAAGAGCGCGAGCAGCGTCGCCATGGCCGCCGAGACCCAGGCGCCGATCACCGGGACGAAGTGGAAGATGCCGATGACGATGCCCATGAGGCCTGCGTAGGGGTGGCCCACCGCGGCGAGGCCGAGGAAGGACAGCGCCCCGCAGATGAGCGAGGTGAACAGGATGCTGCGCATGTAGCCGCCCATGGAGCGGCTCAGGACCGCGAGCATGACCGTGAGGCTGCGCTCGTGCCTGGGACCGGAGACGACCGCCATCTCGTGGGCCATCACGGGGTAGTCCTTCGCGAGCCAGTAGCCCACGACGAGGCCGAGGAAGAGCGTGCCGAGGAAGCCCACGCTCAAGGTCAGCCGCCCGACGAGGCCGCTCGTCAGCTGGTCCATCGCGTTGGAGGCGAGATCCATCCCGTGAGCGGACACGACCCCCACGGCCTGGTCGACCATGCTCTGCAGCCCCTCGGTGTCCTCCGAGCCGAACTGCGCCCAGAAGCGGCCGAGGGCGTCCTGCACCTGCTCGAGGTAGGCGGGCACGTGGGCGAGAAGCTCCACGGTCTGCTGGAGGAAGGGCGGGAGGAACAGGGCGAGGAAGGCGACGACGACGGCGACCACCACGACGAGGGCGACGAGGGCGCCCGCCGCGCGGGGCACGCCGTGGCGCTCGAGCGCGTTGGTGATGGGGCTGCAGATGAAGCCGATGACGACGCCCACGACGACGAGCTCGACCGCCGGCCACACGAGCCCCAGGACGCGCACGGCCAGCGCGCAGACGACGCAGCAGCCGACCACCGTCCACACGGCGAGCGCGCGACGCCTCCACGTCTCAGCGTCGAGCCCGCCTCGCCCCTCGCGCACACTGTCGCCTGCGCCCATGCGTCCGTCCTCGCCCGTCTGCCGCTCCCTTCGCGCAAAAAAGCTACGGCAGTCGATTGTACCAGCACGGATACCGTGTCGCAGCAGCTCCACAAGAGGCGCGGGGCCCGGCGGGCCCGCGCCTAGCGGTAGGTGCCCTCCGGGTCGATCTTCTCCTGCACCTTCTTGAGGGTGCGGCGCAGGAGCCTCGAGACCTGCACCTGCGAGATGCCCAGGCGGTCGGCGATCTCAACCTGGGTGAGGCCGTCGATGAAGCGCATCTTGATGACCTCCTGCTCGCGCGGGGAGAAGTCCTTGATAGCGTCCTCCAGCACGATGCGGTCATCCGAGGCGGCCAGGTCCTGGTCGACCGTCGCGTAGCGGTCGATCACGGCCGGGGCGTCCTCGTCGTCCGTGCCCCCGCCCTCGAGCGGGACCGAGCTGTAGGCGCTCGACGACTCCATTGCCTCCAGCACCTCGTCGACGCTCGCCCCGACGTGCTCCGCAATCTCCTCGACCGAGGGCGAGCGCTGAAGCTCGTTGGTCAGCTCGTCGGTGGCCTGGTTGACCTTCGCGGAGAGCTCCTGGAGCCGGCGCGGGACGCGCACCGACCAGCCCTTGTCGCGGAAGTGGCGCTTGATCTCGCCCATGATGGTGGGCGTGGCGTAGGTCGTGAACTCGAGCCCGCGGGAGGGGTCGAAGCGGTCGATGGCCTTGATCAGGCCGATGGTGCCGACCTGGATGAGGTCCTCGAGGGACTCCCCCCTGTTCTTGAACTTGGATGCGAGGAAGCGCACGAGGTTGAGGTGGTTGACGATGAGCTGCTCGCGCGCCTGCTCGTCGCCCTCCTCCTTGTAGCGACGGAAGAGCTCGCGGGTGCGGTCCTTGTCCCAGGCCAGCTTGCCGCGCGACCCCCTCCTGAGCTCCCTCCTTGACTGCGGGGCGCTCAGCTTACTCGGCATGCGCTGCGTCCAATCTCTTCTCCACGTGCAGGCGCCTCCCGTCGGGCGTGACCTCGAAGGAGTCGCATACGGCGGAGAGCAGGAGCTCGGCCAGGTCGAGCGACTCGGCCTGGTCCTCGGACTCCTCGCAGGAGCCCTCGCCGAGCGAGAAGTCCATGGAGATGCCCTCGCCCGTCAGGGCAAAGGAGATGTCGCAGGCCGCGGGGCAGGTAGCGCAGGAGAAGACGAAGCCCTCCTCGGCCGCCATGCGCACGTCCTCCACGTCGTCGACGCTCATCCCGCGCACGACCGCCAGGTTGGCCGCCATCATGCGCACGGAGCGTGCGAAGCCCGCCTCGGCCGGCAGGGTCAGCCTGACCGTCTTGTCCTCTGTGAGCTGCTGTTCCATTCCCTACTCCCCCTCGTGGGACCCGTCGGGCGCGCCCTCGGCGCGCGTGGGGCCATACGTCACGTAGGCCCTCTCGGTGGCCTCCGGCGCCTCGGGCGCGGGCTCGGGGGCCTCGGCGGCGCCCTCGCCTGCCGCGCCCTCGGCCAGGCGTGCGCCGGCGCGCTGGGGCTTGCCCGTGATCTTACCGATGGCGTTGGCCACGCCGTTGGCGGCGCTGTCGGCAACGCGGTTGACCGTGGCCGTCACGCTGGAGGCAGTCCCGCTCACCTCGGAGACGTCCTTCAGGATGTCGTTCAGGGACGCGAGGTCGACCGTGGCGACGTCGACGGCCGTGTTGGCGCGCTCGATCAGGGGCTGCACCTGCTTTACGGCCGGCTCCAGGTCGTCGACCATGCCGTCCGCCTTGCTGATGATGGGCTGCACCTGCGCGATCGCCTCGTTGGCGGAGCGCGCGACCTCCTCCACCGAGCTGCGGGCGCGGCGGATGGTCAGCGCCAGCTCCACCACCGCCCAGATGGCGACCGCTACCAGAACGACGAGAACAACGTGAAGGACGTCCATGTCTGCCCTCTCTCCCACAAGCGAGACCCCTCGCCCGAGTCCGGACTGCCAACGCTCCCATTCTACCCAAAGGGCGGCCGGCTATCTGCCTTGCCCCGGCGCCGCGGAGCCTCCGCTCGGACGCGCGCCCTCGGCGCGGTCGCGGGAGGTCGCCTCGATGCGCCAGGCCTCCCAGCCGCGCGGGCTCGGGCGGAAGAAGGCGCCCCGCGAGAGGCCCTCGGGCAGGTAGTCCTGCTCCACCCACCCGCTCGGGTAATCGTGCGGGTAGAGGTAGGGGCCGTAGGCGTCCGACCCCGGGCGGTGCCGGTCGCGCAGGTGGTTGGGGACCTCGCGCCTGGGACCGTGGCGCACCTCGGCGAGGGCGGCGTCGATGCCCGCCTCCGCCGCGTTGGACTTGGGCGCGAGCGCCACGTAGAGGGCCGCCTGGGCGAGGTTGATGCGACACTCGGGGTAGCCGATGACCTCGGCGGACCTGAAGGCGGCCTCGGCGACGAGCAGGGCCTGGGGGTCGGCGTTGCCCACGTCCTCCGACGCCTGGATCATGATCCTGCGGGCGATGAACTTGGGGTCCTCGCCCGCGTCGACCATGCGCGCGAGCCAGTAGAGGACGGCGTCGGGGTCCGAGCCCCGCATGGACTTGATGAAGGCGCTGATGACGTCGTAGTGCATGTCGCCGTCCTTGTCGTAGGCGAGCCCGTGGCGGGGGTTCGCCTCGAGGACGTTCTCGGGCGTGATGGTCGCGGGCGCCTCCGGGGTGGGCCGGGGGCCCTCGGGCGGCTCGGCCATCTGGCTCGCGAGCTCGAGGGAGGTGAGGGCGGCGCGTCCGTCCCCGCCGGCGAGGGTCACGATCTCCTCGAGGGCGTCGTCGGCGAGGCGGAAGGCGCCGCCGAGCCCCTTGGGGCTCTCGACGGCGTGGCGCACGATCGAGCGTATCGAGTCGTCGTCGAGCGGGGCGAGCTCCACGACCCTGGAGCGGCTGATGAGGGCGGAGTTGACCTCGAAATAGGGGTTCTCGGTCGTCGCGCCGACGAGGATGACGGTCCTGTCCTCCACGGCGTGCAGGAGGGCGTCCTGCTGGGAGCGGTTGAAGCGGTGGATCTCGTCCACGAACAGGATCGTGCGCTGCCCGCTCGAAAGGAGCCTGCCCTCGGCGGCCTCGATCTCGCGGCGGAGGTCCTTGACCGTGCCCGTGACGGCCGACACCTCGACGAACTCGGCGTGGGTGGAGTTGGCGATGACGTGGGCGAGGGTCGTCTTGCCGGTGCCTGCAGGCCCGTAGAGGATGACCGACGAGAGGGTGTCGTGCTCGATGGCACGCCTGAGCCAGGACCCCTCGCCCACGGCCTGCCCCTGCCCCACGTACTCGTCGAGGGTCTCGGGCCGCATGCGCGCCGCGAGCGGAGCCGCGGCCATGCGCCTGCGGCGCTCGATGCCGCTGAAGAGGTTGTCCATCCTAGGGCCTCGCCTTGTCGAAGTAGCTCCGGTTGGGGAAGAGCTCGCGCGCCTCCGGGAAGAGGGCCTCGCAGGTGGCGACGAAGTAGTCGTCGGTCATCGCGCTGATGAAGTCGACCACGCACTGGTCGGGGTCGTCCTCCCACGCGTAGGAGCGCCCGTAGGGGGCGAGGTAGCGCGTGAGGGGCTGGATGTGGTGGTCGAAGATCGCCGCGGTCTCGTCGCCTGCGCGCAGGGCGTCCAGCTCGTGCTCGTAGAGCATCTCGAAGAGGCCGCCGACCTGCGGCGCGAAGTCCTCGCTGATCTCCTTGGAGCCGTAGATCTTCTCGTAGTTCTCGCGCTTGGCCCGGGAGAGCTCGGCGAAGCCCTCCTCGCTCATGCGGACCTCGCCGGTGCCCACGCTCGCCTCCACCACGTCCGCGACGAAGGCGGAGAGCGCCCAGGCGTTGTAGGAGCCACCGAGCCCGTCGTCGAAGGCGTCGGGGTCGACCAGGTGCGCGCGGATCGCGTCCTGGCGGTCCTTGCCGACGTAGGCGATGATGTCGGAGACGCGCACCACGCAGCCCTCGAGCGTCATGGGCCTGAGCCGCCTTATGGCGTCTTTTCCCTCGCGCCAGCAGCGCTCGATCCCCTCGTCGAACTCCTCGAAGCCGGAGAGGCCGCTCGTCGTGAAGCGCTGCTGCTCGAACTCGCCGTTGTGGCAGGCCACGCCGTCGAGCGTCTGCAGCGTCAGGTTGCGGCCGTAGAGCACGTCCAGCACGCGGACGCTCTGCAGGTTGTGGAAGAACCAGCGGCCGGTGCGGGCGTGCAGCACGTCGTTCAGGTAGCGCTCGCCCGTGTGGCCGAAGGGGGTGTGGCCGATGTCGTGACCGAGCGCGATCGCCTCGATGAGGTCGAGGTTGAGCCCGAGCGCGCGCCCGATGTCGCGCGCGACGCGGCCGACCAGCTGCTCGTGCAGGCCGCGGCGGGCGAGGTCGTCGTCCGCGCGGAAGGAGAAGACCTGGGTCTTGCCGTTGAGCCTGTTGTAGGCCGGCATGTGGACGATCTTCTCGCAGTCGCGCAGGAAGGCGGGCCTCAGCGCGGTGTCGCGGTCGCGATCGCGCGCGTCGCGCCTGATCGCCGCCGCGTCCGGCGTGGCGACGCCTGCGAGCCGCCCCGACGCGACGTTGGCGCGCACCACGCGCTCGACCTCGGGGCTCAGCCGCCCGGTGAGCCCGGGGGCCATCCTGTTCGTCCTGGCTTCCATAGCCCTCCTCAGGTCACGTTCGAGAAGACCCTGTAGCGTACCACCTCGCGAGCTGGCATGGCGTCGGCGCCTGCGCCGCGATGCGGCGCAGGCGCCGCCGGCACTCCCTACGCGCCCTCCCCCGGCTCCCTGGGGCCACGGCTCACGAAGGCGGACAGGGAGGCGTCGAGCACGGAGAAGCCCAGCCTCCTGTGGAGCCTCACCGACCCCTTGTTGTAGGGGTAGACCTCCGTCCACGGCACCTGGCCCGCCGCGAGGAAGGCGTTGGCCTTGGTGGCCTCGAGCGCGGCGCCCCAGCCCGCCTTGCGGTGCCCGGGGAAGACCTCGAGCATGCCGATGGAGCCCTCCTCGTGCTCGCCCACGAACCCCACGAGCTCCTCCCCCTCGAAGGCGCCGAGGAAGCGGCCGGCCTCGAGGGCGGAGGCGAGCCGCCCCTCGTCGAGGAAGCGCGCGAAGGAGTAGTGGCGTACCACGTCGCGGGCGAAGGAGGCGTCGAGCGGCCTGATGCCGGACGCGAGCGCGGCGTCCACCGGGATCGGTTCGGAGCCGTCGTAGGTGACGATGTGGTAGGGCTCGACGAGGTCGAGCCCCAGGACCTCCCGGACCTCGCGCTCCAGCCCCTCGCCGAGGGCGTCGACGAGAGTCGGCTCGCACAGCTCGCCCATCACGAGGCGCCCCAGCCCGCGGTCGGGCGAGAAGAGCATCTGGTCGCCGTTCTTTGCGCGGACGAGCAGGCAGCCGTCCTCCGCGAAGAGGACCTCGCCTTCGCCCCTGCGCAGCAGCTCCGCCATGGGGAAGGACTCGGGGGCCGCGCCCTCGAGCAGCGAGAGCGCACGGCGGCGGCGAAGCTCGGGAGGGAGCCGCGCGAGGTCGTCGGCGCGCATCCTGACGTAGAGGCGGCCGGCGAGCTGCTCGTGGCCGGCCGGCGTCGGGTGGTCCGCGTCTGCCGCTATGTGCGCGCCGTCGTGCGAGACGAGGCGCTCGCCGTCGGCGACGCGCATCTCGGGGTGCGCGCGGGCGGCGTCGCGGATGATGGAGGGCACCCGCGCGTAGCAGCTCCCCCGCCGCACGGGCGTCTTGAGCTCGTCGTGCCAGATCGGCGTCAGGACCCAGGTGGGGACCTCCGGCCACTCGCGCGCGACCTCGGCGAGGTAGGTCTCGACCTCGCGGCGGGTACGCGCCTCGGCGCAGGGCCCGAAGCGGTAGTTGGTGCCGAAGGCGACCACGACGAACTCGGGCGAGACGCATCGGCCGAGCCCCGTGCAGGTGCCGTCCTGGAAGACCTGGCCGTAGATGGACTGGTTGACGAGGTCGAGCCCGAGGCGCTGCGCGAGGAGCGCCGGCCAGGTGCGCGCGGGGTCGTCGGCGAAGAAGCCCTGCGGGATGGAGTCGCCGAGCACCAGGAGGCTCCCCTCCCCCTCCACCGGCTCGATGGCGGACCCGTCGAGCCAGACCCTCGAAACCTCGCAGCCGCGCAGGCAGGGCAGCCAGACCGTCACCTCGCGGACCCTGCCGAAGCCGGGCAGCGGGACCATGCCCGGGCCGGGGGCCTCCCCCTCGTCCTCGAGGCGCAACACGACCAGGGACGCCCCCTCGGAGGCGGGCACGCCGTCGATCCCGGAGGCGAGGGGAGCCGGTAGCACCGGGTCCACGTGGCGCCCGTCCACGTCGTAGGAGACGCCGTCGTGCGCAAGCCTGCCCGTGCCGGCGTCTATGACGGCGAGCTGGGCGGCGGTGTCGCGTGGCTCCGGGTCGAGACGCACCGCGAGCGCGACCTCGGTCGCGTCCGTCCTGAACCTGAGCCGCACGCCCGAGGTGGTCCGAGCCATCCGCCGGTAGGTGCCGGGGCGCCAGGCCATGCAGCTGCCCAGCATCCGCATCTGGGCGGGGGTGAAGCGCTCGGGGCGCACCCATCCGCCCGCGCCCTGCGTCACGCCGACGCAGCCGTGCAGGAAGTCGGCGGCCGAAGCCTCGATCAGGGACGCGCGGGCGCGCGCGTCGAGCACCATGCGAGCTATGCCCATGCGCTACGCACCCGCGTCCGCGAGGACCTTGCCGCCCTCGACGACGACCTGCCTGAGGTCGAAGCCCTCCCCCAGGACGGGGCGCAGGTTCTGCTTGTAGTCCCAGGTGAAGAAGCTCGTGCCGCCCAGCGCGCCCATGGTTTCGTTGATCCTTTCGAGCAGCTCGGCGCTACCCTTGGGCACGCCCACGGCGCACAGCCGCCAGCCGCCGATCCCCGGCTCGCTCACGGCGAAGCCGGCGTGCTCGGACGCCCAGTCGGTCGCGAAGAGGAAGTCCGCGAGAAGGGCGTCCCCCTCCCCCGCCTCCAGGGCGCGCCCGGCGTCGGAGTAGCTCGACACCAGCCTCTGGCCCACCTCCGGCGTCCCGGCCAGGACGCTTGCGGCCTCCGTGCCCTCGCAGGCGATCACCGTCCTGCCGGCGGCCTCGGCGAGGTCGCCCAGGAAGGCGTCCTTCCTGGAGACGAGGCAGTGCGTGGTGCGCAGGTAGGGCATCGAGAGGTCGGCCGCGGCCGCCACCTCGTCCGTCACCGGCAGGGCGGCGACCACGATGTCGGCGCGGCCGTCCGCGAGCGCGCCCAGCCGGTCCGCCGGGTCGCAGGCGACGTAGTTGGCGACCGCGCCCAGCTCGGTGGCGAGCCTGCCCGCGAGGTAGATGTCGTAGCCCACGTAGTTCCCGAAAGAGCTGATGTAGCCGAGGGGGGCGGCGTCGGAGAGGACCGCTATGTCGAGCCGCTTGGACGCCCTGATCTCCGCGGGGGTGCGCCCGCCCGCCGAGGCGGCCGGGGTGGTGGCCGCCTGGCCCGTCTCCCACCTGGTGCCGCGCGGGGCGCAGCCCGCGAGCGCGAGGGCCGCGACCGAGAGGCCCACGCCCCCGACGAAGGAGCGCCTGCTGATGTCCGCGCCCCGGCCTAACTGCTTTCCCATGACCCGTCCTTAGAGTCTCGCATCCACTCGCCCGCACCGCCGTCGCCGCCGGCACGCCGTCCGCCGGCAGGCACGCCGTCCGCCGCCTCGCGGACGGGGCGGTACGCCTCCACGAGGTCCGGAAGCCGCCAGCGCGCGTTTGCCGGGCTCGTGGAGGGGAGGCAGGTCGCCTCCATCCCCACCTCGGGCTCCACGTAGCGCCGGTAGAGCCTGAAGGCCGCCGTGCCCGTGCAGAACACCCGCACGATCGGTGCGACCTCAAGTATACGCGAGAGGTCGTTGGGCACGGGGTCCTCTATCGAGGAGTCGGACGCCCCCGTGATGGTGCAGGCGAGAAGGACGTCGTCGAGCGCGAGGCGGTGGCGCAGGCACAGCTCGCGCTTGCCCGCGACGTCGGCCGGCACCTCCTCGTCCCACAGGGCGGCGATGACGCGCCAGAAGCGGTTCTGCGGGTTGCCGTAGTGGTAGCCCCGCTCGCGCGACCTGGGGCTCGGCATGGTGCCGAGGAGAAGGACGCGGCTCTCGGGGCCCACGACCGGCGGCAGCGGGTGCACCACCCGCTCCGGCCTGGCGTGCGCGCGCCCGGCCGCGCCGGCGCCCGCATCCCGGCGGGCCACCCTACTCGCCCTCCTCCACGGTGGCGTAGAACTCGCGCTCGTCGTCCAGGCGCAGCATGAGGATCCTCCCCCAGCCGGCGCCGCCCGCCGCCCCGCAGTCTATGGCCCAGCGGTCGGCCACCCCGCCCGTCGCCTCCGAGGCGCCGACGCGCATCATCTGGCAGAGGCCCTCCTCGTTGCGCGCCGGGCGGTCGAAGGCGTCCGCGATCGGCTCGACGTAGGGGACCGGCGTGTGGCCGGCGACGACGATCGGCCCCTCGCCGCGGGCGTCCAGGAGGCCGGTCGGCGCACCCCAGAATTCCTCGCGGATCCAGAGCACGTCCTCGACCGACTGGCGCTCGAGCAGGCCCTCGAGGGCCGCGTCGTCCCAGTCCGTCCCCGCTGTGAGGTCCAGCGGGCGCAGGCCCGCGTGCACGAGGAGGAAGGGGCGCGCGCCCACGCGCACGTGTCCCGCCGTGGGGAGCTCGAGCGCCCACTCGAGGAGGTCGAGCTCCTCGTCGTGGGGCAGCTTGTCGAGGCCCTCCATCGTGGTGCCGCCCCCGTTGATCGCCCAGTTGACGGCCGCCGTCTGGTCCTCCTCCCCGTTGAGGAGGAAGTCCCTCATGAGGTCCTCGTGGTTGCCCATGAGGACGTGGGCGCCCGGGAGGTCGCGGCAGGCCCTCATGACCGAGACCGGGTCGGGACCGCGGTCGATCATGTCGCCGAGGACCCAGACCTGGTCCTCTGCGCCGGGCGAGACGTCCTCGAGCAGGCGCTCGAACGTCTTGAAGTGGCCGTGGATGTCGGAGACTACGTAGGTCGCCATGCAAACCTCCCATCCTAAACAAAATACCCGACTTGTTTTTGTCGCACAAGGAAGCGACGAGGCCTGCTGCACGATGGCATGGTGGCCACGCCGCCTGGGCGACGCCCCGAAGGCCCTTCTGGTCTGGCCCCCGCCCGGACGGCGGCGGCCCTACCTCGAGCGGCGCAGCCGTCGGATCCTGGCGCGGGCGCGGGCGAGCCTCCAGGGCGCGGGCGACCCCACCTCGACGACGCGCCCTGCGCGGGGACCGCCCTCGCCGGCGCGGCGCACCTCGAGCGCGACCTCGTCCATCGTCGGCCCGAGGCGCCCCTTGGCGAGGCGGCACTCCCACACCACCAGGACGGTCCAGCCGGCCGAGGCGAGCCGGTTGGCGTCGCGCACGTCGCGCGCCCGGTTGCGGGCGAACTTCTGGCGCCAGAACTCCACGTTGCTCTTGGGCAGGGCCATCTGGCACCACGCGCAGTGGTGCCAGTAGCAGCCGTTCACGAAGATGGCGAGCCTGCGCCCCGGGTAGCAGACGTCCGGTCGCCCCGGGGCCTTCTTCCAGTGCAGCCGGTAGCCGGGAAGGCCCCTCTCGCGCAGGGCCTGCCTCACCCTGAGCTCCGGCTTGGTGTCGACGCTGCGGTTGGCCTGCATCACGTGGCGCGTGGCGAGGCTCACCACGGGCGCGGGGACGGGCCCCTCCGCCTGCCCCTCCGCGGTCCCCTCCGAGGCCACCGCCCTAGACCTCGAGGCTCTCTATGTCGGAGACGATGTCTGCCGGCGTGAAGTGGTAGATGTGGAAGAACTCCTCGGTCGGCACGCGGTCGAGGAACTCCTTCCGGCCGCCGTAGCACAGCA
>Ga0256406_1000707_pt1 | contig 58903 bp, 44 predicted proteins | sample RumenRJG_03DNA_FD_185986 | JGI IMG/M metagenome (GOLD analysis project Ga0256406, IMG submission 185986) | Bovine rumen microbial communities from Lethbridge, Alberta, Canada - RJG_03 | ecosystem: Host-associated > Mammals > Digestive system > Stomach > Rumen | place: Canada: Alberta | collected... | reverse complement strand
GCGTATAAACATGACGCAAAGGTAATCAAAATCGAGTTTGCGTCACCCTAAATTCAAGGGTAATTTTATAACTACTTCATTATCAAGTAGTTAAAAATGTAAATATTTTTTGCGCTAAAGTCAGGAATATACTTTGTTCCGTCGACGTCGATAGCCTTGTCGGCAGATACCGTTGCTCCTATCGCTGTCTCGCCGGTAACCGTCTTCAGAGTGTTGCCGCCGTTGGTGTAATTGATGGTGTATTGAGCTGTGGTTACGGCTTGCTCCTCTTCGGCTATCTTAATTGATTGTAGAGCAACGAATACTTGGTATTTCGCGCGATGAGCTCCGACTTCCACTTTGTCATATGTTGCGGTGGCGCTAAGGGCTGTAGGCTCACTTAGAGTGAAACTTGCGGCTTTAGCATCACCAACACTACCAGACAGGGTGAGGGCGTTCAGCGTGTTTGTGGCAGTGTTGATTTCTATATGAATTGTCCACAAGTCTCCGCCACGGTTTATATTTTTTTTGTTACAGTTGGAAATCTCGTATGAGGTTCCGTTGACAATAACCTCGCCTTTCTGATTCATCTGATCTGACTTTATCTCAATGTCACTGCCAATCTTCATGTAAGCATAATTGCCGGAAAATTTGACGTTTGCAAGGTTATTGTAAACGATGTCGAATGTTTGAATGCTGTTTGCTGTGTGATTGAATGTGAGGACACCGCTGCGATCGCCTTTACCTGTACCATAAAGTCCATATTTGGAATCGTAAGTTAGGGTTCCGACCCAAATATTCTTTGCTGTACTCTTTGTAGAAACATCATTAGCTGACCATGCTAAGATGTTGTTGTCAGCATCAGCTGTTAGTGCACGACCATAGACAACTGTGCTTTCTGCGTAGGCATTGCCCCCCCCAACACACAAAAGTGCTACTAAGGTAGCAAGTCCTGTCTTAATGTAGTGATTTAAAATCATAAAGTAGTTAGTTTTGTTATTAATAAAGTTTTTCGCTATTTCGTAGTGGCTTAGTTAGTATCATGCTAAGAATAGCTAATTTCCGTTGGCAAAAGTAAAAAGATAGTTTTATTCTTTCAAGGGGGTACTTAATTTTTGTCAAAAATCAATGGTTTTTTATCAAAATCTGATATTGTACAGTTGCAGATATTTCGGCAATAGTATGGTTTTTAGCGAAAAATCTGATACTACGTTATGTGTACGGAAGGTACATGAGGGAGCGGTGCTGTTTATCTTTTACTGGATGTAGCTTAGAACCTTTTTGCTACTCCTTGAGATTATAGGTTTCGTTTGAATCCTATGGGGTGCAGGGATAAATCAATAGTAGAGAGTTTTCGCTATCATACTTACAGACAGGAAAAGCCAATGCTACAACAAAGCAATACTGAAATATCTTTACACCATTCCCAAACATACCATTTCGGCTTCCCAAACGGTCCGTTTCAGCTTGCGAAACGGACCGTTTCGCGTCCTAAAACGGACCGTTTTAGAACGCGAAATGGCATGTATTAGTAACCCATTGAAAATCAATATTGTACAGAGGCTGCGCAATAGACGGAATAATATGAATTATCTTAACAACTTGCTATCGGTGTTCCTTTCCGCTACCCCGCAGCAGCGAGGGTGGGGATAAACCCCACCCCTACTGACCGAGTGCTGCAATCACTTTGATAATCCATTCATAGCCAAAGTGTTGCACACATTCGCCGTAGGAACGGGGTTTATCCCCGTCCTACCAACAGCGGACAAGATAAAAAGCAAATACCCCGCAGCTGCGAGGGAGGACATGAAGCCCTCCCAAAAATAATGTTCGACCAATTTTTCAAAGAGGCGGTGGTGTTTCAAGTCGGTGGTGTTTTTTCCTGAGCGGCAGTGGTGCCTGTGCAGGGAAGGGCTTCATGCCCTTCCAAAAATAATGTTCGACATATTTCCTGACTTCGTCAATGCGTCACCTTGAATCGAGAATAAGTTTTTGGAAAATAGTCACGTACAGACTTTAGCTCCCCAAGGAGCAATGGGTCTAAAGCTATGGGGTAGTCTTGCGAGCAAGCTCGCCGCCTACCCCATAGCTTTAGCCCCACACCTTTGGTGTCAAGCCTGCCCATGACGAAAATCGCTAACGCGTAAAATTGCCCCTTGGGCATAAAATCCTGCGGCCGAAAGATAGTCCATAGCGTCTTGAAAGTCTGCTATGCTGCTTGTGTTCTGTTGGGCGGCATAATATTTTATGCGCTTATGCGCAATTTTATGCCAAGGCTATTTTCGTCATAGGCAGGCTTTAGCTCCATCGGGAGCTAAAGCCTGCCTATGACTATTTTCCTTGAGTTATGGGCCTCTCTAACCAATTATGAACATATCGGCCCACGGGAAATATCCAATGCTCCGACTCATCCCTGCCCTATGACCTGGGCGCAAACAGGAATGATAGTTCTCTCGACTGTTTCCCTTGCCTCAGCCTAAGACATGCTTCTCAAGGGCAGTGATTTCATCTTCCTTCGTAGCCCATGACGTTACGAAACGAACCGTAGTGTGGCTCTCGTCGTATTTGCCCCAGCATGTGAAGATAAAATCTTTCGACAGCCGCTTCACTTCTTCATTGTCGAGTATGATGAACTGCTGGTTTGTCGGTGAGTCGATGAAGAACTTGTAACCTTTTCGCTTGAAGATATCCTTCATGCGCATGGCCATGTCGATGGCATGTTGCGATATGTCGAAGTAGAGGTTGTCGGTGAAGAGCGCGTCGAATTGCACGCCGATAAGCCGGCCCTTTGCCATAAGCGCTCCATGCTGCTTGGTGATGGAGAAGAAATGAGGGTGAGCGTTGCCATGGGTGAAGACGACGGCCTCGCCACAGAGTGCACCGACTTTTGTGCCACCGATATAAAATACGTCGCAGTGCTTGGCGAGGTAGGGTAGGGTGATGTCGTTGCCATCGGCAGTAATGCCATAGCCTAAGCGTGCTCCGTCGACATACAGGGGAAGGTCGTACTTCCGGCATACATTATATATATTATCTAATTCCTTGGCTGTGTACAGTGTGCCGAGCTCTGTGGGGAACGTTATGTACACCATGCCCGGATAGACGCTGTGGTCGGCGTTTCCATCGTGAAGAAACTCGTCCATAAACATATCTAAGACATCAGCGTCCATCTTGCCGTTCTTCTCCGGGATAGTGATTACCTTATGCTCGGTGAACTCTACGGCTCCGGCCTCGTGGGTGGCGATATGTCCTGTCGACACGCATACCACACCTTCATAGGTGTGGAGTATGGAGTCGATGACTGTCGCATTGGTCTGAGTGCCGCCGGCTAAGAACCATATCTGGGCATCAGGGGAGTCGCAGGCCTGGCGGATTTTCTCCTTTGCCTCACTGCTAAACCGGTCGTATCCGTAACTTAGAGTCTGCTCGTCGTTAGTGCGCAGTAGTGCGTCAAGCACCTTAGGATGCGCACCGTTGTTGTAGTCGCTTTCAAATGAAATCATTTCTGTCGTGTTTGATTGGTGATTGCAAAGGTAATGTAAATAGGAAAAACAATGAAATAATTTGCTGTTTATTTTATCAATCAACGTTGTACATCTTACACCCATAGGGTTAATTTGTTGCCGGGAAGGTAATGATTTGTTTCTTACAATTCGTTTGACGGTTAAAAAACTAAAAAAGTACTAACCTTGGTCAAAATAGTGCAAACGTTTTAATTAAAAATCAATTAAATTTGCAAACGTTATCTGACAGAATCAACATAATAATTAAACACATCTTATAACTTAAACCTATCAAGTATGGATCTAAAATTCAGAAAAACGGCTTTGATGATGGGTGCATGCCTTGCAATGGGAGGCGCTTACGCTCCTAACGCTTTCGCAGCTTCGCCCAATCAAACTGTTCAGGCTGTGCAGCAGTCGAAGAAGGTGACGGGTCACGTCGTTGACGCCGATGGTCCTATTATCGGCGCAAGTGTCGTCGAGAAGGGAAATCCTAAGAATGGTGCCATTACCGACCTCGATGGTAATTTTGAGGTTAATGTTCCTAAGGGAGCCACACTGGTAATCTCTTACGTGGGCTACAAGACACGTGAGATTGTCGTCGGCGAGCAGTCGAACATTAATGTCACCCTGTCGACCGACGAGAAGTCCCTTGAGGATGTCATCGTCGTCGGTTACGGTGTTCAGAAGAAGAAACTCGTCACCGGTGCCACTGTAGAGGTTAAGGGTGACGATATCGCCAAGATGAACACCACCCAGGCTTTGGGAGCTTTGCAGAGTATGAGTCCTGGTGTTCAGATTATGTCGAACTCAGGTAAGCCTGGTGATACATTTAATGTCAACATCCGTGGTGCCGGTACTAATGGCAGCACGACACCTCTTTATGTTATCGATGGTGTAGCCGGTGGTGATATCAACTCTATTAACCCGTCCGATATTGAGCGTATCGACGTCCTGAAGGATGCCGCTTCGTCGGCCATCTATGGTGCACGTGCTGCAAACGGTGTCATCCTTATTACCACTAAGCAGGGTAAGGCAGGAAAGATACAGATTTCATACGATGGAAATATCGGCTGGCAGAATGTGTACAAGATGGTTAAGCCGCTGACAGCCAAAGAGTACATGATAGCTGAGGATATGATGCGGTTCAACCAGGGCTTGCAGCCTTTCGACTGGTCGCAGTATATTGACGCTGACCTCCTTGCTGCTTATCAGAGCGGTGAGAACCCCGGTACAAACTGGCTCGAGCGCCTGCGCAACAAGAACGCTATCACTACCAACCATGCAGTGAACATTGCCGGCGGCAGCGACAACAGTACGTTCAGTATCGGTGCAGGATTCCAGGATCAGGACGGTACCTTCGGTAGCCCGGCTCCTTCTAACTACCGCCGTTTCACCTTCCGCGTGAATTCAGAGCATGTCGTTCTGCGCGGCAAGGATAAGCGTGAGGTGTTGAAAGTCGGTGAGAATATCTACTATCAGCACGCGCAGACAAAGGGTATCCAGATTGGTAACCAGTACTCAAATAATATCTCTACGGCGCTGCGTGCCAACCCGTTGATACCTGTATTCAACAGCAATGGCGACTACTTCTCATATAATGATTTCAAGGCTTCCGGCACATCTCCTACGGGCTGGTTCTCTTATAACCAGTACTCGAGCAACCCTGAATATCTGCTTACTATGACTCAGGGCGCCAACAACAAGAGTCGCAACATGAACCTCAATGCAGTAGGATATGTTGAGATTTCGCCGTGGAAGGGATTTAAGTATCGTGGCCAGATCGACTATAAGTCGTATGCTTCTTCATGGAAGGGTATGACGAAAGCTTACAAGATTAATGATTCTTCCGACGGTCAGCAGGCAAGTACATCACTCACCCAGAACGAGACACTTGGATGGAACTGGGGCACGACACATACATTCAATTACGTGTTTGATGTAAGTAAGCACCACTTCGATGCCCTCTTCGGTATGGAGTATTCGCGTGAGGGAAACAATATGGGCGACTATATGCAGGCTACAGCTACAGGTTTCATGTTCGATCCTAACGGTCTGGACTATGCATACTTGCGCAACTTCACCGATCGCTCGAAAGCTACCGTTGACGGAACACCCGCAAGCAACGACCACTCACTGATGTCTTACTTCGGACGTATCAACTACAACTGGAATGAGACATACATGTTGACGGCTATCCTCCGTGCCGATGGTTCTTCAAACTTCGCCAAAGGTCATCGTTGGGGCTGGTTCCCATCGTTCTCGGCAGGTTGGGTTGTCACCAACGAGAAGTTCATGGAAAAGACCCGTAGTTGGCTCGATTACTTGAAGTTACGTACAAGCTGGGGTCAGAATGGTAATGAGAATATTGGTCAGTTTATGTACACCGGTACATTCGCTTTCGGTTCTGATGGACTCTATTCATTCAATAACGACAAGGAGTCGGGAACACAGGGCGGTTATCCTTCCCGTCTGCCTAACCCGGATATCACTTGGGAAACATCAGAGCAGTTTGACGCCGGTTTCGATGCTCGCTTCCTGCGTCAGCGCTTGAACCTTACTTTCGACTACTATGTCAAGACGACTAAGGACCTCCTGCTCTCTGTTCCAATCCCACCAGAAAACGGATTCAGCTCAAATTTCCAGAATGCCGGTACTGTTGAGAACAAGGGTATAGAAATAGCACTCTCTTGGCGCGACCGCATTGGCTCAGACTTCGAATATAATGTAGGCTGGAACCTCGCTTACAACCATAATGAAGTGACGAAGGTTAACAACGGTAACCACTATATCAAAGGTTCGCCGAATATTCTGTCGCAGGGTACAGGAGCTATCTCGCGTATGGAGGAAGGTGAGCCTATCGGATTCTTCTACGGCTATAAGACTGAAGGTGTGATGCAGAACGCTGCTGACGTTCAGGCTTATCTCGACAAGAACTGCGGTGGAAAGGCTGAGAACTCAGTGCAGGGCCCTTCAATCAAACCTGGTGATCTGAAGTTCGTGGATACTAACGGCGACGGCGTCGTTAACGATGATGATATGACAAAGATTGGTGACCCACATCCAGACGTGACAATGGGTCTCAACCTCGGATTCAACTGGAAGGGCCTGGACTTCAGCGCAACGCTCTACTCAGCTCTCGGCCAGCAGGTTGCTAAGTCGTACCGCCGCTTCGGCGATGGTTATGTCGACAACTTCACACAGCGTGAGTTCTATTCTTACTGGAATGGAGAGGGTACTTCAAATGGTCTGCCAATCCTTACAGCCGGTAACTATGGATCCAACTTCATTAACCTCTCAGATATTTATATCAAGGACGCCAGCTACTTGCGTATGCAGAACATCACTGTAGGCTACGACTTCACAAAGATTTGGAAGAACAGCCCGTTCCAGCAGCTGCGCCTGTACTTCTCGGCTCAGAACTTGTTCACAATCACCGGTTATGACGGAATGGATCCAGAAAACGGTCTCGCACTCGATTCAGCCTATCCTTGGCAGATCGGTATCGATGTCGGCAACTTCCCGGTTCCACGCACATATATGATCGGTGTTAACGTTAAATTCTAATAAGGACTCAACTTTATGAAAACAATTAAGTATATTTTAAGTGCGGCATTCTTGGCTGTGGGACTGACCTCTTGCACATTGGATGCTGTCGATTACACTGAGAAGAGTTCGGAGAACTATCCAAAGACCACGGCAGATGCCCAGCAAGCTCTTGCCGGTGTCTATCAGAACTTGAATAAGGTTAATGCCAACCCTCAGTGCTCGTTCTTCTATGCTGCTCAGCTTGCCAGCGACGACTGTCTTGGTGGTGGCGGTAGCAATGACCAGACAATGCAGTGCTATGATCTCCTGCTGAATACGGGAAAGGACATGACATTACAGTTCTACGAGGATAGATATGTTGGTATCAACCGTGCCAATGCTGTTATCGACGCTCTCAACAATATCACTGTAGAGAATGCTGATGACAAGCAGCAGTGGATGGGCGAGGCTAAATTCCTGCGCGCCTTCTACTATTACGAGTTGGCATCATTCTACAATAAGATTGCTGTCGTCACAACATCGGTTCCTGTCAGCGACGAGAATCTTGTGCAGGCAACTCCTTCACAGATATGGGGACAGATTCTGATGGATCTCCGCGATGCAGCACAGAATATGCCGGCAGTGCGCAAGACCGACGGACACGTTGACAAGTACTGTGCTGAGGCAATGCTGGGCCGCGCATGGCTCTTCTACACAGGTATGTACTGCAATGGCGAGACTGTTGCTGATATGACCAGTGAGAACTATGCACCTCTGACATCAGTGACTCTGCCCGACTCGACAAAACTCACCAAGCAGGATGTGATAAAGTATATCGACGATTGTGTTGACAACTCTGGATATACGCTCGTTAACGACTTCCGCAACCTGTGGGCTTATACTAACAGATGCACTAAGGAGGACTACAACTATACGAAGGATAAAGGTCTTTCTTGGGCTGAGGACGATAATGCCGTCAATCCGGAGTCGATGTTCGCAATACACTATAACAAGCGCGCATCTTGGAGCACTACTATCGGTTACTCTAACGGATACGCCCTTCACTTCGGCGTTCGTGGTCAGGTCACCGACGGATCCGTTTGCTTCCCGTTCGGAAGTGGATGGGGCGCAGGTCCTATCACTCCTAATCTGAAGGCCGACTGGGATGCCGAGGAAGTTGCCGAGGGCGGAAAGGACATCCGTCGCGACGCTACCATCAGCACTCTCTCCAATGACCCTAACTATAAATGGGGCGGCGACAACAATGTCCAGGAAACAGCACTCCACGGCATGAAACTCAGTCCTATTATGGCTATAGACCATGATGGTACGACCTCAGAGGATGGCTCGTCAAAGGGCAAGGCTGTTCCTTGCTTTGAGGAGATAATGTATGGAAACAAAGGCGGTGAGGACGGCGGCTACGGTTCGAACCTCCAGCTCGACAATATCCACGACCTTGTTCTCCTCCGTTTCGCTGATGTTCTGCTGATGCAGAGCGAGTTAAAGGAAGATGTCACAGGTATCAACCGTGTCCGTGCCCGTGCAGGACTCGCACCAATCGGCTCTTACTCTTTGGCAGCTCTTCAGAACGAGCGTCGCTGGGAGCTTGCCGGTGAGGGTATACGCTGGAACGATATCCGTCGTTGGCATATCGCAGCCAAATGTCTTGAGAAGCAACAGAATCAGGACATTCACTATCTTGGTACAGCCACTAAGAACTTCCGCCAGAAGGGCGGCTATGTAGCCCGCTACAAGGCAACAGCCGGATTCTTCAAGATTCCTGAGCAGATCATCGACCTGCATGCAGGACGGTTCACTCAGAATGATGGCTGGACAGACAACAGCAGCCAGTATACCGGTTGGATAGACAGTGACAATTAATCACTATTGCAACATTAGTTTCAATTTTAAGAGAAATAATCAATGAAAAAGATATTTATTATTTCGCTCGCGGTTGTGGGCCTGCTCACTGCCTGTGACCCTGCCAAGCAGGAGACCGACATCCCCGGCAACTCCATGACTGCCGAGCAGATTGCCAATGGCCTTGTCCTGACGCAATATTCGGACGACAGTTACAGTACTGAACAAGCCGACGGAAACTACTTCAAGTTCTCGACGAGTCCTTCACGACAGATAGAGATTTATACTCTCTCCGACGACGGCAAGAAGTCAAGTCTCGGTGCTGGCGTACAGGGAACATTCAAGCTTGCCCCGCATCGTGGCGCTTCTCCAACGCAGACATTACATGTCCGCGCACTGAACTACGATGGCACATACACTGAGTTTACGCGCGACGTAACGGTTTACGTTCCTACAGAACTCAGTCCCGAGATGAAGCTACTCGTCGGCGAGGCAGGCTCAAAGATATGGAAATGGGATACCGACTTCCGTGCTGACGGTGGTGCTTGGGGCAACCTCGGGTATACTGGCAGCACAGGTGAGGAATTCGCAAATACCGGTGCTGGTATATGGTGGGGCGGCAGTCCTGATATCCTCAATACTCCAGACCAGTTGAAGAACGCTCCCGGCGGTCAGCCGCAGGGTGATGCAAGTTCAAAGGCTTACATGGTATTCAACGAGGATGGCTCTATTCAGACCTATGACTCTTTAGGCAATGTCATCCGCAGTGGCAAGTTCGCCGTTACTGGCTATGACGGCTCACGTCATCCAAGTCTCAACGGTGCTCAGGCTGAATGGTCACTCGGTACGTTTACTACCGATGCCGGTACAATCATGTGGCCGTTCAAGATTAATGGCGGTGGCGAAGAACCTACATCGTTCGAACTCATGCAGCTCGACGCCAACCACCTGAAGCTCATCTATGCTACGGCAGAGACCGGCTCGTGGAAGGAGGCTACATGGTGGGCATTCAAGTCCAATTCCGATGCTGATGCCTCAATAAGCAACTACAGTACGAAAGATTGGACATGGGATGTCGACTGGCGTGCTGACGGCGGCGCATGGGGTAACATGGGTTATGCTCCCGGCGATGGCGACAGTTTCGTCAATAGCGGTAACGGTATCTGGTGGGCTTGTGCTCCTGCCGACCTTACAGGCCAGACTCAACACATCAAAGGCGGCGTAGCTCAAGGTGACGAGGATCCTAAGGCTTACTTCACTGTTGACTACAAGGCTGGAACCATTACATCGTTTAATGGTCAGGGTCAGCAGATTCGCAGCGGTGCTTATACCATCTCGAACTGGAATATGGGTAAGCGTACGAATGCATCTATTGATGGTAGTCAGGCTAACTGGTCGTTAGGTACTCTCAACACCAATGCTATCCTCTTCCCGTGGATGATTAACGGTGGTGGAACACAGGTGAACCTTGGACTTGAAATCATGCAGCTTGATGGTAATCATATGAAACTGATCTACCCGCATAACTCCAAAGGTAACAGTGGATCTTGGGGTGAGGCTACATGGTGGGCCTTCAAGAAGAAATGATGAAATAACATCAGCATAGAATTTCCCGGACTTGTTACTTGCAGGTCCGGGATTTTCTTTCCCGCTTTTTTGTTGATGTATATTTTGCAAGTACAGTTGGTGAATAGATGCGAAAATAGTTGCCGATAGTCTTGCATTTGTATCAAAAAAATTGTAATTTTGTAGTTAGATACGAACTAAATTGATAAGCTACTGATTAAATGAGAAATTTCTACATGTATTCAATATTGGCTTGCTGCCTTTTTATGTTCTTTGGTTGCTCTTCATCCAGCCGTTCTGCTGAGTGCCGCATCCATGGCGTGGTGCCCGACAAGAGCAAGGAGGGTATAAAAGTGTTTCTCGTTCCCGTTGATGGTGTGCAGGACGCTGCCCATGTCGACTCGACGGTTATTAAGGACGGGAAGTTTGAGTTTACTAAGGACTCTACCGGTATGGGAGTCATACGCCTCGACTACCATTATCGTGATAATGTGCAGGAGCTACTCGTTGTCACTGAGCCCGGCGATGTCAATGTCACTATTGGCCCGAACAGTACTACTGCCGGAACGTCTCAGAACGATTCCCTGCAAGCGTGGAAAGACCAGATTATCCGTCGCAATGTCGCTTACAACAAATTGAGATACCAGAACGACCGGCATCCGTCCGACAGTGCCACAAATAAGTTGAAAGCTATGCAGAAAGACTATCTTTCGTTCAACAAGGCTTTCCGCAGCCGTCAGCCGGCGGGTGTTTTCAAGGATTTTCTGAAACGTATCACAGGTGAAAAACAATGACCATTAAATCGTTCATCAACCGATACAGCAGTCTGCTCATGGCACTTGCGGTGCTTGTGGCCTTATTCCTTTTCTGGTTTGTCGGCTATCCTCAAGCACTTAACTACCAGGAGGAGAACCAGTTGTTCCTGTTCTCGACTGATTACTTCTTCAGCCGTTTTGCTGTGGCGGGGGGACTGGCCGACTGGATTGGCGAGTTCATCGTCCAGTTTTACTATCTTCCCTGGCTCGGAGCACTGGTCCTTGCGTTCCTCGGCGTTGCAGTGCAGAGATTGACGCTTGCCGTTGTTAACCATCACGCATCAGAAACGTGGACGCTGCTCATCTTGTCTTTGCTTCCCGTCGTACTTCTTACTGGCGTGATGGGCAACGAGAACGTCCTGCTGTCGTATGAGGTAGCGTTGGTGATGACCCTTGCGGCATTTGTCGGTCTCAGGCGTATCAGTTGGTGGGGCGATATTGTCATTGTGCCATTGCTCTACTGGCTTGCGGGTCCTATGACGGTGCTGTACGCCTTGCTGCGTATCGCCGACAACTGGCGAAAGGAATGGTGGACGATATTGTGGTTTCTTGCTGTCGAACTGATGGCTTATGCCTTTATCCTCGACGAATACCCTTTGAAAGAAGTACTTCTCGGTATCAACTACTACCGCATTCCCCTTGTTCTTGATACTCCCTGTACACTGTGGATAGTTCCTGCGGTGGTCGTCCTGTTGGCCGTTCTCGGTAAGCGGAATAATCTTACCGATTGGTTGGGCCGGAAATGGATTGCGGCCTGTGCTTGTCTTATCGTTGCCGTAGCGGCCGTAGTAAGCGCTAAATGCTGGTATCCTAAGGACAGATACGAGCTGCTGATGCAGGACTGGCTTGTACGCGAGGGCCATTGGCAGGATGTTATCGACCGGGCAGAGAAGTATCAGGTCAGGACAACATTCTCGTCGAATGCCGTCAATCTCGCCCTTGCCATGACCGGACAGTTGGCCGACAGGCAGTTTGAGTTCTATCAGGACGGGCCGTCGGCACTCATCATGCCGTCGGTACGAGACAACTTTTCAAATCTTCCGTCGGCGGAAGCCTTCTATCATCTTGGAATGATAAATTCCGCAAAACGGTATATGTATGATATTCAGGAGTCTATACTCAATGGACGGAAGAGCGGACGATGCATGAAGCGCATAGCTGAATGCTTTATCCTCAACGGACAGTATAAGGTAGCGAAGAAGTATCTCGATGTGCTGAAGCAGTCGCTCTTTTATCGCTCATGGGCTGAGGATGCCGAGCGGTGCCTCTACGACGACGCAAAGATCAACGCCAATCCTGAGTGGGGCTACCTGCGGCGCGTGCGTTACAAGAAGAATTATATGTACGACTATGGCCAGATGGATAAACTCCTCGGACTCCTTGTCGTCAACAACAACGATAACAAGATGGCCTTGGACTACTATATGGCCCAGTTGCTCTTGAACGTAAATATTCGTGACTTTATGAATTATGTGGGCTGGGTGATGCAGCAGCGTGGATATGTGCAGTTGCCTGCCGGATACCAGGATGCCGTCCGGTGTATCCAAAGTCATGGAACGGCCCCTGGGTCGGTATATGCCGGATATGTCAAGACAAGAGTAATGAGTGGTGGAGTAAATGAAAAACAGTGATGGTTATGAGAAAACTATATATCATATTCTTTCTGACAATGCTGCTGGTCTCATGCTCCGACAGTCCTAACGGTGCCGTGGTGTCGACGGAATTGCCGGCCATCTATCCCGATTATAAGGAGGTGACGATACCGTCGGGCATAGCCCCTTTGAACTTCAATGCCATCGGCAATGATGTCGATGAGGTTTATGCTGAGGTGAAAGGCAGCAAGGGCGGTGAGATTACCGCCGTTGGCGATTATGCCGACTTCGATGTCGACGAATGGCATGAGCTAACGGAACGAAATAAAGGCGGACGGCTGACGGTCACCGTATCGGTGAAGCGCGGCGACGGCTGGACACAATACCGTCCGTTCAATATCTTTGTCAGTCCATACCGTCTCGATGCGTGGGGACTGACCTACCGTCTCATCGATCCCGGCTACGAGGTGGGTGGCGATATCGGCATCTACCAGCGTTCGTTGGCCGACTTTAATGAATATCCCATCCTCACGGAGAAGGCTGTGCCGGGACGCTGTATGAACTGCCACACTCCTAAGAGAACTGATCCTAAGGAGTTTACATCGCAGATACGTGGAGAGAACGGTGGCACCCTTGTCTACAAGAACGGCAAGGCGGTATGGCTGAACACGAAAACCGGACCCGTGAAGTCGGCGGGCAGCTATGCCTCGTGGCACCCCGCCGGCCGCTATGTAGCTTATGCGTCGAATGCCGTTTGGCAGAATTTCTTCACCGGAAAGAACGAAAACCTCGAGGTTTATCATACCTTCAGCAATATATTTGTGCTCGACACCGAGACGAACCAGGTCATCCTTGCCCCACAACTCAACGACAGCAATCAAGAGATATTCCCGGCTTTCTCGGCCGACGGTAAATCGCTGTTCTACAGTTCGTCACCGAAGTTGAACCTGCCGGGAGAATATGAAAAGGTAAAATGCTCTATCTGCACGATACCTTTCGATGCCGCCACCGGCACTTTCGGCACCAAGGTGGATACCCTTCTCAACGGCCGACGCGACAACCGCAGCTACATCCTTGCTCGTCCGAGCTATGACGGACGGTGGCTGATGTACACCGTGGCTTCGAGGAGCAACTTCCCTATAGCCCAGCGTGATGCCGACCTGTGGATGATGGACCTGCGGACGCACCGCGCCTGGCCTCTGACGGAATGCAACAGCCAACAGACTGAAAGCTACCACAACTGGAGTGCCGACAGCCACTGGTTCGTATTCTCGTCGAAACGGGAGGACGGCGTGCACACACGGCTTTATCTCTCGTCGGTCGACGACAAGGGTAGGGCGACAAAGCCGTTCCTTCTGCCGCAGCAGAATCCGTGGAAATACTACCATGCCCAGTTTAAGGCATATAACGTTCCTGACTTCACGCTGACGAAGGTCAATCTCGATATGCATCAGGTAGCACGCGATATCCTCGAAGGAAAACGCACTCAGGTGACGGTCAGAAAGTAGTCTCGTAATAATGATAGGAAATAAAGACTTGTTTTATGAAATACATTCAACGATATTGGAAAATTGTAGTCTCAGTGGTCTTCGCCATCGCTGTGGCCGTGTTCTGGGCTTTGCCGGCGGTGAGTCTGCTGAGCTATCATGAGCAGTATCAGCTCTTCCTCTTCACTGCCGACTACTTCAGGGAGCGTTTGGCGGTGCCCGGCGGACTGGCCGATTATATTGCGGAGTTCATCACACAGTGGAACTACATTTTTGTTGTTGGGGCTATACTCCTCGCACTGTTGTTCTTTGTCTTCCAGCGCCTTACGTGGCTGATAGCAAAGGACGAGGAGACAGCCGATGTGTGGTATCCGTTGAGTTTCGTCCCGGCGATACTGCTGTTGGCCTATATGTGCGATGCCAATGTGATGCCGTCGTTCCTTGTGGCCCTCGTCCTCGTCCAGCTGCTCATGCTTCTATGGCAGAAAGTTGCTTGTGGGGCAAACTCCGTTGTCATGGTGGCCTTTATTGTTGTCGCCTTTCCACTCAGCTATTGGCTCCTCGGCCCTGTTATGTTCATCCTTGCGGCCTACATCTTTATATATGTTTTAGCTAATAAGTCGCGCCGGCTGTCGCCGTGGATAGCCATCGGCGCTGCCATATACGCTGTGGCAACGGTCCTCGTTGTGGCACAGTTCCGGCCCGAGCCACTCTATCGTCTCTTCGGCGGTCTCAACTACTACCGTTTTCCGGCATATATCCCATGGCCTCAGGTCGCGATGATGACGCTCGTGGCTGTTTTCCCGTTCCTGCTGCGTCTGCTGCCGGCGGCAAAAGCCAAGATTGCCATACCCATACAGATAATTTCCGTTGTGGCAGGCGGCTGCGCCCTCGTGTTCTTTAGCTTCCGCACCATTGCCAACGAAATTATCGACTACGACTATCTCGTCAGGATGCATGCCTGGGACAAGATTATAGAAAAGGCTGAGAAGAAACAGCCCACGACACCCCTTGAAGTGTCGTGCGTCAATTTTGCGCTCAGTCAGAAGGGACAACTCTGCGACCGTCTTTTCGAATTCTATCAGAATGGTGGTGAGGGTCTTTTCCCTACGTTCACCCGCGATATGCTCTCACCGATCTCTACGGGTGAGATATTCTATACACTCGGTATGGTCAACGATGCCGAACGCTATTTCTTCGAGGCCCAGCAGGCCATTCCTAACTTTCGCCGCAGCGGTCGCCTCTGTCAGCAAATCATATCCTGCGAGATTATCAACGGAAATTATGCGGTGGCACGCAAGCTCCTCCATGAGCTCAGCCACTCGCTGTTCTATTCGCGCTGGGCCGACGAACGCCTTGCGATGCTCGGCAACGAGAAGAAGATTAACGCCGATCCCGTCTACGGACGACTGCGTAAGTTCCGTGTTTCAAAAGATTATCTCTTTTCCGATACTGAGATGGACCAGATGCTCGGACTCGTCTATACCCACTGTTATCAGAACCGTAACGCCTATGAGTATCTTATGGCTTACGAGCTTGTGCAGCGCGATATGACCAAGTTTATGGAGTATTATCCTATAGGCCGCTTTGCCGGCTACACCGACCATATCCCTTACGCTATCCAGCAGGCACTTGTCTTCGACTGGACCCAGCGCCACGGCAGTTTCGATGGTATGCCTTACAGTATCGAACCGCAGTGGCAGCAGCTGATGGTGCAGTTCATTCAGGCCTATATGTCGAACCGCGAGGACCCTGTTCTCTCGACACCGCCGTTGTGCAACACCTTCTGGAACTATATGCTCATAAACAAGCGGAAAGCCAAAGGAACAAAGAAAGAATCAAAGGAAGTTTATTGATATGAAGAAGATATATGTCTATATGATGGCGGCAATGATGCTCGCCTCGTGTACCGAGAAACCGGAGAATGTGACGAAGGTCGACAAACTGCCGGCCATCTTCCCCGACTACTCCGGCGTTACCATCCCCGACGGCATTGCTCCGATGAACTTCAACGTTACCGGCGACGATTGCGACTGTGTCGACGTGACGGTGAAAGGGTCGAAGGGCGGCGAGGTCCACTCCAACGGCGACTATGCAAAGTTCGACCTCGACGACTGGCATTCGCTCACCCGGCAGAACAAGGGCGGTACGCTGACATTTACCGTCTGCGTGGAGAAGGATGGCAAGTGGACTCAGTATAAGGACTTTACGATGACCGTCAGCCCTTACGCCATCGGCGACTGGGGTCTGACATACCGTCGGATAGCTCCCGGTTATGAGGTCTACGGCCACATGGGGATATACCAGCGCGACCTGTCGACATTCGACGAGACCCCCATCTTCGACAATCTCGCTGCTCCAGGTGCCTGCGTCAACTGCCACACTCCCAACCGCACCAATCCCGACCAGTACACCTTCCACGTCCGTGGTGAGCATGGTGCTACGGTCGTTCACCGCGACGGCAAGGAGGAACTACTCAAGGCCAAGAACGACTCCATCCACGGTTCAATGGTGTATCCTTACTGGCATCCGTCGGGAAAGTACTGCGCTTACTCGACAAACAACACCCATCAGAGTTTCCATTCCGTGAGGTCGGAGCGGATAGAGGTCTTCGACCAGAGTTCGGATGTCTTTGTTTATGAGCCGTCGACGCATCAGCTGATCCTCGATTCGCTGCTGATGACGAAGGATCACTACGAGACTTATCCGGCTTTCTCGCCCGACGGACGGACGCTCTATTTCTGTTCCTCCACGGCAGAGCCTATCCCCAGTGGTTACAAGGATATAAAATACAATATCTGTAAGATTGCCTTCAACCCCGACAATGGCACTTTCGGCACACGTGTTGATACCATTTTCAATGCCCGCAAGATGGGGAAGAGCGCCACCCACCCGCGTCCCTCCTATGACGGACGCTACCTGATGTTCACCATGAGCGACTACGGCTGTTTCCCCATCTGGCACAAGGAAGCCGACAACTGGCTCCTCGACCTGCGGACGGGAAAGGCACAGCCGATGACGGCAGCCAATAGCGACAATACCGACTCGTGGCACAACTGGTCGGCTAATTCCCATTGGTTCGTGTTCACCAGCCGTCGCGGCGATGGACTGTACACGCGGCTCTACCTCGCCTCCGTCGATGATAAGGGCAATGTCAGTAAGCCGTTCCTCCTGCCGCAGGAGAATCCGTTAGACTATTACGATAAACTTCTCGACTCGTACAATACTCCCGACTTCACGACGAAGCCTGTCAAACTTGACGAAAGGGAGATGGGACGGCAGATAAACAGCGACAACAGAACAGCGACGAAGGTCCGTTGAGAGCCGCAGCCGCTGTGGCTGTCGCCGGGCGGTGCCACGGATGCTCCTTCCAACATCTCGCATACTGCCCGTGATAAAGCCTTCCTGCTGAATCATGAAGGTGCAGAGATTAACGCGTACAGCGTATTTTGGCTCTCATCCTTGTGGCTCGGAAAGAGCAACGCTGCGGTAGTCAAACATTGAAATATATTTACATCGTTCCGAAACATATCATTTCGGCTTCTAAAACGGTCCATTTCGGCTTGCGAAATGGGCCGTTTTGCGTTCTAATAAGTACCGTTTCGCAATGCAAAACGGCATGTATTGGCAACCTGTTGACTGTCAGCAGGATACAAAGACAATCCAAAGCACTGAACCTTGTGAATTATCTTTACATACTGTTTACCGGTATCCTCCTGTCGTCCCGGCCCTCTCTATAATATAATGTGGGCTGACGAAAGAAGAATCCGTAGGCGGTTAATGAGAGTTAAAAATGCTAATGACCAATAAATAAGTTGGCGGAGCAGAATAAATATCATATTTTTGTAAGCTAATAAACTTTCAATTAATTAGATGGAATTATGGATTACAACGATTTTACAAGAGTGGTCGACGAGAAGGAACGCGGCCTCGAAATGCAGGTCGCCTTTCCTGCGCTGATGCGAAAAGTCTACGGCTGGATGGCCTTGGCTCTGGTTATTACCGGGCTCACATCATATATGGTAGCGTCGTCGCCGGGACTGATGCAGATGATTTTTGCCAACCGACTTGTCTTCTGGGGAATGGTGATAGCCGAGTTTGCTATCGTCTTTGTCATCTCCGGACGCATCAACCGCTTGTCGCTGGTATCGGCAACGACATGGTTTGTCGTCTATTCGGTTCTGAACGGAGCCCTGCTGTCCTTCATCTTTATGGTTTACACGCAGACGGCAATCACCGAGGTCTTCTTCATCACCGCCGGAACGTTTGGCGCGATGGCCCTTATAGGCTCGACAACGAAGCGCGACCTGACAAAACTCGGCGGTATTCTCTTCATGGCGCTCATCGGTCTGATTATTGCTTCGGTCGTGAACTTCTTCGTTCAGAGCAATACCCTCGACCTCATCGTAAGCTATGTGGGAGTCCTGATCTTCGTGGGACTCACGGCTTGGGATGCCCAGCAGATTAAGCGGATGCTCGCTATGGCCCCCGATGCCGGCGAGGGAGCGCAGAAGATTGCCCTCTTGGGAGCTCTGAATCTTTATCTCGACTTCATTAACCTGTTCCTCTATCTGCTCCGTATATTCGGTGGAAGAGATGATTAATGCAATTTAATGCATATATAACAGGCTAAAACAATATCGGGGGTAATTATTGTATATTCTTTGTAAGAATATGCTGATATAAGGAAAATGCAAGAATTCGTTTACGAATTCTTGCATTTTTCTTGTTTGTGCGCTGAAAATTGTATATCTTTGCAAACGAAAACGGATAAATATCCTATGACAAAGGCAAAGACAAACAGATTGGAGGCGTTGAAGATGATCATCTCGAGTCAGGAACTTGGCTCGCAGAACGAACTCCTCAATGCCCTTTCGCGAGAAGGCTATTATCTCACGCAGGCTACTCTCAGCCGCGATTTGAAGCAACTGAAGGTGGCTAAGGCTGCGTCGATGAATGGCAAGTATGTATATGTTCTGCCCAACGAGACTATGTACCGAAGGGTGAAGACTCCGCGCCGGGCGAGCGATATGCAGCTTGTCAGCGGTTTCCTGTCTATTAATTTCTCCGGGAATATGGGTGTTATACGTACGCGTCCGGGCTATGCGAGCAGCATCGCATACAATATCGACAACAGCGATGTGCCCGATGTGTTGGGCACTATTGCCGGCGATGATACCATTTTCATCGTCGTTAAGGAGGGAGCCGATTATGACGATGTCATCGATGAGTTGAGTTACATTATTCCAGACATAGACAACTATGAAAGATAATATAGAGGTGAAAGTTGCCGACGCTTCGCACGAGAAGTATGTCGACACCATTTTGAAGACTATCTCCGATGCTGCCAAGGTGCGCGGCACGGGTATAGCCAAGCGTACCCATGAGTATCTTGCCACGAAGATGCGTGAGGCAAAGGCTGTCATTGCCCTTGACGGCGATAAGTTTGCCGGGTTCAGCTACATTGAGACGTGGGGCAACAAGCAGTATGTGACGACGTCAGGACTGATAGTCCATCCCGACTACCGCGGTCTGGGACTGTCGAAGCGCATCAAGAATCTGACTTTCACCCTTGCCCGTGTGCGATGGCCGCAGGCAAAGATCTTCTCGCTGACATCGGGCTCGGCGGTGATGAAGATGAACACACAGTTGGGTTATCACCCCGTGACGTTCAATGATCTCACCGACGATGAGTCGTTCTGGCGCGGCTGCGAGGGCTGTATCAATGTCGATGTCCTTCACCGCACTAACCGCCGCTACTGCATTTGTACGGCGATGCTCTACGATCCTGAGGAACATCTCCCGGCAAAACTCAGCAAGGAGGTCCTCGAGAGAATCAAGAAGATTGACGGCATAAAGTAAAGAAATCTCCCAACCATTATATATTTATAAACCTTGTTCGCTCGTCCCGGCGAAATTTCCAGCCCGCCGCAGCGGTCGGCGTCAGCACAGCGACATCTCCGACGAGGTAATCGCGGGGGCTAAAACGAACAGAAAACGATTTTCATTATGGCAAAGAAAGTAGTTGTCGCCTACAGTGGCGGTCTTGATACAAGTTATACGGTGATGAAACTCAGTCAGGAAGGCTGGGAGGTGTATGCCGCATCGGCAAATACCGGAGGTTTCAGCGCTGAGCAGTTGAAGCAGAATGAGGCCAACGCCTATAAGCTCGGTGCCAAGGAATATGTTACCCTCGACGTCACTCAGGAATACTATGAGAAGTCGCTGAAGTTCATGATCTTCGGCAATGTCCTGCGCAATAACTGCTATCCCATCTCCGTCTCGTCGGAACGCATCTTCCAGGCCATAGCCATAGCGCGCTATGCCAATGAGATTGGGGCTGATGCCATAGCCCATGGCAGCACTGGTGCGGGCAACGACCAGATACGTTTCGATATGACTTTCCAGGTGCTGGCACCGGGAAAGGAGATTATCACCATGACCCGCGATAAGGCCCTGAGCCGTAAGGAGGAGGTCGACTATCTCAACGAGCACGGGTTCTATGCTGACTTCACAAAGCTGAAATATTCATATAATGTGGGCCTGTGGGGAACGTCCATCTGTGGTGGTGAGCTCCTCGACCCCACCCAGGGACTGCCCGAGGAGGCCTATCTGAAACATGTCACTGCCAAGGAGCCTGAGGCCCGTCTGACGATAACCTTCAAGCATGGCGAGATTGATGCCGTCAACGGCGAGCACTTCGACGATAAGGTCAAGGCCATCCAGGCCATTGAGGAGATTGGCGCCAGCTATGCCATCGGCCGCGACTGCAATGTCGGCGACACCATTATAGGGATTAAGGGCCGTGTGGGTTTTGAGGCTGCCGCACCAAAACTGATTATCGAGGCTCACCGGCTATTGGAGAAGTCGACGCTGAGCAAGTGGCAGCAGTACTGGAAGGACCAGATAGGCAACTGGTACGGAATGTTCCTCCACGAGAGTGAGTATCTCGAGCCGGTGATGCCCGACATGGAAGCCTTCCTGACAAGCTCGCAGCGACATGTCAACGGCACGGCCATTCTGAAACTGCGTCCTTATGGCTTTGAGACTGTCGGCGTGGATTCTGATGACGACCTTACAAAGTCGAAACTCGGCGAGTATGGTGAGATGCAGCACGGATGGACAGCCGACGATGCCAAGGGATTCATAAAGATTCTCAGTACGCCGCTGAAAGTATATTACGGTACTCACCCCGACGAGAAAAGATAACACATTCCATCAGCCAGGACCGATGCTCCGCTGTAGCACTATAGGCTGACGGCGGCATCGGTGGCTGTAATATTCACATAGGAAAAAGATACATTGTTATGGTAAGAGTAGGAATATTAGGAGCTGCCGGATATACTGGCGGTGAACTGATAAGGCTGTTGGTCAATCATCCCGACGTGGGACTGGTCTTTGCCAATTCGGAGAGCAACGCCGGCAATTACATCACCGATGTGCACGAAGGGCTCTATGGCGATACCGACTTGAAGTTCACGTCGGCGATGCCGTTCGACGATGTCGATGTAGTGTTCTTCTGTTTCGGTCATGGCAAGAGTGAGGCATTCATGAAAGAGCATGCCATTCCCGATAGTGTCAGGATTATCGACCTTGCCCAGGACTTCCGCTGGAAACCGAAGGAGGTCGTCAGCACTCCTACACCTACCTCCGATGCCCATGACTTCGTCTATGGTCTTCCCGAAATCAACAGGGAGGCTATCCGTCATGCGCGCCACATAGCCAATCCCGGCTGCTTCGCCACCTGCATCCAGCTGGCTCTCTTGCCCGCTGCCGCCATGCATCTCCTCGACAGCGACGTGGCCGTCAATGCCATCACCGGTGCCACGGGAGCCGGGGTGAAACCCGGACCGACAAAGCACTTTGCGTGGCGCGACAACAATATGAGTGTCTATAAGGTGTTTACGCACCAGCACCTCACCGAGATCCGGCAGAGCATAGAGCAGGTCCAGGGCTCGTTCGACGCTAAGATAGACTTCATCCCTTACCGTGGCGACTTCCCACGTGGCATCTTCGCCACTGCCGTCGTCCATACCGATGCCGATGAGGCTGCCATCATCGACGGCTACCGCAACTTCTATCGCGATGCGGCGTTTACCCACTATGTCGACAAGGCCCTCGACCTCAAGCAGGTCGTAAATACCAATAAGGCCCTCGTTCACTGCGAGAAGATCGACGGAAAACTTTTTATCACTTCATGTATCGACAATCTCCTCAAAGGCGCTGTGGGACAGGCGGTTCAGAATATGAACCTTATGTTCGGACTCGACGAGAGAGATGGATTGAGACTTAAAGCTTCAGCATTCTAAGATATGAAAACATTCGACGTATATCCACTTTATAATGTAAACATCGTCAAGGGCAAAGGCTGCAAGGTCTGGGACGAGAACGGTCAGGAATATCTTGACCTCTACGGTGGTCATGCCGTCATCAGTATCGGCCACTGCCATCCCCATTATGTCAGCATGCTGACACGGCAGCTCAATAATCTTGGCTTTTACAGCAATTCGGTCATCAATAAGCTGCAGGTTGAACTTGCCGAACGCCTTGGCAGAATCAGCGGTTACGACGACTATCAGCTGTTTCTTATTAACTCCGGGGCTGAGGCTAATGAGAATGCCCTCAAACTCGCCTCGTTCCAGAACGGCCGCAAGCGCGTCCTTGCCATCGACAAGTCGTTCCACGGCCGCACCTCGTTGGCTGTCGAGGTGACTGATAATCCAAAGATTGTAGCACCCATTAACGCCAATGACCACGTTACGTTTCTTCCCATCAACGACCTTAGTGCCTGGGAGAAAGAGTTAGCTAAAGGCGATGTATGTGCCTGTATATTAGAGTGTATACAAGGTGTCGGCGGCTGCAATGTCGTCGATGCTGAATTTGCGCAGGGCTTGGCTGCCGCCTGCAAGAAATATGGCACCGTGCTCATCTGCGACGAGATACAGTGCGGTTATGGTCGTAGCGGACGCTTCTTCGCCCACCAGTGGCTCGGCATCCGTCCCGACCTGATTACTGTGGCAAAGGGTATCGGCAACGGATTCCCTATGGCCGGTGTGCTCATCTCGCCGGAGTTCAAGCCCGTCTATGGGCGTCTCGGCACGACGTTTGGCGGGAACCATTTGGCTTGTACAGCCGCCCTCGCCGTTCTCGATGTCATCGAGAAGGAGCATCTCGTCGAGAATGCCGATGTCGTGGGCAGCTATCTTATCAGCGAGTTGAAGAAGATGCAGGCTAAAGAACAGCATATCAAGGATGTACGCGGCCGCGGACTGATGGTCGGTGTGGAGATGGACATCCCCCAGAGTGAGGTCAGAAAGAAGCTCATCTACGACCAGCATTGTTTCACCGGGGGTGCCGGCACCAATGTTCTGCGCATTCTTCCGCCGCTGGTACTGACGAAATCGGATGTCGACGACTTCCTGTACCGGCTCCATAAGGTGTTCGCCACATTCCCGGCAGAACCGGAATCCTGTTGATTCTGATGTTGCTGTGGACCGTAATTCGTGATAATAGCATAACCGGCAACGGCCATTCGTGGAACATTCGCGGGGTGGCCGCTGCCGGAAAATAAAATAAAGGAAAGATAATGAAAATATCAGTTATAGGAGCAGGGGCCATGGGCGGCGCGTTCGTCGAGGGTCTGCTGAAGAGTGATACAATTCTTGCCGGCGACATCACCGTCGCCGACCCCACTGAGGCTAAACTCGTCCGTTATGCTGAGCAGGGCGCGAGTGTGACCACCGACAACGCCATTGCGGCTCAGGGCTCCGACATTGTGGCCGTGGTCGTGAAACCATGGATAGTACAACGGGTCATTGAGGAGATTAAGCCTGTGCTCGACTATAAAAAACAAATGCTTGTCGTCGTGGCGGCAGGAGTGAAATCGGAACAGATCAGCGGGTGGCTTGACGATGGTGCGGGCGTACTCCCGTTCTTCCTCGTCATCCCGAATATCGCCATTGCCGAGAAGCAGTCGATGACATTCATAGTCCCCGTGGGTGCCTCCGACAGTCAGACGGCAACCGTAAAGGCCGTTTTCGACGAGCTTGGCGGCAGCATCGTCACCGAGGAACGCCTTCTCGCAGCGGGCACAACGCTTGCCAGCTGTGGCATCGCTTATGCCATGCGCTACGTCCGCGCCTCCGTCGAAGGCGGTGTGGAGATGGGTTTCAAGGCTGCCGATGCCGAGAAAATCGTGCTCCAGACCGTCCGTGGCGCTGTGGAGCTCCTCCAGGCTACAGGACAGCATCCCGAGGCTGCCATCGACCAGGTGACTACGCCGGGCGGCGTGACCATCAAGGGTCTCAACGAGATGGAGCATGCCGGCTTCACGTCGGCAGTAATCCGCGGCCTGAAAGCAGGTCTTTAAAGGAAATCTTCAGCGGGCATGACTGCGTTTCCGTCTTCGTGGCGACCGTAGAAACTTTGTCCTGAGCAGTTTGGGGCTGGTGTCCGGCTGCTGCGGCGGCCACTGGCTTGGGCCGTTCTGACGGATGCAGTTCACCCGACTTTGCGCCGACGGTTTCATTCTATGACATATCTATTCGTTAAACTAACGTGAAAAAGGATGTTTTTCAGTACTTTCTCACGAAAATGTTGTACTTTTGCGGTAATTTATACGAATACTTATGGAAGAAGCAATAAAACAAATCGGTGACCGCTTGAGAGGTCTTCGTGAGTCGCTCGACCTCACGACAGATGAGGTGGCTAAGGCCGCCGGCGTAACTAAAGAGAAGTATGAGTTGATGGAGGCTGGCGAGACGGAGCTCTCGGTCAGTACTCTTCAGAAGATAGCCAAGGCTTACAATGTAGAGCTCGACGCTCTGATGTTCGGTGAGGAGCCCCACATGAGCAGCTATTTCCTTACCCGTCGGGGTAAGGGACTGAGCGTTGAGCGCCGTAAGGCATATCAGTATCAGAGTCTTGCCAGCGGATTCCGTGGTCGCAAGGCCGATCCGTTCATCGTGAAGGTGGACCCCAAACCCGATGATACGTTCCTGCAGAAGAACTCGCACCCGGGCCAGGAGTTCGATATGGTGCTCGGCGGACGTATGGAACTGACCATCGGCAGTAAGGTTCTAACCCTCGACAAAGGCGACAGCATTATCTTCGATTCCACACAGCCCCACTGCATGCGGGCGCTCGACGGCAAGACAGTGACGTTTTTGGCAATAATCTTTTAGTGAACCTTTATCGAACATTAGCAACTGACTATCAATAAAATACATCATGATAGAAAGATTCTTAACACAGACTCATTTCTCTTCAGAGGAAGATTTCAAGAATAACCTGCATTTCATCGTTCCCGAGAATTTCAATTTCGCCTATGACGTCATGGACGTTTGGGCCGAGGAACAACCCGATAAAGTGTGCCTGCTGTGGACCAGCGAGCGTGGCGAGGAGGTGAGGACGACCTTCCGGCAGTTCAAGGAGCAAACCGACCGCACCGCAGCCTACTTCCTCAGCCTCGGCATCGGCAAGGGCGATAAGGTGATGCTCATCCTCAAGCGCCACTATCAGTGGTGGCTGTCGATGATGGCGTTGTGCAAGATTGGTGCCGTAGCCATACCCGCAACCCACATGCTCACAGCGAAAGATATTGAATACCGTAATCAGCGGGCTTCTGTCAAGGCCATTATCTGCGCCAACGACGAGTATGTCACAACGCAGATTGCGAAAGCTATGCCCGAGAGTCCTACGGTGAAGGTTCTCGTAGCGGTCAATTCCATGGCGCAGGTCGGCAAGCATCCTATTCCCGAGGGCTTCCACGACTGGCATGAGGAGTGGCCTAAGGCACCGGCATTCCATCGCCCCGACTTCGTCAACGAGAACGGCGATACCATGCTGATGTACTTCACCAGCGGTACCAGCGGAGAGCCGAAGATGGTCGCCCACGACTTCCTTTATGCCCTCGGACACCTCACCACGGGTGTGTTCTGGCACAATTTGGACGAGAACAGCATCCATCTCACTGTTGCCGACACTGGTTGGGGCAAGGCCGTTTGGGGCAAACTCTACGGGCAGTGGTTCGCCGGAGCAACAGTTTTCGTCTTCGATCACGAGAAGTTTACGGCCGAGAAGATTATGCGGGTGATGGAGAAATATCACGTCACATCGTTCTGCGCGCCTCCAACGATATACCGTTTTATGATTCAGGAGGACTTCTCGAAGTATGACCTCAGCGCGCTAAAGTACTGTACCACAGCCGGTGAGGCCCTCGAGCCCGCCGTCTATGAGAAGTTCTACGAGCTCACAGGACTGAAGATGCATGAGGGCTTCGGACAGACGGAGACCACGATGACCCTTGGCACCTTCCCGTGGATAGAGCCAAAGCCGGGAAGTATGGGCAAGCCGAACCCCCAGTACTGCATACGGCTGATTAAGGCCGACGGTACGGAATGTGAGGACGGAGAAAAAGGAGAGATATGTATCGACACCCGCAACGGAAAGCCCATCGGCCTGTTCAAGGGCTATTATCGCGACGAGGAACTGACAAAGAAAGCATGGCACGATGGTCTCTATCACACCGGCGACCTTGCATGGCGCGATGAGGACGGCTACTACTGGTTTGTGGGCCGTGCCGACGATGTTATCAAGAGCTCCGGCTACCGTATAGGTCCGTTCGAGGTCGAGAGTGCGCTGATGACCCATCCGGCCGTCGTGGAGTGCGCTGTGACCGGCGTTCCCGACCCCGTAAGAGGAATGGTTGTCAAGGCCACCGTCGTTCTGGCTAAGGAATATAAGGACAAGGCCGGCGATGCGCTTGTCAAGGAGTTGCAGAATCACGTCAAGCACGAGACGGCCCCTTACAAGTATCCGCGCCGTATAGAGTTTGTCGATGAACTGCCGAAGACCATATCCGGAAAGATCCGCCGTGTGGAGATAAGAGAGAAAGACAGTAAAAAATAATCTAACAGCTTCCCCTCCCGGGGATGAACAATGTAAGGAAGAAATGAAACGAATAGTAGTAAAGGTGGGCAGCAATGTCCTGACACGTGCCGATGGCAAACTTGATATCACCCGAATGTCGGCAATTGTCGACCAGCTCGTATGGTTGCGTGGGCACGGCTATGAGGTAATACTTGTATCGTCGGGCTCAATGGCTGCCGGACGTGATGAGTTGAGAATAGACCATAAACTCGACAGCGTGTCGCAACGGCAGCTCTATTCGGCTCTCGGTCAGGTGAAGCTCATCGGCCTTTACTACGACCTCTTCCGCGAGTATGACGTTCATATCGGTCAGGTGCTGACGATGAAAGAGAGCTTCTCCACCCGTGGCGAGTACCTCAACCAGCGCGCTTGTATGAACGTCATGCTTGAGAACGGGGTGATACCTATTGTAAATGAGAACGATACGACGAGCATCACCGAGCTGATGTTCACCGATAATGATGAGCTGGCCGGTCTCGTGGCATCGATGATGGCCGCCGACGCCCTCATTATCCTCACCAACGTGGACGGAATTTATAACGGAAATCCTTCCGACCGCAATACGCGCATAATCCCGATGGTCAACTACGACCGCGATCTCAGCGAGTATATCCAGACGAGCAAGAGCCATTTCGGGCGTGGCGGAATGATTACCAAGGCCAATATCGCACGGAAGGTTGCCGATGAAGGCATAAAGGTTATTATCGCTAACGGCAATACCGACAATATTCTTGTAGAGTTGGTGGAACGTCCGCAGCAGACCCTTCATACCGAATTCCGGCCGAATCCGAACCCAACGACTCAGGTGAAGAAGTGGATTGCCCACAGCGAGAGCTTCGCCAAGGGCATCGTCCACATCAATGCCAAGGCCTGTGCGGCCTTAGAGAGCGAAAAGGCCACATCGCTGCTGCTCGTCGGCGTGACAGCTGTTGACGGCGATTTCGAGGAGGGCGACATCATCAATATCGCTGATCCGTCGGGCAATACCATTGCCATCGGCCGCAGTGCTTATTCGTCCGATGAGGCCCGGAAGAATATCGGAGTCCACGATATCCGTCCTCTCGTCCACTACGATTATCTATATATGGAATAGCCGTTGACGCGCTGGCACTGCGTCCTTGACGCTTTACCCGGCAGTCAATATCTTTTACAGAATACAAAAGGAATCCAATGACGCTAACAAATACATTCAAAAGGGTCAAGGCGGCGTCGAAAACGCTTGCCCTTGTGTCCGATACCGTTCGTAACGACATCCTCAATGCCGTTGCCGATGCCATCGTTGCCGGTAAGGATGCTATCCTCAAGGCCAATGCTGCCGACCTCGAAAAAGCCGGTAAGGACTATGCTTTCTACGACCGTCTGCTCCTCACTCCCGACCGCCTCGACGCTATCGCCGCCGACATGCGCCATGTCGCCACATTGCCGTCGCCGCTCGGCCGCGTGCTGAAGGACAGAACGCTCGACAACGGCCTCCATCTGCGTCGGGTGAGTGTGCCGTTTGGTGTCATAGGAATGATTTTTGAGGCCCGTCCTAACGTTACTTTCGACGTGTTCTCGCTCTGTTTCAAGAGTGGCAATGCGGCCATTTTGAAAGGCGGAAAGGAAGCCGACGGCACCAATCGCGCTGAGGTTGAGCTCATCCATGAGGTACTCCGCCGGTATAACGTCGACCCCTCCGTGGTTGAACTCCTCCCCGCTACCCATGAGGCCACGGGCGAACTGCTGACCGCTGTCGGCTATGTCGACCTGTGCATCCCCCGTGGCAGCAAACGGCTTATCTCGTTTGTGCGCGATACAGCCAAGGTACCGGTGATAGAGACTGGTGCCGGTGTCGTCCACTGCTATTTCGACGAGAGTGGCGATATGGCCAAAGGACAGCGCATCGTCGACAATGCCAAGACGCGCCGCCCCACCGTCTGCAATGCCCTCGACTGCCTTCTCGTCAACCGCAAGCGTCTTGCCGACCTCCCGCAGCTCGTTGCGCCGTTGGCAGCCAAAGGCGTCAGCCTCCATGCCGATGCCGAAGCCTTCGAGGCTCTCAGCGGCTCCTATCCCGAACCGCTGCTCGATAAGGTCGTCGATGACGACGTTTGGGGGACCGAATGGCTCAGTATGCAGATGGGCGTTCGCACCGTCGGAACCGTCGATGAAGCTATAGCCCATATCGACAAGTACGGCAGCGGCCACAGCGAGAGCATCGTTACGGAGGACGAGACTGCTGCCCGTCATTTTGAGGATATGGTCGATGCCGCCTGTGTGTATGTCAATGCACCGACGAGTTTCACCGACGGTGCCCAGTTTGGGCTCGGAGCAGAGATAGGTATCAGTACCCAGAAACTCGGTGCCCGTGGTCCTATGGCTCTTGAGGAGATGACAACGTACAAATGGCTGATTGAAGGTAACGGACAGATACGTAAGTAGTTACGTACTAATCACCCTTCGCCGCAATTCACGGATATAAAAAAATAAAGGAAAATATGAGGACATTCTTTAATGTAGAAGACATTGGCGACCTCAATAAGGCATTGAGTGAAGCCAAGGAAGTGAAAGCAAACCGTTTTGGATTCCAGGGGTTAGGCAAGAACAAGACCCTGTTGATGATTTTCTTCAACAACTCCCTGCGCACCCGTCTGTCGACCCAGAAGGCCGCTATGAACCTCGGCATGAATGTCATTGTTCTGGATGTCAATGCGGGAGCGTGGAAACTCGAGACCGAGCGCGGCGTTATCATGGACGGCGACAAGAGTGAACATCTCCTCGAGGCAATCCCCGTGATGGGCTGCTACTGCGATGTCATCGGTGTGCGCTCCTTTGCCGGACTCTCCGACCGTGAGTACGACTATGCCGAAACGATTGTCAATCAGTTCGTTAAGTACTCCGGCCGTCCCGTCTTCGCTATGGAAACGGCTACCGTCCATCCCCTTCAGGCCTTTGCCGACCTCATAACCATCGAGGAGCATAAGAAGAACGCCCGTCCGAAGGTGGTGCTGACGTGGGCTCCCCACTGCCGTGCCCTACCGCAGGCCGTGCCAAACTCATTCGCGCAGTGGATGAACGCCGCTGATGTCGACTTTGTTATCACCCAGCCCCACGGCTATGAGCTCGACCCGAAATTTGTGGGTTCAGCCCGCGTGGAGTACGATCAGAAGAAGGCTCTCGAAGGTGCCGACTTCGTATATGCCAAGAACTGGAGCTGTCCGGGAGTGGAGAATGCGTCCGACTACGGAAAAATTCTGTCGAAGGATATGAGCTGGACTATTGATGCCGAGCACATGAGCTGGACCAACGACGGCTATTTCATGCATTGTCTGCCGGTGCGCCGCGGACTGATCGTTACCGATGATGTCATCGAGAGCGACCACAGTCTTGTCATCCCGGAGGCTGCCAATCGTGAGATTTCGGCGGAAGTGGTAATCAAGAGAATACTTGAGAGTCTTTAAATAAAGTGTACCGGCGATGGCTCCGGCTGTCGTCGGGATGCATTCAAGACTCATTTTAAAAACCTAATACGATAAATGAATTGCTACAGAATATTCAAACCGAAGAGCAAAGGAACTTTTATTCAGCGCACTGAAGAATTAAATACCCTACTAACCGATTATCTCAAAACCGAAGAGGCTGAGCACAGACATTTGCAGTATGCGAAGGTTTTCCTCAGTGACGCTCAGAATCAGTATCAACAGTTGGTGGAAAGTGATCTCTATCAGAATCATCTGTCGGCGAAAGCGGTCACCGTGGTGGAACAGCCACCGCTCGACGGCAGTAAGATATCAGTCTTGACAAAGACTACTGACGGCCCGGACGACTTTGTATTCCAAAGTCTGCGCCTATCCGAGGACGAGGTAAAAGGGCAGAGCAGCTACCTGCAAACAATGCTGCTCTTTAACAAGTATCTGAACAGTATCAAGAATAGTGGAATGACGATGGGCGAAAATCTCGTCAGGACTTGGATCTATGTCGCTGACATCGATGTGAACTATTCGGGAGTGGTGAGGGCGCGCAATGATATCTTCGCTCGCTATGGACTTACAGCCGACACCCATTTCGTTGCCTCCACAGGTATCGGTGGTTACTCGGCAACGCGCCATGCTACTGTTGCTATGGACTTCTTGTCGTATCCGGCGGTTAAGGAGGATGACAAGAAATACCTCAAAGCGCTCGACCATCTCAATCCTACTCATGAGTATGGTGTGGCCTTTGAACGTGGAACAAGAGTCGGGATAAATGGCGAACAGCGCTTCTTCGTTTCTGGAACAGCGAGTATTGACAAGCATGGCGATGTGCTGTATCTCGGTGATGTCGGGAGACAAACCGCCCGACTGCTTGAGAATATCAATGCCTTACTGAACGATGGTGGCGCAAGTATCGACGATGTCGACTACTTCATTGTTTATCTTCGCGACTTGAGCGACTTCCCGACCGTCAGCGCTTATATGATCGAACGATTCCCAAAGACACCATTTATAATTGTAGAAGCTAAGGTGTGCCGCCCTCAATGGCTCATTGAGATGGAATGTACGGCCACGATATAACTGTCATCCAATGCACTTTGTAACCTATTATACTAAATTATACAGTCTGTTAATACTCTGGAAAAATGAACGTTGGACCGTTTAAACCCCATAAGGCTATGCCTTCAGCGACCTCTGGCGGTGCCTGGCACCGTCCGATAATAGCGGTATGCACCCTGTTTTTTGCCGTTATCATCTTCTGTTTCTATCAGTTTCTGTACCCCTATCACTTCTATTATCAGGAACAAAATCAGCTTTTCCTCCAGACTGGCGAGTACCTCCGCCATTATTTCGACAAACCCGCGGGCTTGTCGAGGCTCGTCGGCGACTGGCTCACACAGTATTATTACTACCGCTTTGCGGGTCCTGTCATCCTCTCCCTTGCCGTCACCCTCACCGGCCTCGCGGCGCGATGGAGTCTCAGTGTGGCCGGAATGCGACGGGCTACGTGGCTCGCCGGCCTGCTCGTAGCCACACTCCTATTTGCCTTTACGTGGCACTACAGCTACCTGCTGTCATCGGTGCTGTCGGTGCTCTTCTCCCTACTTTTCTTCTGTGGTGCCGCACTGCTATCGCGCCATATCGGCAACAGCATCTGCCGCTATGCTCTCTTGCTCCTGCCCATGCCCCTCAGCTTCGTGCTTTTCGGCTACGGATGGATGGTCTGTGCCGTGTGCCTGCTGATTCTTGAGGCCAGCGGGCGGCGGCGAACGGGTGCTGCCATAGCCCTTGTGTCCATCTTCGTGATGCTTCTTGCCGTCCCCGCCACAAAGCGCTTCTACTGGCTCGATGCCGGCGATATGTACTCATGGCCGGGCATGGGGAAGATTGTAAAACCGGAATTCGACCTTGAAACCGACTTCGGGGCGGCTGCCGAATACCGTCTCGGCAACTGGGACAAGGTGACGGCAATGGTCGAGGCCACACCGTCGCCGACCGAAGGACAACTCTTCTTCTACAATCTCGTACAGGCACAGCGTGGTAATCTGCCAAACGTGATATTGAAATATCCCGACAACTACCTTGGAACCTTCGAGAAGATCGGCCCCTCGACACCGCTGCTCACCCTGAAACGCATCAATGAACTCTACTGGGCCCTTGGCGATGCCACCTTCGCCGAGCGTGCGGCCCTCCAGGCTCTTGTCTTTTCGCCCGACAACCGCAATGTGGGGATGATTAAGCGGCTCGCCGAGGTCAATATCGTCAGCGGTGACACGAAGGCTGCCGACAAGTATCTGCGGTTGCTCGACAAGACCGCCGTCTACCATTCGTGGGCTCTCGCGGCTCCGCATAATCCCGTCTATGCCGCTAAAAAGTCGATGGTGAACCGCAAGGATACCCTTCGCACCAGCGACAATGCCCACGTGATAATGATGGAACTCCTCGACAGTAACCCGCGTAACACCGTGGCCCTCGATTATATTCTCTGTAGTGACCTGATGCTGAAGGACATAGCTAACTTCAAGCGCGACTACGACCGCTACTGCATGCGCAACGGCGCGGGGCGTATCTTCCCCGTCTACCAGGAGGCACTGATGATATGGCTCGCCGGAACGGGGGCCAGCCAGACCACGTGGGAGAAATACATCAAGATGCCGGAACTCATCAAGCGGTTCTCCGACTACAACGCAATGAGGGGCAACAGTGCCTTCAGCGATACCTATTGGTATTGGTTCGACACCCACAAGGCTCCAGAGGTCAAATAGTTTCACCCCTTCGGGAAAATAAAAATTATTAACAGACAATCAACTATCGAAGAATGATGAACAAGAATGTTCTATATTATATAAAAGGTGTCGTCGCCCTGACCATCCTTATCCTCCTTGCGGCCTGCTCGCCACACGTCGAGAACGCCGTAGTGAAGGATACCCTGCCACCGATATATCCCGACTATACCGACGTGACAATACCACGTAATATCGCACCGCTCAACTTCATGCTCCGTGGCGATGTCCAGGCGGTCAGCGTCAGCATCAACGGCGAGACGGTCGTAGCTGCCGACGGCCGCAAGGTTGTCTTCGATGACGGTCAGTGGCATGAGATGATGGAGAAGAACGCAGGTAAGGAGCTTACAGTCAAGGTGTTCGCCGAGAATGACGGCCAGTGGACAGCCTACAAGACCTTCCGGTGGACCGTTGCCGCCGACACCATCGACCAGATACTCACCTACCGGCTCATCGAACCCGACTACGAGGTGTGGAACCACCTCCAGATTCAGCAGCGGAACATTACGAATTTCGATACCAAGCCCCTTGCCGACTGGCATCTCCAGGAGAACCGGTGCATGAACTGTCATGGATTCTCCAACCGCGACCCGCAGCTCTCGATGATGTATGTCAGAGGAAAGGGTGGGGGAGCAATCCTCAACGACCATGGCCACATGCGCAAACTGAACCTCAAGGCGTCGACACCCACCGACTCGATGGTCTCGTCGAGCGTCTATTATGGTTTCTCGCCGTCGGGGCGCTATGTTGTCTTCTCCACCAATATCATCATTCCGGCCTTCCATGCGCGTCCCGACAAGCGGCTGGAGGTGTACGACACCAAGAGCGATGTTTATGTTGCCGATCTCAAGACTCATACCATCATCCTCGACCCTCAGCTCGCCGACACCACGAAGTTGGAAACGTTCCCGACATTCTCGCCCGACGGAAAATTCATCTACTACTGCTCGGCCGATAAGCGGGGGCTGTATTCTAAGAATCTCCGCGGCTTACAATACAGCCTCCTCCGCATCCCCTTCGATGAGGCAAAGGGAACGATTGGCGATAAAGTCGATACCCTCGTCAATGCCGACAGGAATACCGACGGAAGACAAAAGCTGTCGGTCTGTCATCCGAAAATATCCCCCGACGGCCGCTATCTTCTCTACACCGTCGCCGACTATGGCACCTTCCCCATCTGGCATCAGGAGAGCGACCTGCGGATGATGGACCTTACGACCGGGCGGGTCGACTCGCTCGGCATCGTAAACAGCAACAAGAGCGACACTTATCACTCATGGTCGTCGAACAGCCGGTGGTTTGTCTTCGCCTCGAAACGCGACGACGGACAATATGGAAAGCCCTACTTCTGCTATGTCGACAGCAAAGGGGTGGCACATAAGCCTTTCGTACTGCCACAGGCCGATCCCGAATTCTACGACGACAACCTCAAGAGCTTCAACGTCCCCGAACTCGGCCGGGCCCCGCTGCCCTTCGATGCTGCCGACGTGGAGCGCGCAATGAAACTCGATGCCGAGAGTTTCTCATTGAAGCGTGACCGCTGATAGTCGCCACCCCCGCTCCGATTAGGTGGCTGTTCCCGTTGGGTCGCGATTGCATCTATAGCTCACTTCTCAGTCGGGTACATCGTTAGCCAATAGCTTGGAATCCATCCCGTGCACCATGAATATCCATCTTGAACCCGATAAATGAAGAATTCTGATTGTAACAATATTTCAAACATGGTATGTTTTGTAGGTGCTTGTGCTACGCATTGAATATCAGCGACTTACAATTTGTGCCTTTTTGCTTTCCGAAACGGCCTGTTTTGCATCGCGAAATGGGCCGTTTCGCGTCCTGAAACGGACCGTTTCGCAACGCAAAACGGCCCTTGTGGAATGGCTGTAAAGATATTTCACAGTCAAAGTTCGTGCTTGCCGGTCGCTCCAGTTCACGATTCGGCCTTCTCGGCCAATAAGTGGATGCACCTAATCGCGCTCTTCTTGTCATTCTTGCAGAGTGATAATGGATAGTTTTTAGCACGAAAATCACGAACTAAACGATTTCCGGCAGACCGAAAATACGATTTTTCCTTTTGGGGCAATGGTGTGGATGGGAAGCTAATCGTGTATTTCGTGTCATTAAAGGGAAATAGTAAGGCACTGTTTCAATCGTTCAATAGCTATGATATAATATCTACCAGGAGGCTTTGTGCAGAAAATTGGTTAAAGAGAAGTTTGATACAAGGAAAGAGTTCATATATCATCCGTTTTTCGACGGAGAACAACTCGAAAGCTACATCAAGATGGATATGGTCGTGATGATGCCACGTGGCAATGTCATCATAGAGTGCAAGTCCATCAATACTATCACGAACAAAGAGCAGTTTCAGACGTTTGGTTATCTTCGCGGCACGTCGTTTCCAATAGCCATTCTGGTGAACTTCGGTACATGGCCCAAAGCACAGATAGAGCGTTATTATTACCACGACGATATCATCAGGGCTTTCTAAAACGGTCGTGAGCAAATTTAGGGGGTGCTGAATATTTTATGCGCTCTGCGCAATTTTACGCGATAGCGATTTTCGTCATGTTCAGGCTTTTACCCCCGCAGGGGGTAGTGCTGAGTTGATGGGGCAGCCGACGAGCTTGCTCGTAAGGCTGCCCCATCACCTCAGCACCATAGCTCCATGGGGAGCAAAAGTCTGTACATGACTATTTTCCAAAAACTTATTCTCGATTAAGGGTAACGCATTGACGAAGTCAGGAAATACAATATACTGCAATAAAAAATCATTAATTCCGTCGGTAAGTCGGTTTTTTGTGGTAACTTTGCAATTATGAATACAGAAGAGTCGTACACTATAAATGTTCATGGGCGGTTGCTGTCGCTTGCGGCACCCGTCGTGATGGGTATATTGAACTGCACTCCCGACAGCTTTTTTGCCGGCAGCAGGAAACAGACAGAGGCTGAGATTGCCGACCGCGCGAACCAGATTATCAGTGAGGGCGGTGGCATAATTGATGTAGGCGCATTCTCGACACGTCCTGGTGCTCAGGAGGTTAGCGAGGAGGAAGAGATGCGGCGGCTGAGGTTCGCTATGCCGATAGTGCGCCGTGAGCAGCCCGACGCGGTGGTCTCGGTCGACACTTATCGTCCGGATGTGGCTAAGATGGTTGTCGAGGAGTATGGTGCCGACATCATCAACGACGTGTCGGAGGGTGGTATCACGGGTATCGTTGACAAGCCGTTGGAGGAAAAATACGACGTCTTAGGCGACGAGGAGTTCAAGGACTATCCAGCCATTTTCCGCATGATGGGACAGCTGAAGGTGCCCTATATACTCATGTCGGTGCAGGGTAATCTCCACGATATGGTCATGGGGTTCAGTCGGGAGGTGCAGCAGCTCTGCGACCTCGGTGTCAAGGACATCATCCTCGACCCCGGTTACGGATTCGGCAAGACGATGCAGGCTAACTTCGACATCCTCCGCGAACAGCAGAAGTTGACCGTCTTCGGACTCCCCATCCTCGCCGGATTGTCGCGTAAGCGCCTGATATGGAAGACCCTCGGCACTAATGCCGACGAGGCTCTCAACGGAACAACGGTCGTCGACACCCTCGCTCTCGTCAACGGAGCGTCCATCCTGCGCGTCCACGATGTCAGGGAAGCCGTTGAGGCAGTAAAATTAGTAAACTGTTATAAGTAAGGAATGTTTTTCGAGTTTGGCATAAAGGACATCGTCGACATCGTGCTTGTGGCACTGATGTTGTTCTATATATACCGTCTGATGCGCGAGAGCCGGTCGCTCAACGTATTCTACGGCATTCTCGTTTTCGTGCTTGTGTGGCTCTTCGTCAGTCAGGTGCTCGAGATGAAACTTCTCGGCAGTATCCTCGACAAGCTCGTCTCCGTGGGTGTCATCGGCCTTATCGTCCTCTTTCAGGAGGAAATCCGCCATTTCCTTTATAACCTCGGAGCCCATCAGAAGGCCAAGAACCTCATCCGCTGGTTCCGCGGGTCGACGGAGCAGGAGGCCGACAAGGAATCGATAATGCCGATAGTCATGGCTTGCATGAATATGGCGCGTGGCAAGGTGGGCGCCCTTATCGTCATAGAGCGGTCGACGCCCCTCGACGATATCGTCGATACCGGCGACGTCATTGACGCGAAAATCAACCAGCGGCTGATAGAGAATATCTTCTTCAAGAACTCACCGCTCCACGACGGTGCCATGGTCATATCGAACAAGCGCATCCGTGCAGCGGGATGTATCCTCCCCGTGAGCCATAAAACCGACATACCGAAGGAGTTGGGTCTGCGTCACCGCGCCGCAATGGGCATCTCGCAAGACTCAGATGCCGTGGCCATCGTAGTCAGTGAGGAGACCGGTCGCATCAGCGTCGCCGTGAAAGGCGAATTTCAGCTGCGCCTCTCGGCAGAGCAGTTGGAGAGTATCCTCACCCGCGAGATGTCGATGGTGTAACTGTCTGGATATCATTGCTGTTCCTCAGTACGTACATGCCTATATATAAGATAGGTGTACAGGTGAACCACCTCGTTGAGAGTGCGCTGTCAACCGGTGCTGAAAAGCAGTTAGGGCGATGCGCGTAGGCCCCGACTGAAGTCTACCCTCCTTTCTATACCCCTTTCTACCCTGCTGAAATTTGGATTCGGGAAAAATATTTTGTAACTTTGCAACGAAATAGCAATAAGGCCTAAACCAACATGGCTGTGATCGGATTTTTGGTCGCTGTTTGGCTCTCTTGGTTGTCAGCATGTACCTATTATTATACATGCGAATAGGGCGAATGTTCTCATATTATACATTTTTGTTCTCGATTTCAAAGGTGTAGGCCGGTTTCGACGGGAATATGATGATTCCGATACAATACAATTTCTGTTCAGAATCGGATTGATATTTAATACGAACAATTGCTGTTTTATGCAGTGATGTAGTATTTTTGTATAAGATTTAGATAATTCAAATAATGGAAATGTACTTTATTCTGACCCTTGTCGGTCTCGTTGCCGGAACGCTTTCCGGCTCGGTGGGGTTCGGCGGCGGTATGATTCTGCTGCCGGTCATAACATATTTCTATGGTGTCGAGATTGCCGTACCCGTGTCGACGATAGCCCAGATGATGAGCAACCTGTCGCGGGCGGCGATGGGCTGGCGGCAGATACAATGGCGGCAGGTGGCTTGGTTCCTCGTGCCGGCACTGCCCCTGACAGCCCTCGGTGCCTTCGGGTTCTCCGTTGTCGACAAGACCATCATGACGCGTGTGCTGTGTGTGTGTCTGATAGTGTTCTCGGTGATGAAGGTCAGGGGTAAGATTCATCTCCCGGCAGGCCGTAAGACGATGCTCGTCGGTGGCGGGCTGACGGGATTTATCAATGGTCTGTTGGGCATTTCAGGGCCCTTGAGCAGTGCCGTTTTCCTAACCCTCGGACTCTCGCCGGTGGCATATATCGTCAGCGAAGCCACCGCGGCGGCCGCCATGCACATCGTAAAGGCGGTGACCTATGGTAAGTTCGACCTTATGAACATGCACATCTTCCTCAACGGATTCTTCATCGGCTGCGCCATGATGTTAGGCAACTTCATCGCCCTTCGCCTCGTCAGCCATGTCAACAAGAAACCTTATCAGCGCGTCGTGGCCTGTGTGATGATAGCTGTTTCGCTATGGCTGTTCGTCACTGTGTAGCCGTTACGTAAACGATGTCTTTCTATTTAAGAAATATTATCCGTTTAATGATAGTATTGTGGATTAATTTTGCTAATTTTGCAAACTGGAAATAACAAATCAACAATATAACATTTAAGACTTAACATGGATTTATTACAGCAAATTGTAGCGCGTGCTAAGGCTGACAAGCAGCGCATCGTGCTCCCTGAGGCAGAAGAGGAGCGCACTCTGAAGGCAGCCGACAAGGTTTTAGGTGATGACCTCGCAAACCTCATCCTCATCGGCAACCCCGACAATATCCACAAGCTCGCTGAACAGTGGGGACTGAAGAACATCGACAAGGCTACTATTGTCGACCCGCTGAACAATCCAAAGACTGAGGAGTATGCTGAGCTCCTCGCTGAGCTGCGTAAGAAAAAGGGAATGACTGTCGATCAGGCCCGTGAGCTCGTAACTAAGAACAACCTTTATCTTGGATGCATGATTATCAAGACTGGCGATGCTGACGGACAGATTTCAGGTGCCCTCTCGACAACCGGCGACACCCTTCGCCCAGCCCTGCAGATTATCAAGTGCGCTCCGGGCATTACCTGTGTCAGCGGTGCTATGCTCCTCATTACCAATCAGAAACAGTTTGGTGAGGACGGCGTTGTGGTCCTCGGCGATGTGGCAGTTACTCCTAATCCTACTGCTGACCAGCTCGCTCAGATTGCTTACACCACAGCCCAGACAGCCCACAGCGTGGCTGGTTTCGCTGAGCCGCGCGTGGCAATGATGAGCTTCTCGACCAAGGGCTCTGCCAAGGATGCCAAGGACAAGGCTACCGGCAAGAGTGTCTACATCATCGACAAGGTCGTCGACGCTACAAAACTGGCTAAGGAGAAGTATCCTGACCTGAAGGTCGACGGTGAGCTCCAGGCCGATGCAGCCCTCGTTCCGGCTGTTGCCGAGAAGAAAGCTCCAGGCAGCGACATCGCCGGACATGCCAACGTGCTCATCGCTCCGAACCTCGAGGTGGGAAACATCGGCTATAAGCTCGTGCAGCGCTTGGGCGGTGCAGTGGCCATCGGTCCTATCCTGCAGGGTATAGCACGTCCTGTCAACGACCTCAGCCGCGGCTGCTCTGTCGACGATATCTACTATATGGTGGCTATCACTGAGTGCCAGGCTCAGGACGCCAAGAAGGCTTAAAAGCATGATGAGCCGTCGGTCGCTGAATCGTTCCGGCATGAGACGGAAGCGGGGCGGCCGTCAGCTCAATGTGGTAAATAACGATTTGCAAACAGATATACACAAAACAAAATGAAAATTCTGGTTCTGAACTGCGGTAGTAGTTCCATCAAATACAAGTTGTACAACATGGACGACGAGAGCGTCCTGGCCCAGGGCGGTGTTGAGCGTATCGGTATCGACAATGCGTTCATCAGCGTGAAACTCCCCGATGGCTCAAAGAAGAAGATTATGCGCGACCTGCCAACTCATAAGGAGGGCGTGCAGCTCGTCTTCGAGTGCCTCACCGACCCTGAGATCGGTGCCATCAAACGCCTCGACGAGATTGATGCTGTAGGCCACCGCATAGTGCAGGGCGGCGACATCTTCAACAAGAGCTGCATCGTTACGCCTGAGGTGGAGAAGGGAATCGAAAGCCTTATCGACCTCGCACCTGTCCACAACAAGGGCCATTTAGCTGGTATCCGCGCCGTCGATAACCTGCTGCCCGACAAACCACAGGTGACAGTATTCGACAATGCGTTCCACAGCACAATGCCGGATTACGCATATCTCTATGCCGTACCTTACGAGTTGTACACCAAGTACCACGTGCGCCGCTACGGCTTCCACGGAACGAGCCACCGCTATGTGTCACATCGTGTGGCTGAGCTTGAAGGAAAGGATATCAAAGACCTGAAGATTATCACCTGCCACATCGGTAACGGTGCCTCGTTAGCTGCCATCAAGGACGGCAAGGTCGTCGACACGTCAATGGGACTCACTCCTCTGGCCGGTGTCATGATGGGCTCACGCTCTGGAGATATCGACCCGTCGGCTGTCACATACATCATGGAGAAACTCCACATGCAGCCGCAGGAGATGGCCGACTACCTCAACAAGCAGAGCGGTGTGCTCGGTATCTCCGGCGTATCATCGGATATGCGCGACGTGGAGCAGGCTGCCAAGGACGGCAACAAGATGGCAAGACTGGCCGAGACAATGTACAACTACCGCATCAAGAAGTACATAGGCTCTTACGCTGCCGTGCTCAACGGCGTCGATGTCATCGTCTTCACAGCCGGTGTCGGTGAGAATCAGGCAAGCATGCGTGAGGGCGCTACCGACGGTCTCGACTACTTAGGAGTGAAACTCGACAAGGAACTCAACAAGACAGTGCACGGAACAGAGACCAAGATCTCGGCTCCCGACTCGAAGGTTGACGTATGGGTCGTTCCTACCGATGAGGAAATCGTCATCGCCCGCGATACAAAGGAACTCGTTGAGGGACTGAAAAAGTAACCGAAGGTAACGCAATACACCTTTCGGACGAAAAAGACGAGGCACACTTGGGGTACAGACTCTGTTCCACGGGTGTGCCTTTCTTCTTAACAATTTACTGTTTCGGACCAATATTTATAACGATTTTCAATCTTTTTCTTTGCTATTTCACTCATTTGCGTTATCTTTGCCAATACAAAACAAACTATTACTAAGATGAATGATAAAATTGTAACGTTCGGAGAAATCATGCTCCGCTTCTCGCGCCCAAACCGCTACCGCCTCTGTCAGGGACACGCCTACAGAGAGAACTACGGTGGTTCGGAGGCTAATGTCTCTGTGTCTTTGGCCACGCTCGGCGACAATGTGGAATATATCACGCGTGTTCCCGACAATCCCGTCGGCCGCAACGCCTGCCTGCGTCTTAACGAATATAATGTCAGTACCGACCATGTCGTAAGGGGAGGAAAACGCCTTGGCACCTACTATTTTGAGGAAGCGGCGGCCATGCGCAACTCCAGTGTCGTCTACGACCGTTCCGACTCGGCTTTCTACTCCATCGAACCGCAGATGGTCGACTGGGAAAACATCCTTGACGGAGCCGGAATCTTCCACACCTCCGGCATCTCGACGGGTGTCAGCAACAGTGCTTTCTGGACTACTTATGCCGGCATCCACGCCGCAAGACGCAAGCATGTGCTCGTCAGTTTCGACATCAACTACCGGAAAAACCTGTGGAACTATGGTGTGCGCGCCGAGGATGTGCTACCCGACCTCTGCCAGTTGGCCGACATAATCTTTGGCGACCAGGGCGAATACGAGAAGATATCGGTTATGCCCCGGATACCTTTCAAGGCCACAGATGAGAATTATGAGATTGACCTCAAGGCCTTTGAGAACTATTTCCGCAAGTTGGCCGTGATGTACCCTCACTGTAAGAAGTTCGTCATGGCGGCCCGCAACCAGATCAGCTCTAACCACCACACACTCACGGGATTCATCTATGCCGACGGCAAACTATACCATACGCGCATCTATGACATCAATCCGGTCATCGACCCGATGGGTGTCGGCGACGCATTTATCGCCGCTTACCTCCATGCCTACACCCATTGGGGCGACGACAACCAGCACTGTCTCGAGTTCTCGTTGGCTGCTTCGGCTATGAAGAACAATGTCGTGGGCGACTTCAACCTTGTCACCGAGGAGGAAATCAACCGTCTGATGGTGGGCGATAACGAGGACTTTAAGGTCTACGCCGAACTTCAATAACATTCCGATATGAGATATCCGCATTGCCTCCTGCTCCTCCTGCTCCTCCTGTTGCTGCCCTTGGCGGTCCCGGCCCAGCGTCCCGACTACAACAAGATGTCGCCGTTGGTGCGGGAGGCATGCCGGGATGCACTCTCTATGGCATCGGCGCGTCGTGTCGCTGGTGACGGAGGACCCGTGCTGACGGCTTTCGTGAAGGTTGCAGATGCCGACACCGATGTCCTCGAAAGCCATGGCTGCCGCATCCTCTGCCGCTATGGCAACCTTTGCGTCGCCAGCATCCCGCTCACCGCCATAGCCACGTTGTCGACCGACGACAGGGTGGTGAGGATTGAGGCAGGGCGGCGAGTCACAGCACTGATGGACACTACGGCCGTCGTCGTCAACGCTCTGCCGGTCAGCGAGGGCCTCGGACTGCCTCAGGGATATACCGGACAGGGAGTCGTCGTCGGTGTTGAGGATATCGGCTTCGATCTCACCCATCCCACTTTCTGGTCGTCGGACATGTCGGAATACCGTATAAAGGCGATGTGGGACCAACTCTCCGACGATACCTTAGACTCCTCTCTGCCCGTCGGCCGCGATTATAAGGGCGAGGCCGAGCTGCTCAGAGTGCAGCATCCGCGCGACGGTCTTGCGCAGACTCACGGCACCCACACCGCCGGAATAGCTGCCGGAAGCGGTGCTGAGGGTGGGGGAGTGGTGTCGCCATACCGCGGTATTGCCTACGATGCCGACATCTGTATGGTGTGTAACGCCACCTCCGACGATGCCGGTCTCATTGACAATAAAGATTATTATAAATACACCTATGCCACCGATGCATTGGGCTTTAAGTACATCTTCGACTATGCCGACAGCGTGGGCAAACCTTGCGTCATCAATTTCAGTGAGGGTTCGGGAATGGATTTCCGTGGCGACGACCAACTGTACTATGAGATGCTCGACTCGATAACCGGACCGGGACATATCATCGTGGCCTCGGCGGGAAACAGCGGAGGAAAAATCACACGCGTCCACAAGAACCCATCGGAACCTTCGAAAGTCGTGGTGTGCTATCCCGGAAGCGATTATTCCTACGTGACAACACGCTCACGGTCCGGCTTCGTATTTTCGGCGATGCTCTCACGCAATGGCGATACGGCGCGCGTTGACATTCCTTTAGCGGCGATTTTGGCCTCAAAGGACTCCACCTACACCGATTCCATTGTCTCGGCTGATGCGGTAAACACCATTGTGGCTACCGCTTACAGGTCGTGTTTCGACCCGGCGGACATCATCTGCGACTGGCGCATAAACCGCGACACATCGCTCTCGCCTGCCGACGGAGGCCGGCGGCTGACATTGCAGTTGACCGACGACACCGATGTCGAGATGTTCCCGGTTGTAGGAGCGTTCCTGCATACCGATGGCAGTGGTCCCGACGAGGGCGAGAACTTCTGCTCCGTGAACTCGCCGGGGAGTGCGCCGAGCGTTATTTGCGTCGGTATGACGGGCTACCGGAATCACATTACCAATTACCTCGGACAGGTTATATACCCCGGTCCGAGCGACAAGACTGACGGACTGCGTCATCCGGCATCGTCGGTGGGACCGACCTTCGATGGCCGCATGAAGCCCGATGTCATGGCACCGGGGCAGAATATCATCTCGTCGTACAGCAGTTTCTATGAGGAGAACAACCCGACGGCCACCGACTGTGCCGTCTACGATGTGCGCCGCTTTAAGTATAATGGTCGTACATACGCCTGGAACTCGAACAGCGGAACATCGATGGCCTCACCGGTAGTGGCGGGAGTTATCGCCCTGTGGCTTCAGGCTGATCCTACGCTTACGCCCGACGACTGCCGCGACATTATTGCCGCGACAAGCAACCGTACGGACAGTACGCTGCAATACCCCAACAACTACTACGGCTATGGTCAGATAGATGCTGAGGCGGGTATGCACAAGGTCCTCGAACGGCTCGCGGCTGGTATCCACGACATCAATGCTGCTGATGCTGACGGGACCTCCTCGACTTCAACACGGGCTGCCGGCCGCCACGGAATCTATTCCATTGACGGGAGGCTCGTGGGCACCGATATCTCGTCATTGCCCAAAGGATTGTATGTCGTCGACGGGAGGAAAGTCGTGAAGTGAACCACAACCAAATCTGAAATATTTTTACAACATTCCCGTATGTGCCATTTTGGCTTGCGAAACGGTCTGTTTCATCTCCTGAATCGGTAAGTCTTGCAATGCAATATGACCTGTTTCGTAAATCATTGATAATCAGACGGCAATACAGACAGCTCTGGAATGTCTTATGCTTGAAATAGTTTTACATTCTAATCTCTATGCCATTACTTGATTCAACATATTGAAAGATGGTCGTTAATGGGCATGAGGCTAATTGAATATAGACCTGAGCGTAGAAAGATCAGAGGTGTAGACAAACGAAAAAGGGAACCTTATCTCACGACAAAGTTCCCTTGGTTGACTAAACTTAATCTACAAACCTGAGTTTTAATAATTCTGAGATGAAATAACTTCTACCTTTATGAGGCAGACTACCAAATGTGTTTTAATGCATCTTAACCTAAATACTATCTTTAAACCTGTTCTGTCCTATTCTTGTTCTTTTCTGATGCAAAGGTACTATGTTTTACCATCCCTGGCAAATTCTTTCAACGAACAGGCTGTTTTAATCAGTAAATCGGAGGAGATTGCAATTTTTTCGTTCGTTTTTGTTCTCTTCTCGTGTTTTTGAGTCGTCGGTTACGGTTTGCTCTCACCTTCGACATACTCCTCGAGAAACATGTGCTCACCATCGAAAACCGCGTATGTGAACTGCCATATCCAATCGCCGAGTATCAGCATTCTGGCTGTATGGCCTTCGGTGCGCGGCAGGCTGAGGTCGAGTTCTATATGGCGGTGACCATAGATGTAGTAGTCGATGTTCGAGTGAGTCTTCATATACTCCTTCGTGTAGCGCACGAGATATTCCTTATCCTCGCCCTGGTAGGGGGCCTCCTTGCCGTCGGCACGCTTCAACCGGCTGTGCTTGGCCCAGTTGAGGCCGAGCTTCATGCCCCACCATGGGTGCACAAAGTTGAGCATTTTCTGACAGATGCGACTGTGGAACAGTGCCCGCAGCACTTTGAAAGAGCGGCTGGGATCGCCTAATCCGTCGCCGTGGGCAAGGTAGAACACCTTGTCGTAAATCTCTGTCGTGATGGGCTTGTGGTGTACGATGAGCCCGCATTCCTCCTCAAGGTAGCCGTAGGTCCAGATGTCGTGGTTGCCGGTGAAGAAGTGAACCTCGATGCCCATGTCGGTGAGCTCCGACAACTTGCCCAAGAAACGGGTGAACCCTTTGGGCACAACATACCGGTACTCGTCCCAGAAGTCGAACATATCGCCGAGAAGATAGATGGCGGCGGCCTTGTCCTTTATGGAGTCGAGAAACCGCACCAGCCGTCTCTCCTGGGTCCGCCGGTGCTCGATGGCTAACGAACCCAAGTGCGCGTCGCTGAGAAAATATACGTTCTTGCCCATTGGTTATCAGTTTCTTTGCCGACAGACGGACTGCCGGACTACTACTCGAATCCTAACTCCACTTTCGCCTCGTCCGACATCATACTCTGGTCCCATGCCGGTTCGAAGACGAGATTGACGTTGGCGCTCTTCACTCCCTTCACGCTCTCCACCTTCGTGCGGACGTCCTCAAGGATGAAGTCGGCCGCAGGACAGCTCGGAGCGGTGAACGTCATGTCCATATCGACGGTACCGTCGTCGTTGACCTCAATCTTGTAAATCATGCCAAGGTCGTAGATATTCACCGGAATCTCCGGGTCGTAAACGGTCTTCAACACGTCGACGATGCGCTCCGCTATCTGAGTTTTTTCTTCTTGCGTCATTAATGTTTCCTCTTTTGACCGCAAATATACATTATTTTTTTCATTCGGCCAAGTCAGTGGTGAAATATTTTACAGTCGTCCTTTCTCGCGGTAGCTGTAGTAGGCACCGTCACAGACGATTACGTGGTCGAGAAAATATATGCGCATGATGTCGCATGCTTTCCTTATCCGCTCGGTGAGCTTGTCGTCAAGACGGCTCGGGGTGTTGTTTCCGCTCGGATGGTTGTGGCATAGGGCCATGACAGTGGCGTTGACCATCAGTGCTTCTTTCATTATCACCCGCACGTCGACGGCCGTTTCGGTTATGCCGCCATGACTGATGCGTACGGCCTTGATGAGTTTGAAGTTCTGGTTCATGAGCAGAATCCATGCTTCCTCAACGTCAAGGTCCTGCATCCGCGGATGCATATAGTTGTACACGGCTGTTGCCGAGCCTAAGTCCTGACGCTTCTCGGCAGCCTCGGCTGACCTTCGCTTGCCAAGTTCGCAGGCCGCAAGGATTGTGATGGCCTTTGCGGGACCCATGCCGTGGTACTGCTCCAGGTCGTGGATGGACATCTTTCCTAACGTGTTGAGGTTGTTGTTGCAGTCGCGCAGCACATCTTTCATAAGGTCGACGGCACTCTGTCGTGTCGAGCCGGAGCCGATGAGGATTGCAAGCAGTTCGGCGTTGCTAAGCGCCTGGGCTCCGAGACGCTCCAGTTTCTCGCGCGGTCTGTCGTCGATGGACCATTCGTTGATGTTCATTGTCGTCTGATTCTACTTTGTTAGTATATTGATTCCGCCAGAGATAGACCGTAAACCGATGATTTTCAAGGTCGTATCGCCGTCGGCTGCTGTCGCGTACGGTTCCCGGTGAGTCGTCGGCCGAGGCTCCCGTCGGTTACTTATAGAAGTTCTTCTTGTAGGCTTCGAACTCTCCCTTACCGCATACGCACCGCTTCCACCATGCCGAGAGGAATCCGCAGCCGTAGCCCATGAGCTGGGTGAAGGCCGCACGGACGCTGAGCAATCCGATGTGCAGGCTGTGATTCTGTATGGTCGAGTCAATGCAGATGATGAGGCTGTAGAGAAGTAGCGGAGCAAGTCCAATTATGCAAAGAATCAGTCCTGTCGTGTTTAGTTCGCCATCAGGTATCAGCGTTCCGAAGATGTCAAGATAGCCCAGACCTAGAATGAAGACAAGAAGCAATGCAATTACTCCTATAGTAAAGACCATAGGCAGGAGGTGGACAACCTTCATGCTCTCAGGGTATTTCTTGTAGAGGTTTATGCGGGCTATGCCACTGTTGTACACCTGCCTCCAGAACTTCCGGAAGTCGGTGCGCCGCTTGTGGTAAACCCATGCGCCGGGGAAAAGTCGGCATCGGCATCCGGCTTTGAAGATACGGATGGAGAAGTCGATGTCCTCGCCGAAACGCATCTTCGAGAATCCGCCCAACTGCTTGTATACCTCCCGCCGTATGCCCATGTTGAAAGAGCGGGGGTAGAACTTGTCGAGCTTCTTCTTTCCGCCCCGTATTCCACCAGTGGTGAAGAAACTCGTCATCGAGTAGGAGATGGCTTTCTGTGTAGGGGTGAATGAGGAATGGGCCTTGTCGGGACCTCCGAAGGCATCGGCGGGCTCGGCATCGAGCTCCTGGGTGATAGCGGCGAGATAGCCTTCGGGCACTACTACGTCGGAGTCGAGAATCAGCAGATAGTCGCCTACGGCGCGCTCGGCACCGTAGTTGCGGCTCTGTCCGGGACCGCTGTTCTCCTTATTATAATAGTGGATGTTGAGTTTCGTGGCATATTTGTCGCACACCGACTTACACGGAACCGACGAGCCGTCTTCGACTATCAGCACTTCGAAGTCGGTCTCCGTCTGTCGTGTGAGGCTGTCGAGGAGCTCATCGACTTCGTCGGGGCGGTTATAGACTGGTACAATGATGGAATATTTCATAGACAAAGGTGCAGTGGTAGGCCGTCATCCGGCCATAATAAAATAAAAAAAGGTAAAGAGGTAAGACATCGTTGTGGCTTATCGTCACGGCCTTTACCTGTTTACCTTTCTTTGTTCCGGAAGAGTCAGTATCCTCTTACTTCTCGTTGACGCGGCCTACATAGCTGCCGTCAGAAGTCTTAACGGTGATAGTCTCGCCCTCGTTGATGAACAGCGGAACGCGGACCTCAGCGCCGGTCTCCAGTGTTGCAGGCTTGGTGGCGTTTGTAGCAGTGTTGCCCTTTACGCCCGGCTCGCTGTGAGTGACCTTCAGGTTTGTCTTGTCGGGCATCTCGGCTGAGAGGATGTCGCCGGTCTGAGTATCGGTCTGAACGTCAACGACATCGCCTTCCTTCATGAATTCGCCGCCGGTGATCATGTCGCGGGCGATAGGAATCTGCTCGAAAGTCTCCTGATTCATGAAGATGCAGCCTGTAGCGTCCTCGTAGAGATACTGATAAGGACGATGCTCTACACGCACGTCGTCGAGCTTGAAGCCAACCTGGAATGTGCGGTCGAGTACGCGACCGTCAGCAACGTTCTTCAGTTTGGTGTTCATAACGGTGTTACCCTTGCCCGGCTTGCGGTGCTGGAAGTCGATGCACTTCCAGATGCCACCGTCCATGCGGATGCATGTTCCAATCTTGATTTCCTGTGAGTTAATCATAATGTGATAGTATATATTATTTGTTCTATTCTCTACTTGCGGGTGCAAAGGTACACTATTTTTGGAAAAAAACCTAAATATTCCGACTAAAAATCACTTATTCTTTGGTTATTTCCAAAAGTTTATGTAATTTTGCAGCCCGTAACGGCAGATGAAGGTGTGTCGTTGCATGTAAATAGCACAATAACAATAAAATAGAAATAAAACAATGAAGAGAACATTTCAGCCACACAACCGCCGTCGCGTCAACAAGCACGGCTTCCGTGAGAGAATGGCAACAAAGGACGGCCGCCGCGTGTTAGCTGCGCGTCGCGCTAAGGGTCGCAAGAAGTTGACAGTTTCTGACGAACATCACGGTAAGTAAATTCATGCTCCATTGGGGGCGTTGATTTTATTTGAAAACGGAAAGATGCAGGGCCGTGGCCTTGTCTCTTTCCGTTTTCGGTTTTTATCTCTTTCCGCTTTTCCGCTTCTACGCTAACACATTAGCTCTCTTTCTCCCATCGGCTTAGATTTCCTTCCGATTGCATGCAGGGCTATCCGGTAGAACTTCTACCCCTCTTTCTACCCCTCTTTCTATACCCCTGAAATTTGGTTTAGGGAGAAATATTTTGTAACTTTGCACTGAAATAACAATCAAGTCGAACCGATATCTTCCGTTTAGCGTTTCTACAAGAGGCCAGCACCTTTCATTCCTGTATCGGCTGTGACCCTCCGTAGACAGCCTGACGGGTGGCTCTGAGGAGGCATAACGGTGCTGCTGACAGCAGAAGAGGGTCCGGAAAAGCAGAAAAATAGGTTTTTTCTTTGTCATTCCGCTCATTTGCAGTACCTTTGAACCGCAAATCTATATAAGATGGGAAACAAAGTCAGTAAAATATTCAGCACATACCTGTGGGGCAATATCTATGCGATGTTTTTAGTGCTGGCGCTCCTTTGTGTCGGCCTGAAGTACGGCATAGACCTATACACCCATCATGGCGAGTCGATTGTCGTTCCCAATTTCGTACATAAGCAGTACGATGACGCTTGCGATATGGCCGACAAGGTGGGGCTGACCATTGAGGTCAGCGACACGGGATATGTCAAGGAACTGCCCCCCGACTGCATTCTCGAGCAGTCGCCGGTACCGGGAAAGAGAATTAAGTCGACGCATGTCGTATACGTTACCATCAATGCTGCCACGGCACCGTCGCTCGTCCTCCCCGACCTTATCGACAACAGCTCCTACCGCGAGGCCCAGGCTAAACTCCTGTCGATGGGATTCAAGGTTGGTGACCCCGTCTATCGTCCCGGAGAACGCGACTGGGTTTACGGCATTCTCGTCAACGGCAAACCGGTGCATACCGGCGACCGCATACCGCGCGACGCTATCCTCGTCATTCAGGTTGGCGACGGAACGCGCAATTATGCCGACACCACGCTCATCGACCAGGATGAGTTCAATGGCGTTGACGTGCCGGAGGATGACAAGTCGGCCAACGACGAGGACGATTACGAGTATGAATATAAGTGGGAGGTAGTGCCCGAGGACCAGGACGTGCCCGATGCTATCGAGGAACGGCCCCTCGATGAGGCTACCGAACCCGAGGAACAAGGTGGAGAAAAAAGTGAATAGACAGGATTTGGACATAGAAAATATCGACGAGACGATGCTCGACGGCACTGCCGACGCAGGCACTATCGCTGCCGACGACGATACCATCGACGACGAGGAGCAGCAGCTCTACGAGCACTTCCGGCTCGTCGTCGACAAGGGTCAGGAGCCGGAGCGCATCGACAAGTATCTCTTCGTGCGCATGCAGCACTCCAGCCGCAACCGCATCCAGAAGGCTGCCGATGCCGGATTCATACATGTCAACGACCGGCCGGTGAAGAGCAGCTATAAGGTGCGGCCCAATGATGTCATCACTCTCATGCTCGACCGTCCGCGCCACGATAACACTATCACCGCCGAGGACATACCCCTCGACATCGTCTATGAGGACGACAGTCTGATGGTCGTCAACAAACCGGCGGGACTCGTAGTTCATCCCGGTGCGGGAAACTTCCACGGTACACTCATCAACGCCGTGGCGTGGCACCTGCGGAACATGAAATCGTTCGACCCTAACGACCCGGAGGTGGGACTCGTCCACCGCATCGACAAGGACACAAGCGGTCTGCTTGTCGTGGCAAAGACACCACGGGCGAAGACCGGACTCGGCCTTCAGTTCTTCAACAAGACCACCCACCGCAGTTATAACGCCCTCGTGTGGGGAAATTTCACTGAGGATGAGGGCCGCATCGAGGGCAATATAGCCCGCGATCCCCACGACAGGCTGCGCATGAAGGTGTTCGCTCCCAACTCGGGAATCGGTAAGACGGCGGTGACTCACTACAAGGTGCTCGAGCGCTTCGGATATGTCACCCTCGTGGAATGCATCCTCGAGACAGGACGGACACATCAGATACGTGCCCACATGAAGCACATAGGCCATCCGCTCTTCGGCGACGAGCGCTACGGGGGTACCGAGATTCTGCGCGGACAGCGTAGCAGCAGCTATAAGGCTTTCGTACAGAACTGCTTCAATATCTGCCCGCGGCAGGCCCTCCACGCTAAAACCCTCGGCTTCGTCCATCCCGTGACGGGCAAGCAGATGGACTTCACCAGCGACCTGCCCGACGACATGAGAACACTCATCGACAAGTGGCGAAACTTCGTCAACGGCTCGGCGGCAAAGCTCGTATGACGGATTAAAGAATAGAAAACATAAGAACAGCTAATTATAAACAGTAGTTTTGAAATTATGAAAAATTTAAAGAGAACAATTGCCATCGTCTGTGGCGGCGACTCTTCCGAACACGATGTGTCGCTGCGCTCAGCTCAGGGACTTTACTCCTTCTTCGATAAGGAGAAGTACGACATCTACATCGTCGACATCAAGGGACAGGACTGGCACGTCGATTTCCAGGACGGCACGACGGCACCTATCGACCGTAACGACTTCTCCTTCATCAATAAGGAGGGTAAGGTCGTGATGTTCGACTATGCATATATCACTATCCACGGACAGCCAGGCGAGAACGGCCCTATTCAGGGATACTTCGACCTCATCCATCTGCCCTATTCGACGAGCGGAGTGCTCATCGAGGCCATGACCTTCGATAAGTTCGTGCTCAACAACTACCTCCGTGGTTTCGGCATCAATGTTGCCGACAGCATCCTGCTCCGCCGTGGCGAGAAGTACGACGAGAAGGAGATTGAGAAGCGTCTCGGTATGCCCGTCTTCGTCAAACCGGCCGCTGACGGCAGTAGCTTCGGTGTCAGTAAGGTTAAGAACACCGACCAGCTCGCTCCCGCTCTGCGCGTAGCGTTCATGGAGGGCTCCGAGGTTATGGTTGAGTCGTATCTTGAGGGAACCGAGATATCGCAGGGAATATACAAGACTAAGGACAAGACCGTGGTCCTGCCGGCTACGGAGGTCGTCACGAAGGATGAGTTCTTCGACTACGATGCCAAGTACAACGGCAACGTAACTGAGATTACCCCGGCACGTCTCGCACCCGAAACGGCAAAGACAGTGGCCGAGACCACAAGCCGCATCTACGACATCCTCCACGCCAACGGCATCATCCGCATCGACTATATCATCACGAAGGATGCTGAGGGCAAGGACAAGGTGAACATGCTCGAGATAAACACCACACCTGGAATGACGGCTACAAGCTTCATTCCGCAGCAGGTGAAGGCTGCCGGACTCGACATCAAGGATGTCCTCAGCGACGTCGTGGAGAACCAGTTCTAATATACATATTTAATATAATAATGTCTATGGTTGCTGATAACGAGAAAATCCATGCCGGGGCCGCTATCCCGACTGGACACAGTGATGGGAAGGATGAGTTCAGTGCCATCCGTCCCTTTGAGGACAATGAGATTCCTCAGGTCGTCGACCGTCTGCTTGCCGACAAGCAGTTCCTGCAGATTCTGCCCGCCGTATTCCCCGGAACGCCCGTTGAGGCTATCCGCCATAAAGCGCGGGGCTGCAAGACTCTTCTCGACTTTCAGCTCGCCTTCGTCTACTCGCTCGTCAAGGGCATCATGGCAAAGGCCAGCAAGGGCTTCGATATGGACGCAAAAGCCCTCGACACTAAGGCCAACTACACCTTCGTCAGCAACCACCGCGACATCGTCCTCGACTCGGCGTTGCTCGACGTGCTCCTCGTGGACAATAAGTTTACCACTACTTGTGAGATTGCCATCGGCGACAATCTCCTCAAGTATCCGTGGATAAAGGATGTCGTCCGACTGAACAAGAGCTTTATTGTCGAGCGCGACCTGCCCATGCGCCAGCTACTCCTCGCCAGCAAACGGCTTTCCGATTATATGCATTATGCCATCAGTCAGAAGCACGACAACATCTGGATAGCACAGCGAGAGGGTAGGGCGAAGAACTCCAACGACCGAACTCAGAAGAGCATCCTGCAGATGATGGCCATGGGAGGCGAGTGCTCTGTCGTTGACAGACTGAAAGCTCTGCATATCGTTCCCTTGGCTATATCGTACGAGTATGACCCCTGCGACTTCCTGAAAGCCAAGGAGATGCAGCAGCGACGCGACAATCACGAATTCCATAAGGGACCGATGGACGACGTAACAAGCATGCGCACAGGCATCTTCGGCTATAAGGGCTCGGTGCATTATCACTGTGCGCCGTGCATCGATGAATATCTCGACACCCTCGACCCGAAAACACCGAAAGGTGTCCTCTTCGAGACGGTGGCAAAGCATATAGATTCGGAGATTCACAAGAACTACAGGCTCTATCCCAACAACTTCATAGCTCTCGACGAACTCCGTGGTACCGACCACACTGGCAGCTACACCGATGAAGACAAGGCTGCCTTCGACTCTTATATCGGTACACAACTCGGGAAGATCGATCTGCCAAACAAGGATGAGGCTTTCCTCCGCAACCGTATGCTTACGATGTACGCCAATCCGGCAATAAACTGTCTGGCTGCTAACGGCATCACGGCTTAAAACGTCTTTTCGCGCCCAACAAAGGGATATCAATTATCATGGGGCAACTTGTTTTCGGGGTTTTTCTTGCGATTGCAAGTCCAATGAACGAGGTCTTTTCTTCCCGGAATCGGCTTGCCGAAGCTTCCTTCGGATAAGGCTGGCGCCGGGAAGAAAGCGGGCGCGGTCCTTGTATATAGCAAGGGCCTTATTGGTTCTTGTCAGAAGATGAAACGTTTCATAGTGAAAATAAATCGCATAATTACCACCTCTCTTCGTCAATGCGTCACCCTGAATCGGGAATAAGTTTATTGGAATATAGCTGTGATGAGGGAGACAATCAAACCAACGATCATGCCTTGTCAGTCAAAAGATCCGTACACTGCCGAAGAACAATGTCTCTGCTTCCAGCGAACATAATCGCCCCATTCCTTTGAGATAGCGTTGACGGTGATCAGCGGGTCGCCCGGATGTCTATCTCCTTGTCGAAACCACGCAGGTCGCGGAGGATAAACTTGTGGGTCTTGCCGTCTTGCAACCGGCGACGGGTGAGGTCGTCGAGACCGTTCACCGGGGTGCCATCGACGGAGATAACCACATCGCCCTCGCGGAATCCATATTTATAGTAGTCGCTTGTATGGCGCAACGATGCCACGATGGTGTGGCCGTCGTCCTCCATATAGCTTATATCGTCGACATGATTGTTCACCTCTACACTGTTTCCGCCACCATAAGGACTGAATATTATCTGTTTTTTTCTCGGGTTGATGACGAACGTTCCGTAAACCAGAATCGACGCTCCAATCTTTGAGTCGCCCTGTGTGGTGAAGGAGTGGACGTTGCTGAAGGTGAATTTGCCCCAGCTCAGGGTCGGGAATTTCAGATAGAAGATGAGATCGCGCTTTTCGGCTCCGTAGCTGCCTAAGGCGTTTTGACCGTAGGCTGTCTCCTCGACAAGACTCGGCACGCGCGGGTCTTTCTTCCGCTCACTGTCGAAGTGGGCCTTGTTGACGACGAAGAGGTCGGTGCTGCCCATGTCGAAGAGCACGGGCTCCTTGTAGTCGAGCCACGTATTGATACTGAGGTATGGGGTCCACCGCTTGAGCTTGTACTTCATTGCGTAGCCCGTGTCGTTGTCGAAGAAGTTCTTTCGGTCGGTGATGACGAGTTGCTTGCGTCTGACATCGATTTTGGCTTGCAGCCCTTTGTTGAAGATGTCGAAACCGATGATACCGTCGTAGATATAGTGACGCCCGTTGCGGCGGAGCAGACTGGCCTTGTATCCCCTCACCGATACACCATCCGCTGACCCTAACCGCAGCTCGGAAAATTCGACGACGGGGATAGTGTCGGTCAGTCCGTTGGCATCACGTGAGTTGATGCCGCCGAGGGGTTGTCCATATCCGGTGTCGGTACCGATGTAGGCCACACCCTGCGATGAGCCCGTGTCGAGATTGAAGAGGTGACGCCTGCCGTTGATGTATACGGGAATGTAAATCTGATTGCCTACGAACTCAATCTGAATTGTATCGACAAAATCTCTCCTCCCGAGGGTAATCTCCTTCGTATTGTAGCGGTGTATGTTGTCGCTCTTCTGGGCTCCGGCGGTGAGGGTCATCGACAGTGCTATTATAATAATGTATAGTATTCTGCGTGTCATCATTGTCATGCCTGACTTTTACTGCCTTTCATCAGCGTTATCACCAGCCGTATCTCCTCGTAGCTGATTTCCGGCGGACAAAGACTCTTGATGGCTTTCGTACCGTCGTCGGTGCCCGTCTTGGCAATGACTTTCTCTATCATCGTACGGTGGGCCGTCGGAAGAAGAGTCTCCATAGGTATCTCGCCACGGAGGGCATAGAACGCGAGATGGTTGAAGATGGTCTGGGGTTTGAGGTTGCGCTCGGTGGCTATTTCGTTGATGGTCTTGCCCTGCTTGTATAGGTCGAAGGATGCGCGCTTGGTGTCGGGCTTGGGCTTGTTATCGCCTTTGACGGTCGCCGTGGCGGTGTTCTGACGGCTGCGGGTGGCATTGCTGCGTGACTTTTTCGACGGTTCGTTCTCGTTCATCGCCGAGAGGATGGCTTCTTGCTTCATCTTCAGATAATCCTGGGGCGTGAACCCATTGCGGGCGATGTCGTCGAGAAGGATGCGCTTCGAGAGCCACATGTCGTGTACGTCGCCGTAAGCGTTGTCGAGGCGTTTCTTGGCAACCTTATTGTTAACCTCCAACAGTCCGGTGCGCCGCAAGAGGTCCTCGAAGATATCGGTGAGCTGTCCGGAAAAGTAAGCGGCACTGCGTTTCACGCGGTCGAGGAAGTCGGTGGCGTGCACTTGCTCGGCGGTCATGGTGCCGATCATGGTTGTCCACTTCTCGGCAACAGGCACGATCTTCGTCTGCATGTCGAGGAGGGCGGAGTGGTGGAGGGCGGCGAGGGCGGTCTTGCCGTAGAAAAATTCCTGCATCACACGGTCGAGGCCCGACTCGGCTATTGTCAGCGGACGGAAACTGAACAACTCTACAAGCAGGTGACGGTAGTATTCCTCTTTCAGCTTGGGCAGTCGCTCTATGCTCTTCTGGGCGGCTGCGTCCTGGGCCGCAACGTAGTCGGTCACATGGTCGTCGTTGATAATAGCCGATGCATTGATGGGGGATGCGAGCACCATTCCAGCGAGGGTTTTGCAGCGGCTCAGTGCTACATATACCTGTCCGGAGGCAAACGACATCTGGGCGTCGATGATGGCGTGGCCGAAGGTGAGACCCTGGCTCTTGTGGATGGTGATGGCCCATGCCAGACGGAGAGGATACTGGACGAAACTGCCAACAACCTCACTCTCAATCTGTTTGCTTTCTTCGTTGAGCTTGTATTTCGTGTTTTCCCAGGTCTCACGCTCCACCTCTATGGCTTTTTCGTCACCGGGACAAAGAACGAGAATCATCTTCTCGTCGACATAGGTTACGCGGCCGATGCGACCGTTGTAGTAACGCCCTTTCGGGTCGTTCTTCAAGAACATCACCTGTGCACCGGTCCTCAGCGTCAGCCGGTAGTCGGTGGGGTAGTCATACTCGGGGAAGTCGTTCTCTATCTGGGCATAGAAGGTGTACATCTTCGTCGTAAGTGCCTGAAGCTCACGGCGGTTATAGTCGTCGGCCTTGCGGTTGTGGGTCGTCAGTCGGATATAGCCGTCGTCGGCGTTAGGGCGGAATGTCGGATTGTAGCGGGAGTTAAGCGCGTTGAGGTCGTCGGTGGTGACATGACCGTCGCGTACATCGTTGAGGATCTTCAGGAAGTCCTCGTCCTGCTGACGGTATACGTGTTTCAGCTCTATGGTGACGTAGTCGACATTCTTCAGGGCGTGCGACCCGAAGAAGTAAGGCGTGTCGTAGTATTGCTTCAGAAGGGCCTCCTCGTCGGGACGCGTGACGGGAGTCAGCTGGTGGAGGTCACCAATCATTACCAACTGTACGCCGCCGAAAGGCTTGTCGTGTTCGCGGAACCGGCGGAGGACATTATCGACAGCATCGAGGACATCACTTCTCACCATTGATATCTCGTCAATGACAAGCATGTCGATGGTGCGCATTATCTTCCTCTTCTCCTTACTGTAGCTGAAACGGTTGTCGAAGGTGGTATTGGGAAGATATGGCGACAGGGGCAGCTGGAAAAACGAGTGGATGGTAACACCGCCGGCATTGATGGCGGCCACACCCGTTGGCGCCACCACTACCATGCGCTTGTGGCTGTGTGCCTTCAGTGCCCGCAGAAAAGTGGTCTTACCCGTTCCCGCCTTTCCGGTGAGAAAGATGCTCTTTCCGGTGTGCTCTACAAAATCCCATGCCTGGCGCGTTCCTGAGTCAATGTCCATAATGCTATATATAATGTATTTAATTGGTGTATATCTCGTGCAAAGGTACTGAAATTCATAGTTACTGCCAAATAATCTTCGGCGATTCTTCAATTCAATCGTATTGACATCGTACTTGATATATATCAACTATTATAGAAATATGAAAAATAATTCTCAAAACATTTGCAGGAATGAAAATAAACCCCTACCTTTGCACTCGCTTTTCGGGAAACAATCAATAACACTTAGTTTTTGAGACGCAACGGAAGCCGGGCAATCAACTCGGAAGAGGATGAGCCGCCCAAGAAAGAAAGAGTTCTTTGAAAGGATTACATAAGAGACAGAGAGTAGTACAAGAAAAGAAACGAGCCGTTCAATTTCTGTCCTATACATTATTTATATGGTGTACGGGCTGAGGCCTATACATTATTATATATAGTGAGCGGGATGAGTTGAAAAAGATAACAGGTTATCGGATCTCAATAAAACGAACGTTCCTGACTCGGACAGACTAATGTAGGCCTTCGGGTCTATAAAGATATTATACAATGGAGAGTTTGATCCTGGCTC
>Ga0256406_1000706_pt1 | contig 58960 bp, 63 predicted proteins | sample RumenRJG_03DNA_FD_185986 | JGI IMG/M metagenome (GOLD analysis project Ga0256406, IMG submission 185986) | Bovine rumen microbial communities from Lethbridge, Alberta, Canada - RJG_03 | ecosystem: Host-associated > Mammals > Digestive system > Stomach > Rumen | place: Canada: Alberta | collected... | reverse complement strand
ACTTTACGGAGGCAGGCTTATGGACTTCCTGACGATGAGTATTTCTTCCTCAGGATCATGGACATCAGTCGAAAGGATTATGTCCGGAACCCGTCATCCCATAAGATTTGTGATTGAAGCAAAAAATCTAGCGGACTTTCCGGGAACTGTTATTCTTGTGACGCACAGCCGCGATGAGGCGTATCGTTTCGCGCAGGAGACGGTCATTTTGGAAAAAGGCCGTGTCGCCGCGGCGGGGCAGACAAAAGAAGTGTTCCGCCATCCGCAGACTGCCGCTGCGGCAAGAATTACCGGCTGCAAAAATATAGCGCGCGCGGAGCGGCTGAGTGATCATGATTTTACGGTGCCCGGGTGGGGCATTGTGCTTCACAGCAAGGAGAGGCTGCCGGAACAGTTTGAGGCTGTGGGATACAGGGCACACGATTTCATACCGGTATGGGATGAGCCTCCCTCTGGAATGCTGCAGGATTGTATCCGTTATAATGAAGATGTTCGCGCGGAGCTGCAGTTTGAGAAGATCTTCTATTTTTATCCGGATGCTGCAGCGGCAGCCTGCCGCGCGCCGGGTCAAACCCGCCCCGGGGCGCACCCACTGCTCACCTGGATGGTCCAGCGGGAGGACTGGCCGCTGCTGGAGGAAAAGGGTATGCCGCGGTATTTGAGACTGGATGTCTCGAAGGTGTTGTTTTTGCGGGAGGAAGACGGAGAATACGATGAGCCGTGAATTTTACAGACAGCTTGCCGGCCTTGCCGGCGATACAGAGAATCTTGCAGTCACGGTGCTGGACGGACCGCATGCAGGCGCGAAAGCAGTTCTGCAAAACGGGAAGGTGGTGTTTGCGGAGGGGATGTTCTGGCGGGAATATGAGCGCCGGCTCTCCGGAATCCGTGAAACCGGTATCACGCAAGCCGGCGGCACAAGGCTGTTTGCGCAGATGCTTACGCGCGAGGCGAGACTTGTTATTTGCGGCGCGGGGAATGTCGGGCTCTCTTTAATCCGAATCGCGAAGCTGACCGGCTTTTACGTGATCTGTATCGACGACCGGGAAGAGTTCGCGCGAAAAGCACGCGAAGCCGGCGCAGATGAAGGCATCTGCGCTGACTTTGCAGAGGCCCTGCGTGGAATCCGGGGGGATGCGGGCACGTACTTTGTCGTTGTGACGCGCGGACATCAGTGCGACCTCGATTGCCTTCGCGCGATTCTTCGGCTGCCGCGCGCTTATGCAGGTATGATGGGGAGCCGGAGACGCGCTGTCATCATGAGGCAGCAGCTTTTGCAGGAAGGAATCCCCGAGGAGGACCTGAACGAGCTGCACGCGCCGATCGGTCTGCCGATCGGATCACAGACGCCGGAGGAGATCGCAGTTTCGATTCTGGCAGAAATTATTGCACGTAAAAACAAAACCGCCCCCAACACCCCGCTCTCCCGCAGGCTTCTGGATGAGCTGCAGGAGCCGAAGGTGCCGGCGATTCTGGCAACGATTATTGCGCGAAGCGGCAGCGCGCCACGCGAAGTCGGGACGAAGATGCTGATCCGTGCGGATGGCACACTGGAAGGAACGATCGGCGGAGGGCTTTCCGAGGCGGAGGTGATCAGGGCGGGGCGGGAGATGCTTTGCCGGAAAGATAAGCCGGACCTGCGTCCTGTGGTGATCCATGTGACGTTTCAGGACGATCCTTCGGTCATGGACGGGATGCTGTGCGGCGGCGCGCAGGATGTTATGATGGAGTATATTCTACCGGAGCATGAGAGATAGTTTTCAGCGGGAGATCAACTATATAAGAATTTCCATAACAGACCGGTGCAATTTGTGCTGCAGGTATTGCAGGCCGCAGGGCACACCGGACGGGGCGGATCGGTGCTGCGCGGAAGCCGCTGGGCAGGACGGCGGCGACAGGCACGGCGCCGCAGTCTGTCAGCGTCTGTCTCCTGCCGGGGCCGCGCCCGCGCGCTATCTGACAAGCGAAGAATTTGTGGAAGTTGCGGAAGCCGCGGCATCGCTGGGCATTACCCGCGTCAAAATAACCGGCGGCGAACCGCTTCTTCGCAGCGACTGCTGTCAGCTGATCGGGGAGTTGAAGCGGATTCCCGGGATCGAACAGGTGACGCTGACGACGAACGGTGTTTTGCTGGAAAAACGGCTGCCGCAACTTCTGGAAGCCGGACTTGACGCGGTGAATGTCAGCCTCGATACGGTTCACAGGGAGATGTTCCGTCAGCTGACCGGCGTGGACGCTTACGAAGATGTGCGGCGCGGAATCAAGGCTGCGCTCACCGCCGGTCTGCCTGTTAAAATCAATTCCATACTTTTACGCGGCATCAACGACGGGGAGTGGCTTGAACTTGCCGGACTGGCAAGATCACAGCCGCTGCAGATCAGATTTATAGAGCTGATGCCGATCGGCGCGGCAGGCAGCGGCTCCGGCAAGGACAGCCGGCACGGCGCAGTGACAGGCTGCTGCGGCAACGCACAGGCGTCTCCGCCTTTAGCAGGAATCTCCGGAGATGAGATTCTGCGTAAGCTGATCGAAGTGTACCCGGACTTGCGGGAAGACACTGCAGCCTATGGAAACGGACCGGCAAAGTATGTGCACATTCCGGGTTTTCAGGGATCAATCGGTTTTATCAGCGCACTGCACGGAAAATTCTGCGCGGACTGCAACCGCATCCGCCTGACATCTACCGGCAGACTCAAGCCCTGCCTCTGTTACGGAGAAAGCGTGGATGTGCGGAGCATCCTGCGCGGCCGGGCGTCGGACGAACCGCGCACGGCTGACGCGCTCGCCGCCGCCATCCGCGGGGCGGTGGTGGCGAAACCGGGAGGGCATTGTTTTGACAGACCGGAAGAGATTACAGAAGACGCGCCGATGAGCGGTATCGGCGGATGAGAGGATATCGTATGGCAAAAGTTATCGCCGTCTGCACAAGCGAGGCAAAAGGAACACGCAAAACGTGCAGGCCGCAGATCCGCCTGCTGCGGGACTGGGGCGTTTCCGGCGACGCACATGCAGGGCACTGGCACAGGCAGGTGAGCCTGCTTTCCTATGAACAGATCGAGGCGCTGCGCAGCCACGGCGCGGATGTTGACTGCGGCGCTTTCGGGGAAAACATCACCCTCTCCGGCTCCGACCTGAAGCTTCTGCCGGTCGGGACCAGAATCCTGATCGGCGACTGCGTGCTGGAAGTTTCGCAGATTGGCAAGAAGTGCCACGACCGCTGTGAGATCTCCCGCAAACTTGGCACGTGCATAATGCCGCGGGAAGGAATTTTCGCAGTTGTCGTGCGCGGCGGGATCGTCATGCCCGGCGATGAGGCGCGTGTCGAGGCTGCCCCGCCGGACGAGGCTGTGCTTAAATATCTGGAGGCGAAGGATGAATAACGGGTTTTCGCATTTTGACGAGGACGGGAATGCTTTTATGGTCGATGTTTCCGGCAAGCCGCAGACGGAAAGAACCGCGGCCGCGACCGGATACATAGAGGTCTCGAAGGAAGTCTTCGACGCCATCCGCGGCAAAACAGTCCCCAAAGGCGACGTCCTCACGGTAGCTCAGGTTGCGGGTATCATGGCGGCAAAACAGACCCCGAACCTGATTCCGATGTGTCATGCCCTGCAGCTGACAAACGCGAAAGTCACGTTTGAAGCGGATTCAAAGGCCGGCACGATTACGGCATTCTGCACCGTGAAGACCACCGGCAGAACAGGCGTCGAAATGGAAGCACTGACCGGCGTCTCGGCTGCGCTTCTTACAATTTATGACATGTGCAAGGCCATCGATAAACGGATGGTCATCCGTGACATCCATCTTGTGTCGAAGGATGGAGGCAAGAGCGGCCCGTTCCGGTTTTAGGGCGTTCTCGCAGGCGCTTACTTATACTTCTCCAGTTCCATCAGCAGATAGGCTGCCCCAAGCACTGCCGCACTCACCAGAATAATCTTTCCGCCAAAGAGTGCGGAGAGGTTCCCGCCGACTCCCGCACCGATCGCGAAAATCAAAATCACACCGAAATAATACAGACTCCTGCGCAGCGCGGCATTTTGCTTCGTCCGCAGAAAAGCAGACAGCGCCGCCGTCCCCTTCTGTAAATTTCCAATACACATCGTGCTTGCGTACGGATTGCCCGCAACTTTGCGAAATGCCTGCACCTGCATCGCGCACGAAAAGCTGACCATCATGTTTGCCAGCGTATTGTACTGCTGCGGGATGAAACTGACGCATGCAAGAATCAAGATCTCCAGCAAAACAATCGCCTGCCGCCAATGAACGCGAAAAGCATTTTTCTGATGGCTCTCGAGCTGCTCGGCGCAGAGGACGCCGGCCGCGAACGATAAAACAGGAAACAGATAACGAATGCCGGCGCCCCACTCCCGTGCGAGAAAGTGCGTGCTCATCAGGACAATGTTGCCTGTCTGCGCATTCGCAAAAACATGATCCCGCACAATATAAGTATACGCATCCTGAAATCCCCCGCTGAATGCCAGAAAAGCGCTGACGATCATTGCTTCGGACATCTGCCGCTCGCCGGAAAGCCTTCTGGCAAGCTCCCCGCGGCGGCTTCCCAGCGGCGGCTCGTCAGCGCGCACCGGCTGTCCGCCGCTATCCGCAGAATCAATACAAGCCTTCTTATTTACGGGCTGCCCGTCATTATCATAGGAAGCATCTTTTTCAACTGAAAATTTCCTGTTCATACGTATTCTTTCCATATTATATATGTCGTACCTGCGTGGCTGCTCTGCACCCACGAACTTACTTGCTGTGCCGGGCGGCACCCCGCCTGCGCCCGGCCGCCCTGCGTCTTACTCTCTCCCGGCCTGTCCGATCCGCGCTGCTGCATGCAGCTGCCTGACAAAGGTCAGCGGCGCCTGCCGCTGATTGCTTTCGCCATCACGCGTGACGAGGCAGATCTTCCTCGGCGGCAGCGGATCCTCAAGAGGAATTTCATAAATCTGTTCGCGGATCAGGCCGCGCTCGGTAATGTATGAAGCCGGGACAAAGCCAAGCCCAAGATCAAAACGCACCATCGATTGAATCTGGCCGGTTGTTGCGGCCTCCACGGCAGGATCGAAAGTCTGCCCCTGATTCAGGAAATGCTGAATCAGAAATTCCCGGCTGCCGGTCCCGACACTAAGAGAAATAAACGGGTAGCGGTGAAGTTCGCGGAGAGAATGCTTTTTCGCGGACAGAGATTTGTACTTGGGCCCGCCGACCAGAATTTCCGAAAATGTATCGAGATATTCGACATGCAGCGTTTCGGGAAGGTTGACCGGCGTTGTGATCACGGCAAAATCGACCAGCCCGCGCACCAGCGCTTCCGCCGCTTTCGGGGAAGTGTAATTGTAAAGGTGAACGACGATGCGGGGATATTTTGTCTGGAAGAGCTTTAACTGATCCAGCAGAAAAACATTCATTGCGATCTCCGTCACCCCGATCCTGATTTGACCGGTGTCGAGGTCTTTCTCGGCACTGATGTATTCTTCGGCCATCTGCAGCTGGTCGACCGCGATGGAAACATGGTCATACAGCATTTTCCCGTCGGGTGTAAGCGAAATGCCGTGATGCGTGCGCTCAAAGAGTTTGCAGCCAAGCTGCGCTTCCAGATTGTTCATGCTCCTCGTGACGTTGGGCTGCGAGCTTCCGATCATTTCAGCTGCCCTCGTCATGTTCAGACATTTTGCCACATAATAAAAAATGCGGTAGTATTCGTAGTTTACCATGAGACAGCTCCATGGGGCAGACCTGCTTCCCGGCATTTGCTTTAATCAGGGGCAGACCTGTTCCCTTGCGTTTCCTTTTAATAAGAGTAAAATCTAATATGTGGTGCGTAAAATCACAAGAAATGCATATTTGATATGTTGTAAATATCAAATATATATTTCACTTATGAAATCAGTGCAAGTATAATACTACACGTTTTAAAAGGAAACTGTTTTGTGCAAAACAAATGCTGAGGGCAAGTTCCCGCGGCATAGCGGAAAGGAAATCAGATGAAAGCGCTTGCTCATAAACTGGTGGAAGAACTGACTGTTGAAACCGCCTTTACGATCGGCGGAAAGATCCAGATCGCGGAATCGGTTGTGATCACATGGGTGGTCATGGCGATCATCACATTCCTGTGTATCTGGCTGACAAGAAACATGAAAGTCAGAAATCCGGGCAAGAGACAGCTCGCTGCGGAGTTCATCGTAAACTGGCTGGACAGCTTTACCGGGGATATGCTGGGCGAACATGCTTTGCAGTACAGAGAGTACATGTCGACTGTACTGCTGTTCATCGGCTTTGCGAATATCATCGGCGTATTCGGTGTGAAACCGCCGACGAAGGATATGAATGTTACGATTGCTTTGTCTTTGATGAGCATCATTCTCATTGAAGCGGCCGGCATCCGCGCGAAGGGCGGCAAGGGATGGCTGCGCAGTTTCACCGAGCCGATCGCGATTGTAACTCCGATCAACATTCTCGAGGTATTCATCCGTCCGCTTTCGCTGTGCATGCGTCTTTTCGGAAACGTACTCGGCGCGTTCGTTATCATGGAGCTGATCAAGATGCTCGTGCCGATAGGCTTACCGGTGGTGTTCAGCCTGTATTTTGACTTCTTTGACGGTCTGATTCAGGCGTATGTGTTTGTTTTCCTTACATCTTTGTTCATTGCGGAGGCTGCGGAGCCGGCTGCGCCCAGACCGAAGAAGGTCAGGAAGGCGAAGAAGAAGGCTGTGCAGGCGTAAGGCCTGCTGATCCGCTTTCAGCGGAGCCGGCAGCGGGAGCTTATGGTTCTTCTGTGCCTTCGGCACGGAAGAACCGGCAGCAAGAGCTTACGGCCCGCTTTCAGCGGAGCCGGCAGCGGGAGCTTATGGTTCTTCTGTGCCTTCGGCACGGAAGAACCAGCAGCAAGAGCTTACGGCCCGCTTTCAGCGGAGCCGGCAGCGGGAGCTTATGGCTCTTCAGTGCCTTCGGCACGGAAGAACCAGCAGCAAGAGCTTACGGCCCGCTTTCAGCGGAGCCGGCAGCATATGAACTAAGATTGGAAATATAAAGTCGTTCGTTCAGTTAAGACACAATAATTTTTCGGAGGTATTACACTATGGTAGCATTAGGAGCAGGTATTGCGGCACTGGCTTGCATCGGCGCAGGTCTTGGTATCGGTATTGCAACAGCACACGCTACAGACGCGATCGCAAGACAGCCTGAGGCAGATTCCAAGATCATGAGAAACCTTCTGCTTGGCTGCGCACTTGCAGAGGCAACTGCTATTTACGGTTTCGTCATCGGTATTCTGATCATCTTCATGCTGTAATTCACCCGTCGCATTAAAGTTTTTTGAGGGAGACTGCCTGTTTACAGGCAGCGAAGGAGAGAAATGTTACGTATTGATCTGAATATCGTCTGGACAATCATCAATGTGCTGATTCTGTTTGCCCTCGTCAAGAAGTTCCTCTTCAAGCCGGTCAGGGAAATTCTGAAAAAGCGCAATGACGAGATTGAAGCCAGCTATCAGGCAGCCGAAAAGACCAATAAGGACGCAGACGATCTGAAAGCGCAGCTGGCTGCTTCTGCATCGAAGATTGCCGAGAACGAAGAGAAGGCAGTCGCGGATGCAAAAGTAAAGGGCGCAGCCGAGTACGACAGAATTGTCGGCGAGGCGCAGTCCAAATCAGAGCAGATCATCAGCGAGGCCAGAGACAAGGCAAAGGCTGTGGCCGATCAGGAGAAGCGCAAGGCAGAGGACGAGATTACCGGCATGGTAAAGGAAGCTGCCGCCAAAATCGCGGAATCCGAGAGCGATGAGAAGCTGTATGACGACTTTCTGAAGGAAGTATCACAGAATGAGCAATAATCCGAATGTAGACGTGCAGAAGCTGCACGCGGTTTTGCGCTGCGTCACGAGACCCAGCGATGAGCAGAAGACGAAATTTATCGAATTTCTTGCCGCAAAATACAGTGTCAGAAAGGAAGATGTCGAACTCGAGGTCGTTCTCGAACCCAAGGTTCACGGCGGCTTTATTCTGGACGTAGGAAGCGACGAGTATGACTGGAGTACCCGCGGCCGCGAGAGACAGTTCGAAAACCGTATCGACGCCGCAAGGGAAAAAGCTTACAGAGATGACGGCTCGGGCGACGGCTCCGGCAGCATCATGACGATGCTCAAGACCGCGATCGACCGTTTCCATATTCAGGCGGAGAAGTCGGAGGTCGGCACAGTTGAAACCGCCGGCGACGGCATCGTCACGATCGACGGCCTTTCCCATGTACAGTACGGCGAAATCGTTCTGTTTGACAACGGTGTCAAGGGCATGGTGCAGGATATCAACGATGACGGCATCGGCGCGATCCTGTTCGATCAGGAAGGCACGATCGGCGAAGGCAGCCGCGTCGTCGGCACCGGCAAGCGCGCCGGCATTCCTGTCGGCGACGGATTCCTCGGCCGCGTCATTGACGCGCTCGGCTCCCCGATTGACGGTGGATCTCCGATTGTTTCCGACGAGTACCGTCCGATTGAAGAGCCGGCGCCGGGCATTATCGACAGAAAACCTGTTACGACGCCCATGGAGACCGGTATCCTCGCAATCGACTCGATGTTCCCGATCGGCCGCGGCCAGCGTGAGCTGATCATCGGCGACCGCCAGACCGGCAAAACATCAATCGCTCTGGACACGATCCTGAACCAGAAGGGTAAAAACACTATCTGCATTTACACGGCAATCGGCCAGAAGGCATCGACGATCGCGACGTTTGTGAATACGCTCAAAGAGCATGGCGCTCTGGACTATTCGATCGTCGTCGCTTCGACAGCGGCTGATCCGGCGCCTCTGCAGTATATCGCGCCGTATGCGGCAACGTCCCTCGCGGAGTATTTCATGCTGCGCGGCCGCGACGTTCTTGTCGTCTATGATGACCTTTCCAAGCACGCGGTTGCTTACCGCGCGATTTCTCTGCTGCTCGGCAGAAGCCCGGGACGTGAAGCGTATCCCGGCGATGTTTTCTACCTGCATTCCAGACTTCTCGAGCGTTCCTCGAGACTGTCCGATGCGCTCGGCGGCGGCTCCATCACGGCGCTCCCGATCATCGAGACGCAGGATGGCGATGTATCCGCATACATTCCGACCAACGTCATTTCCATTACGGATGGTCAGATTTTCCTGGAGTCGGATCTGTTTTTCGAAGGACAGCGCCCCGCGGTCAACGTCGGACTTTCGGTATCCCGTGTCGGCGGCGCCGCACAGACCAAAGCCATGAAGAAGGCGGCAGGTTCGCTCCGTATTGACCTTGCACAGTACAGAGAAATGGAAGTGTTCACACAGTTCTCTTCTGATCTGGACGAGGCAACACAGCAGCAGCTCGCGCAGGGACGTGTTCTGATGGAACTGCTCAAGCAGCCGCTCGGGCATCCGCTTTCGATGGCGGATCAGGTCATTACGCTTGTCGTCGCGGAGAGCCGCAGGATGATCGACCTGCCAGTCAAAGAGGTCAAGGAATATCAGAGCGAGATGCTCGATTATTTCCACACATCGTATCCGAACATTGTGAGCGAGCTCACAACCAGCGGGCGGCTGGAAGACTCCACAGCCAAAGAAATTTTAAAGGCCGCGGACGCGTTCCGGAGCGAAAAGTGGGACAAGAAGGAAGCACCAAAAGCCTGAGCAAAAGGAGCTTCCTGCATTAAAGAGGAATCATGGCATCTACAAGAGAAATCAAGGAGAGAATCAGCAGCATACAGAACACGCTCAAGATCACGAGCGCGATGTATATGATCTCTTCAACCAAATTAAATAACGCGAGACGGTCTCTGGCTGCGACGGAACCGTATTACATCGCTCTGCAGGCCATGTTCGACAGAGTGCTCCGCCATCTTCCGGAGGAGTTTTACCATCCGTATCTGGATACGCACAACGAGCTGGAGGGCAAGGCGAGACGCCGCGCGATTATCTGTGTAACCGCGGACAAAGGACTTGCCGGAAGCTACAATCACAATGTTCTGAAGATGGCCGAAGAAGACTTCGACCCGGGACGAAACGACAAACTGTTCGTCGTCGGCGAAGTCGGACGGGCTTATTTCCAGCATAAAAACGTACCGGTTGACGAGCATTTTCATTACACGGCACAGAAACCGACACTGGGAAGAGCGAGACATATCGCGAGCCGGATGCTGGAGCTGTACAATAACCGTGAGGTCGATGATGTTTTTATCATCTTTACCGCGATGCAGGGCAGCATGGAAATGGAGACCAGAGCTGTGCAGCTGCTGCCTCTGACACATCTTCGAAGGCACGGCACATTCGAAATGGTTGCCGACACGGTGCAGGAAGATTTCAATATCCATCCCGATGTCAAGCGCCTTCTGGACACCATCGTTCCGGATTTCGTCGGCGGCTTTATTTACAGCGCACTGGTTGAGTCGTTCTGCGCGGAGCACAGCGCGCGTATGCAGGCGATGGATTCCGCGAACAAGAGCGGCCAGGAGCTTGTCCAGGAGCTCTCCATTCAGTACAACAGAGAGCGGCAGGCGCAGATCACGCAGGAAATCACAGAGGTTGCGGCAGGCGCGAAAGCCCGCGCGCGGCAGAAAGAGAAAGCTGCACAGAGAAGAAAAGCGCAGGAAAAGGTAGGCACGAATGCAGATAGGTAAAATCGTACAGGTAATGGGACCTGTCGTGGACGTTGAGTTCGCGGATCTTCCCCTTCCGATTATTCAGACCGCGCTGCAGGTTGACAACCACGGCCACAAGGTTGTTATGGAAGTCCAGCAGCATGTCGGTGAGAACCGGGTAAGATGCATTATGCTTTCCGCAAGTGAAGGCTTGCAGAAGGATATGCCGGTTCTGTCGATGGGAAAAGGCATTGAGGTGCCGGTCGGCGATCAGAACCTCGGAAGATTGTTCAATGTCCTTGGCGATCCGATCGACGGCAAGGGTGACATTGAGGGCGGCGAGCGCTGGGAAATTCACAGAAAGCCTCCGAAGTTCACCGAGCAGAGCCCCGTACAGGAAATTCTGGAAACAGGTATCAAGGTCATCGACCTTCTGGAGCCTTACGCGAAGGGCGGCAAGGTCGGTCTGTTCGGCGGCGCCGGTGTCGGCAAAACAGTCCTGATTCAGGAACTGATCCGGAACGTTGCGGAAGAGCACGGCGGCTACTCGATTTTCACGGGTGTCGGTGAGCGTTCCCGTGAAGGAAATGATCTCTGGAGTGAGATGACAGAGTCCGGCGTTATCAAGAATACCGCCCTGGTATTCGGTCAGATGAACGAGCCGCCGGGAGCCCGCATGAGAGTGGCGGAGACAGGTCTTACGATGGCGGAGTATTTCCGTGACATGGAACATAAAGATGTGCTTCTGTTCATTGATAACATTTTCCGTTTTGTTCAGGCAGGCTCGGAGGTTTCGTCCCTGCTCGGACGTATGCCTTCGGCGGTTGGTTATCAGCCGACGCTCGCGAATGAGATGGGCGCCTTGCAGGAGCGAATTGCTTCGACGACCAAGGGGTCTGTTACATCGGTACAGGCAGTCTATGTTCCTGCCGATGACCTGACTGACCCTGCACCTGCGACAACATTCGCGCACCTTGACGCGACAACGGTTCTGTCGAGAAAAGTCGTGGAACAGGGTATCTACCCTGCGGTAGATCCTCTCGCTTCCTCCTCCAGAATTCTGCAGGAGAATGTTGTCGGCAAGGAACACTACGAAACGGCACAGAAGGTGCTGCAGTTCCTCCAGAAGTACAAAGAGCTGCAGGATATCATCGCGATCCTCGGCATGGAAGAACTCTCGGACGAAGACAAGACGGTCGTTTCGAGAGCGCGCCGTATCCGCAACTTCCTCTCCCAGCCGTTCCACGTGGCGGAGCAGTTCACCGGTATTCCCGGCAAATACGTGTCGATTGAGGATACGGTCAAAGGCTTCCAGGCGATTCTGTACGGCGATATGGACCAGTATCCGGAGAACGCATTCTTCAATGTCGGTACGGTGGACGATGTCATCGAGAAAGCTAAGAGCATGGTGTAAAAACCGTCGCGGCAGACGAAAGAGACAGGATAAAGAATGGATACAGCACATTTCTATCTTAGAGTACTTGCCACGGACAAGGAGTTTTACAAGGGCTTTGCAAAGTGCCTGACCGTGCAGACGCTGGACGGCCAGATTCAGTTTCTCGCGCATCATCAGAGAGTCATTATGGCGCTGGAGCCTGGAGAACTCGACATTGAAAAGGACGACGGAACAAAAATTCACGTCGTTGCGGGTTTCGGGACCATGGTGTTTGCGAACAACCGCTGCCAGGTACTTGTGGATACCTGCGAAACCGAGGCGGAGCTGGACGCGCGCAGAGCGAACGAAGCACTGGAACGCGCGAAAGAGCGGTTGCGCCAGAGACAGAGCATCAGCGAATACCGCATGACGCAGGCGGCAATGGCAAGAGCCTTGTCGAGACTTAAGTTCAAAGGCAAAGATTATAAGAACTGACCGGCAGCCTGCTGCCGGGTGATATGCGGGGGCATGAGAAGCGGTACTTTTCATGCCCCCTGATTTATAACAGGGTGAATCTATGTTTTTCTTTCTGAAGAAAAAGGTAAAGCTTCTGGATACAGGCAGCAAAGACGAGCTGCAGCGGAAGACAAAGCTCCTGCGGGATGCGGGAATCCGTACGAACGACTGGGCGACCGAGGCGTTCCCGGTTCTTGGCGGCGCGCATATGAAAACTGCGGACTGGGCCGGCACGAAGCCGGAGAACAAGGATGACCAGAGAATCATATATCATCTTGAAGTCGCGAAAGAAGATCAGTACAAAGCGATGAAGCTTTTAATGGAGAACGAGGGCGTCGACCTGACAAAGTGAGAAGACACTATGAAACGTGAGAAAACTGCCTGCCACTGCCACAATGTATCTTATGGAAAAATCATTGATGCCGTACAAAACGGCGCTTCGACCTACGTGCAGGTACAGGAAGCGACCGGCGCGGGTACGGGCTGCGGCAAGTGCCGCGAATTTGTGGAAACACTGATTCGGGATATCAACCAGTTTCCTGAAGATTACCGGTAATCCAGACGACGGAGCACAGCCGGCAAAACACCGGCTTTCTGCCGGTCGTTTTTCTGCCTTGCAGATGTTTATGCGGCTCCGGACCGGATGAAATTTTCTGCAGTGCCTATAGACTAATTTATCATGTATGATATAATACTGAATTGACTGTTTTTGATATAAAAGGTTATCAATTTTTATCAAAAAGGTTTACAATATTAATAACTATGTGGGGCACCGCAAGCTTGCTCCGGACTATGCCGGTCCGGAGGATGACTTGGAGAACGCAGGAAGCTTTGAATTGAGACATCCATGGGAGCAGGTCCTCACAGGAAAAGGGGAGATATTAATTTATGGCAGAAGAATCATTCAGCAAGCTGTTCGAGGAGTCCACGAAGAACATCCACGTGGGCGAAGTGGTGGATGGCACTGTTTTCAGTGTTACTCCGGATGAGGCGATCATGAGCGTCGGCTACAAGTACGACGCGCATATGAGCGTTTCCGCTTACGCCGATGACGTCAGGGATCTTACGAGCGCACTTCATGAGGGCGACACTGTACAGGTCAAGATCATGAAGATCGACAGTAAGACGGGCGAAGTCATCGTGTCCCACAAGAAGGCAGCGCAGGAGAAAACCAGCAAGATCGTTGAGGACGCTTTCAATAACCAGACGGTTGTTACAGCGCCGATCACATCGAGCAACAAGGGCGGTATCTGCGCGGAAGTTGACGGCGTGCAGGTATTCATTCCGGCAAGCCAGGTTTCCAATACCTTCGAGAAGGACCTCACCAAGTATGTCGGACAGGAGCTTTCGTTCCTGATTACCGAGTACGATCCGGCAAAACACAGAATTATCGGCAGCAGAAAGCCGATCCTCGCAAAAGAGCATGCCGAGAAGAAGAAAGAGCTGCTTGATTCCTTAAAAATCGGTGATGTTTTTGAAGGCAAGGTCAAGAACATTACTTCATTTGGTGCGTTTGTGGATATCGGCGGCGTAGACGGCCTTCTGCATGTAACGCAGATGACCTGGTCTCCGGTCAAGAATCTGGATCCGCACAAGCTTTTCAAGCCCGGCGATTCCGTCAAGGTATTCGTTCAGGACATCAAGGGCGAGAAGATTTCCCTGTCCTGCAAGTGGCCGGATCAGGATCCCTGGCTGACAGCGGATGAGAAGTACTCGGTCGGCACTGTTGTTACAGGACCGGTTGCGAGACTGACGGACTTCGGCGCGTTCATTTCTCTCGAGGACGGCATCGACGGCCTTCTGCACGTATCTCAGATTTCACAGGAGCGCATTGAGAAGCCTTCGGATGTTTTAAAGGTCGGTCAGGAAGTAACGGCTGTTGTTACGGACTTTGATCCCGAGAAGAAGAGAATCAGCCTGTCGATGAAGAACCTGCAGCAGGGTGCAGCTTCGGAGAACGAATAATCCTTCCCTGTAATGTGTCTGTGGGATTGCTATTTTGCACAGGTATTGCTACAATGAGTTAACATTTTAACTGTGTTTCCCTGTGGCGCGATGCGCCGGAAGGGAAATGCGTACGCTCCCGGAGCAGAAAGCATTGGAGGTTGTAACGATGGACAAGTATGTATGCGGCCCTTGCGGATATATCTATGATCCCGCGGTTGGCGATCCGGATAACGGCATCGCTCCCGGCACAGCATTCGAGGATCTCCCGGATGACTGGACATGCCCGATCTGCGGCGTAGGCAAGGATGAGTTTACAAAGGTAGAAGAATAATTTCGTGCCGTTCTTTGCAGTAACGGACCGGCAGGAAATTGCGGAAAGCTGCGGCGCTGAGAAATCGGCTGCCGCAGCTTTTTTTAATCCGCGCACAAGGCGTTCCTCCTGCGGGAGCGCAAGGCTTTGATATATTATGAAAAACTTTAAGATGATCATCAGTTATGACGGCACGCGGTATCTTGGCTGGGAACACCAGCCGGGTACAGATATGACCATTCAGGGGAAGCTTGAAAGTGTGCTTGCAAGAATGACAGACGCCGCGCCGGACAGGAAGATTACCGTGATCGGCGCAGGCCGCACCGACGCGGGCGTTCATGCGCGCGCAATGACCGCCAATGTTCTGCTTGACACGGCGATGAGCGAAGAGGAAATTCAGCGCTATCTGAACCGGTATCTTCCGGACGATATCAGTGTCAGCGAGGTGAAGCAGTGCGCGGACCGGTTCCATTCCCGCTTCAAAGCGACCGGCAAAACATACCGCTACACGCTCTGGTATTCCGATGAAGGGGTGAAGCCTGTTTTTGACAGAAAATATGTGTACGTACTGGATGAAAAGCCGGACACAGACGCGATGAGGGAGGCCGCGCAGCGTCTTGCGGGCATGCATGATTATAAGAGCTTCTGCGGCAACTCGCATATGAAAAAGAGTACCGTGCGTGTCATCGATACGATCAATATCGAGGAAAGCGGTAATTATATCCGGATTTATTTCCACGGGAACGGATTCCTGCAGAATATGGTCCGCATCCTGACCGGTACACTCCTCGAAGCCGGGTATCACAGACTCCGGCCGGAAGATATGGACCGCATTCTGGAGGCGAAAGACCGGAAGAAGGCAGGTCCGACCGCACCGGCCTGCGGCCTTACAATGATGAAGGTCGATTATTAAAACACGCGGACGGAAAGGAAGAAAGTATGCCGTCAACTTATGCGCATCAGCATTTCGGGAATCTGGTTTTTGACAAACTTCCGGAAAAACTGCAGGAAGAGATCGCACCATACAGGGGACTTTACAATATAGGTCTGCAGGGACCGGATATCTTTTTCTACTACAAACCGCTGCACAAAAATGATGTGGCGGCTTACGGCGGGCGGCTCCACGGACAGACGGGCGAGGCGTTTTTCGGCAAGCGCCTTTCGATACTTGAGGGGCTGGACCCGGCGCAGCAGCCGGCGGCGCGGGCGTTTCTCTGCGGCACAGCGTGTCATTTCGCACTGGACACCACCTGCCACGGCTACGTGAACTGGTATGAGAAGACGAGGCACGTCCCGCATAATGTTATCGAAGGAGACTTTGACCGGGAACTCCTTGCTGCCGCGGGCTTTGTTCCGGTGATGGCTGACATTTCGGCGGAGTTTGCGAAGGGCGTGCGCAGCGGTGCGGTGGAGGCGTGCAGTGGCAGGGCCGGCGCTGCGAAGACTGCGCAGAACTGCGCAGATACTGCCGGCGGTGCAGGTACTGCGCGCCGTGACGCCGCAGAGTCTGCCGGCGCGGAAACTGCCATCGCCCCGTTCTATCCGGAGATGGACGAACAGACAATACGGACTGCACTGCATGATTTCGTCCGCTTTCACCATATCCTGCTTTGCAGGAGCGACCTCAAGAGAAATTTTCTGCTTGCCGCGCTGAAAGTTCTCGGGCAGTACGACGCACTGCGGGGACACATCGTCGGGAAAGCGGAAGATCCGTCCTGCCACGCGTCAAATCAGGAACTGGTAAAGCTCCTTTCCGGCGCCGTATCAGACGGCGTTCTGATGGTATCGTATATCGCAGGGCAGAGAAAAACGGCACCGGCGCTGCTTTCCGGAAAATTTGACTGGACTGCGGACAGCTGGCCGCAGGACGGAACAGAAAGGAATCAGCATGTCACAATATGAAGACTTTATGGAACGGCTCGAGTCCGATCTTGAACCGGAAATCGCGGAAGACTTATCTCTGAAAGCCTGCAAAGCAGTCGCGATCACCACCTCCCGCGAGGCTGAAGGGCTTGTTTTTCCCGCGGAAGCGGAAATCGAGCAGCGGCTGGTCATTACAGCTAAAGGACACGTGCAGTTCCGCAGTTTTACGTATCATGGAGGTCCCGGGCATCACGGGATCGGCCGCGCGCTGGAAACAGATATCCCGGAGACAAGCGTCCGCGAGATCATGGATATCCTGGACGCGTGGCTGTTTTCCCGCAGTGGACAGGCATGGGGAAAGCCGGATGCCTGCGGAACATGGAAAATTCTGGCACTCCACGCGGGCGGAGGAGAGGATATGCAGCGCGGTAATCTGGAAGGCGCGTTCTTTGCGGGCCTTGATATCAGTCAGTTTATCAGGGAGCGTGTGCCGGTTGACGGGCTGTATCTGTTTAACCAGAATTGAGACGCGGCCGTCCGCAGGAGAAGCGATAGCCGCATAAGAGATGGAGAGAACAAGGATGACACAGGAGACGAAAACCGAAGCTTCGCCCCGGGAAATTCTGAAAATTCTGGACCGGGCCGCGCGGCTTAAAATAAACACACGCCACTGTGAAACAGCTCCCGGCCGCATGGAAAGCGTAGCCGACCACAGCTGGCGCATGGCGCTAATGGCGATGCTGCTTTCGGAGATTCCGGAGTTTCAATCGCTGGATATGAACCGTGTGATCCGGATGTGTCTGATCCACGATCTGGGGGAGGCGTTTACCGGGGATATCCCGACCTTCGCCAAGACAACTGCTGACGAAACGAGTGAAGACGCGCTGTTTGACGAATGGGTGCGCAGTTTTCCGGAGCCGCAGCGCAGCGAATGGAAGGGTCTTCTGATGGAAATGCGGGCAATGGAAACCGGCGAAGCGAAGCTTTATAAGGCGCTGGATAAGCTGGAGGCCGTCCTGTCACATGACGAGTCGGATATCAGCACGTGGCTTCCGCTCGAGTATGACCTGCAGTTTCACTACGGCCGGGAGCAGGTGCAGTTTTCCCCATATTTACGGAAATTCAAAACAGTCCTTGACGACATGACAAGGGAAAAGATCCGGGCGGCCGGAGAAGGAAAGGAGCAGGAATGAAGATCGCAGTCTATTGCGGTGCTGCCGCGGGAGATGATCCGGCCTTCGCGGCGCAGGCACGGGCGCTTGGCAGATGGATTGCCGAAAACGGTCATACGCTGGTCTACGGGGCCGGCTGCAACGGCCTGATGGGCGCGGTTTCGCAGGCAGTGCTGGACGGCGGCGGCCAGGCAATCGGAGTCGTTCCGCATTTCCTTGCAACACCGGCGCAGATCCGGTATGATCTTAGCAAATGTTATGAGACGGAGACAATGGCGCAGCGGAAAGAGACGATGATCCGACTTTCGGATGCTTTTATTGCGCTGCCGGGCGGCGTCGGAACGCTGGAAGAGCTTTCGGAAGTGGTGTCGCTTTACCGGCTGGGGCAGACGAAGAAGCCGTGTTTCCTTTTCAATATCAACGGATATTATGACGCGCTCGGAGCCGTATTTGATACAATGGTTCTGCATGGCTTTCTGCCGGAAGAGGACCGCGCCTGCATCCGGATGCCACGCACAATCGAAGAGATTCAGACAGCGCTGACCAGGCCCTGACAAGGCCACGCAAAGGAGAAACGACATGATCATTGCCGCTTACTTTGTCAACTTTATTGTTTTCAGCTTTATGGGATGGGTCTGGGAGACGGTTTACTGTACATTTAAAACGAAACACTGGCAAAACAGAGGCTTCCTCTACGGTCCCGTCTGCCCGATCTACGGGACGGCGGCTGTAACAGCGCTGATTGTGTTCAATTTCGTGCCGGTGCTGAATACCGGCAGTCTTGCAAGCTGGAAGATCTTTCTGATCTGCGCGGCCGGCAGCGCGGTCATCGAGTATACGACTTCCTATGTGCTCGAGAAGATCTTTCATGCGGTCTGGTGGGATTACAGCAAAGTTCCGCTGAATGTAAACGGCAGAATCTGCCTGCCGGCGACCTGCGGATTCGGACTTGCGGGCATCGTGATTGTCCGCTATCTGTTTCCCTTCATCCGTTCGCTCCATCAGGAAAACAGACCGCTCCTGAACGAAGGCCTTTCACTCTTTTTCATGTTCCTTTTCGCGATGGACCTTGCGCTGACAATCGCAAGCCTGACCGAACTGATAACAAAGATGGAAAGCTATTCTCGTGAATTCAATGCGCGGATGGAAGCCGGGGTCGAGATCGCGCAGCAGGGACCTGCCGCGACGCTGCAAGCCGCGAAGGCGGCGGTTTCATCCGCAGCCGAAACCGCTGTGATCGGCGCATATGTAACGGCTTCGGATCTGAAAGACTATGCTGCCGGGAAGGCAGGCGAGATGAAAGAGTATGCTACTGGAAAAGCCGGCGAAATGAGCGAGCGGATGCGCAGATATGCGGCAGGCATGTCTCCCCGCCAGAAGTACCATCTGAACAGTATTCAGGAATTCCGTAACGCCGACGGCAAGGCCGGCGCGGAAAAGCTCAAGGAAGCGCTCGCTGCCCTGCAGGAGAAACTTGGAACTGCCGCGGACAGAGCGGAGCGCAGGAAGTGATTTGCGGCGGGCGGAACACCCCGGGAGGCGATAAGATGACTCTCACAGATACAGAAGAGACGCAGTTCGATAAACTGATCCGGCCGATCGCACTGGATCAGAAGGCGCTGCGGATGAAAAAATATATCCAGCACGGAAAAGTGACCACCTATAGCCACAGTCTGCGCGTTGCGAAAACCGCTTTCGCGCTGAACCGCTCGCTTCATGCAGGATGCGATGAACGAAGACTCGTGCGGGCAGCGTTTCTGCACGATTATTTTCTATATGACTGGCATACGCACGGCGACAAGCTGCATGGCTACCATCATCCGGAGATCGCCGCCGAGAATGCCGCGCGCGATTTCGGACTCGATCAGAAGGAGCAGAGCATAATCCGGACGCATATGTGGCCGCTTACTTTGTTCCATGTGCCGGCTTCCAGAGAAGCCTGGATTGTGACGATCGCGGACAAGCTATGCGGGGCCGGAGAAATATAGGAGCATTGAAGATGTATAAAATAACGGAAGGCTATCTGCCGTTTCTTTCCGGCAGAACATATTACCGGATCGTGGAACCGCAGAAGGGAACAGACACTGCGAAGGCACCGATCATTTTGCTGCACGGCGGCCCGGGCAGCACACACAATTATTTTGAAGTGCTGGACTGTCTCGCGGACGATGGACGCGCAGTCATTTCGTATGATCAGATCGGGTGCGGAAAATCGTACCTTGACGGACAGCCGCAGCTCTGGACGCTGGATACATGGATGCGGGAGCTGAAGGCACTGATTCGGCATCTCGGGCTCACGAAGTTCCATCTTCTGGGGCAGTCATGGGGCGGAATGCTGGAACTTGCCTATCTGATTGACGAGGGTGCGCAGGGTGTGTGTTCGGCAGTGCTTTCGAGCACGCTTTCTTCCTCGCAGCTCTGGGGAAGGGAGCAGCACCGTATGATCCGGTATCTTCCGGAAGAGGAGCAGCAGGCGATTGCAGAAGCGGAGGCGTCCGGAAACTATCAGGACGGACGGTATCTGCAGGCAAATGATCACTACATGGAACTGCATTGCATGGGCAAGGTTTCTGCGGACGCGCCCGAGTGTCTCCGCAGAAAGAAGGTCACCGGAGACGAGGCTTACCGCACGGCATGGGGACCGAATGAATACACACCGCTGGGGACGCTCCGGAATTTTGACTACACGGACAGACTGGGCGAGATCCACGTACCCTGCCTGATTATCAGCGGAACGGATGATCTGTGTACGCCGCTGGTTGCGAAAACAATGTACGACCGCATTCCGGACGCACGCTGGGAGCTGTTTGAAGGGTGCAGACATATGTGTTTTGTCGATGACCATGCAAAATACTGCACCGTCGTGGAAAAGTGGCTTCGGGAGAATGACTGAGTACTGCGCGGAGGGACCGGAAGATGGCAGTAATCGCAAAAGACCTGTTCAGTATTGTGCACTATGAGTACGGCGAGGCATATTACGGAAGTTATGAGATGATGTGCTACCGTGTAGCGCGGGAGCCGCTCGAAAACGTGCACTTCACGCCTCCGGAAAAGCGGGGGCCGGCCGTCCTTCGCTGTACGGTCTGGCCGGGGCCTTACGCGTATGCGAAGACGCCGGAGGAGCAGAAGATAGTGAAAGATTTCGAGTACTCCCAGCAGGGACTGAACGAAATCGCGGATTATCTGAATCAGACGCATGATGCGTGGAAGAAGCGGGATCTGGATTCTTAACAGGAGGATAACATGGCAGACAATACCGGCAAAGCACTTCGGACAAAAATGATCTATTCGGTTTTTATCCGCAATTACAGTAAAGAAGGCACGTTTGAGGCACTCCGGCAGGATCTTGACAGAATCCGGGCGCTCGGCACGGATATTATCTGGCTGATGCCGGTTCACCCAGTCGGGGAGAAGCATCGCAAGGGCACGCTCGGTTCTCCGTATGCAATCAGGGATTACCGCGCGGTCAATCCGGAGTTCGGCTCGATGGAAGATTTTGTGAATCTTACAAATGACATTCATGAGAAAGGCATGAAAGTCATCATCGACGTGGTTTACAATCACACATCGCCGGACTCGGTTCTTGCAAAGGAGCATCCGGAGTGGTTTTTCCATAAGAAAGACGGCTCATTCGGAAACAAAACAGGTGACTGGTGGGATGTGATTGATCTTGATTATAACAACCGGGCACTCTGGGACTATCAGATCGAAACGCTGAAGATCTGGGCAAGATACGTGGACGGCTTCAGATGCGATGTCGCGCCGATGATTCCCATAGAATTCTGGATGCAGGCAAGGCAGGAGATTGAAGAGGTGCGGCCGGGCTGCATCTGGCTTGCGGAGTCAGTGGAGCCGGAGTTTATTCTGGACAACAGAAGGCGCGGAATCACCTGCGCGTCGGATTCGGAGATTTTCCGCGCGTTCGATATCAGCTATGAATACGACGTTTACTGGGATTTCAACCGGTATCTGACCGGTGAGGAGCCGCTTGCTTCATATGCGCAGGCGCTGAACCGGCAGGAAGCGATGTACCCGGACAATTATGACAAGCTGCGTTTTCTGGAGAATCATGACAGACTCCGCGCGCGATTCCTGATTCCGCAGGAGCAGGCGCTCCGGAACTGGCTTGCCTTTGTCTTCTTTCAGAAGGGAACGACGCTTATTTATGCCGGTCAGGAGGCAGGTGCCGCCAGAACACCATCGCTCTTTGACAAAGATCCCGTTGACTGGGACGGCACGCTTGGCGTCAACACGAGGCCGCTCGACCTCTCACAGGAGATTGCAAGGCTCCATGAAATTGTGCAGGATCCGGTCTTTGCAAACAGCAGCTACCATGTGAGTGCTATGCAGGAAAATGTCCTTGGCGCAATTCATGTACAAAATAGTGAGCCGTCTGCAGAGGTTTCCGGAACCGGCGCAGCCGCCACCGGAACTGCTGCGGCAGCCGGAACAGCCGCTTTTGCGGGAATTTTTCCTTTGGGCTCCCGCCCCTGCGTCATCCGGCTCGCACGGCTGACAGAGGGCGCTGCCGGATCTCCTGTCATACCGGACGGCAGTTATACAAATCTGATCGACGGCTCCCGCGTGGAAGTCAGCATGGGAGAGATGACCGTCACCGAAAAACCTGTGATCTTTAAATTTGATTCAGCAGTTCCCGCAGGTGATCGTGGCTGATCCGGAAATCACGCATGCCTTCGTCATCCAGCGGAAGTTCCAGCACACGGTCAATGCCGTTTTCGGACAGTACACACGGAAGACTCATTGCTACATCGTCGCAGCCGTATTGTCCGCGCATGACCGTGCTGACAGGAACAATGCAGTGCTCGTTGCGCACGATGGCGCCGATGATGCGGCAGGCCGCAAGAGATACACCGGAACTCGTATAACCTTTCAGATCGACGATGTGCGGACCGACAATTTTGGTATCGCGGAGCAGTTTATCCTTGTCGATCGGCTTTGCAAGACCGAATTTGGAAGCCAGTTCATTAAAAGGTACACCTACGATGTTCACGGTGTTCCACGGTATGAATGACGTCGCGCCGTGCTCGCCAAGGACGAAGCCGACCACGTTCTTCGCATCAACATGGCAGAGATCGCCGAGCATTTTATTGAACCGCGCTGTATCCAGCAGTGTACCGGTTCCGAAGATCCGGTTCACCGGATAATCGTATTTTTTCTGGAAATGATATGTCAGAATATCGAGCGGGTTGGAGATGATGATAATTATCGCTTCCTTCGTGTAACGCGTAATGCTGGCCATCACGCTGTCACAGACTTCGATGTTTTGCAAAAGAAGCGTGTTGCGGTCATGATTCCCCGGCTGGATCGAAGGACCTGCCGTAATCACAATCATATGTGCGTCCGCGCAGTCGCTGTAATCGCCTACGCGGATGCTGGCATTCGAACTGTACGCGAAAGCTGTTGTGTGGCTTGCGTCCAGCACTTCTCCAAGCGCCTTGTCTTTATTCCGGTTGACAACAACGATGTCATCGAGAAGATTCATCTGCAATACGGAATTCAGTACGGCATCCCCGACCTTGCCGGCGCCGACAATCACAAGTTTCCCCTTCGATATGGACATTTCAGGTACCTTCTTTCTCACAATGATTTTATTATAATCATTCAGGCGTATAATGACAATTAACAAAGCAGCGGAGGTTACTGACTGTGAAAGATGAAAGACTGCACAATTTAAATCTGTATATTCTGCAGGTTTTGCGGGATCACTCCGATGCGTCGGAAGGGCATCAGCTTCGGCAGGCCGACATTGAGAAGCTGATTGCGCAGGATTATAAACTGAAGGTGGACAGGCGGCATATTCCGGCAAGGCTGCGGCAGATCCAGTCCATGGACGAGTACGCGGACAAAGTGCACAGCGTCACGCATGGCCTGCCGGGTTCTGCGGGAGCTTATAACACCTATTATTATGAGGATAAGCAGGAGTTTGACGCTTTTGAAGCAGGCATGCTCGCGGACGCGGCTGTCTGGACGGACGGGATGACGGAGAGCAGCACAAAGAGCCTCCTTTCGAAAATCCGCGGATTCACCGCGCGCGGAGACAGAAAAAACAGCACGTTTGTGAACAACGGGCTTTTGCTGCTATCGCACAAAATGAAACAGGACGCGGCACTGCGGGAGAAATTCACGCTGATCCGGCACGCGGTTGACAAGGGCAGGCAGATCGTTTTTATGTACGGTGATTTTTCACGGAGCCTCGAACAGGAGTACAGCGTGAAGATGACTGTCAGTCCGTATGCGCTTGTACTGCATGGAAATGAGTATTACCTGATCGGAGGTGTGCAGAAAAATGCAGAGACCAGAGAGGTCGCTATAAGAGTCTTCCGGCTCCGGCGCATCAATGAGGTACAGGAATGGAAAATGAAAAGAATACTTCCGCCTTCTTTGACGGGATGGGGCGTGCGGAATCCGGAAAACGGACAGATCACCTTTGATACTGTGCGTTTTCTGAACGAGCATATTCTGCTGCGGGAGGGCATTGCTCTCGAAGATGCGATTGTCAGAGCCAGAATACGGGTCAAAGAAGAGGCGCTTGCGGATGCGGAGGCGCTGTTTTACGGGCGGGCGATGATTCTGCGCCCGGAAAAAGATAAAGATTATGCCGAGCTCACAGTCACGTGTGACGAGAGGGACATTCTTTGCTGGGTGCTCTCGCATCCCGGCAGTGCGGAGATTGTGAGCCCGAAGGATCTGCGGCAGAACGCTTTTTACCTTGGCCTTCAAGTTACCAGTGACCACACGGAGAACCCGTATTTGAAATGGAAAGCAGTACCGGATTCTATCAGCGCGGAAACACGCGCGGCACTAACGGCACTGCACAGAGAATGTCTGCGGGCAGAGGAAGCGTCTGCTACCAATGCGTCTGCTGCCAATGCGTCCGCGGACAATGAGGCAGCGCCCGGCGCCTGCACCGGTGTCTTCGCGTCCCCGGACACCGGATTTGCGGCCGGACTGCCGGACAGCATATCTTCGGATGATGCCGGCAGGCGGGCAGAAGCAGATGACACCGGTCGGCCCGAGGCAGAGCACGCCAGTCAGTCCGCGGATACGTCCGCTGTCCGGCCGGCAGCAGAAGCTGCGGAAGCGCCCGGAGAAAAGGCAGCGGAGTCTTTTGCCGGAACGGAAGAAGTAAAGAAGAAGAAAAAACCGATCGCGCTGGTCAAAGTCAAGATCAAAGACGATAAGAAGGACAAAAAGAAGAAAGAAAAAGAGCGCGCCGGGAAGAAAGAAAAAGACCGGAAGAAGAAAAAGAACAAGTAACGCGCCGGCCATTCCGGCGCAAAGCATACTTCACAGATGAAAGTGCATCCGCAGCAGCGCAATGACCAGAAGATGCGCGGGATAGTAGATATAAAAGAACCATTTGTGAAAGACGCGGGCATGTTTTGCCGGGTGACCGGTATAGAGGAACCGGATCGTCAGCGAGGAAATCAGCAGCGGAAGGGAGGCTGCGGCAGTCAGAGCAAGCGCTTTGAAAACGGGAGAGCCATCTGCCTGACCTGCGAACTCCAGAAGGAAGAACAGAAAAATGCACGATGTATATGCTTTCGTGAAACTGGTTCTGCCTTCATAAGCCTCTGACAGAAAGTATGTGAAAAATGCGGCCATCAGCGGCCAGTCACTGAACAGTGTTATGCCACATAGCGCAGCAGCCGCGATAAAGCGAAGTACAGGATTCTGTACGGCTTTCAGAGCGTACAGAATGGCATAGCAGATCAGCAGCGTGAAAATCATATTCAGGCTTTTCGTTTTGAACGCAAGCGAAAAGGCCGGCTGTGAAATCATCGCGAAAAGCGCAAGACGCAGGGCGTATTTTCTGCGCGAGCGGGTATGATGAAAGCCTTCCACCAGAAAGAAGCACATCGTGATCGCGGTGAAGTAGCCGATATCGGTGAAAAGTGTGTACAAGAAGGTGCCTTCGGGAAGAAGAGCGTTCGCGATGTGATTGAGTGTCATGGTGACAATCGCGATGTATTTGATCACGTCCCGGTTCAGAAACGGATGGGACAAAGGGGAGGTGTTTGTGAGTTCTGTTTTCATGAAAATTATTGTACCATAAATTGTACGGCAGAGTCCGGAACAGTATTTTTGAAAACGGAGATAATGTTATGGAAGAAAAGAAAAACAACACAAAGAACGCAGAGAATAAGGACAGCAGAAAGATTACGCTCGAACACATGCAGGAAATGGCCGCGCAGGCTGCCGAGCTGAAAAAAAACGGCGATGAAGAGCTGATCAGCAGATTTGAGAAGGCGATCTTCGAGTTCAGCAAGGTGGACACGCAGGATCTTATGAACGGTATGCAGAAGATCCTGGATGAGCTCGAAGAAGAAAACAAGGATAAATAAGAGGCAGGCCGGTTAGCGGCCTGCCCGGCTTACGAGGCCTGCCGGCGCGGCCTGCGCAGAAAAGCGGGCCGGCTCCGGCTTCCGCTGCTGCGGCCGCCCAGAGAAATCAGGGCGAGCATCGAGAAAACAAGTGCAAAGCCCGCCGCGTCAAAAAGCGTAAACGGCGACCCGAGGAAAAGCGTCCCTACGACCGCCGCGGAGATCGGCTCGGAGAAGCCGTAGAGAATGGCTTTTTCAGGCCCGATATACTTGACGCCCTGAATGTAGAGAGGGAACGCGAGTACGTTTCCGACAATCACGACGAAAGCAATTCCAAACAGCCCGACGGCATTCGGAACATATCCGAAATGCCACGGCCGTAAAATCAACGAGGAAGCGGCGCCGCCCATCAGAAATGCCCAGCCCTGCAGCAGAACAACAGGATAACTGCGCATCAGCCGCTGCGGCGTCACGTTGTAGATTGTGACACAGACGGCGCTGAGAACTCCGGTGACGATAGCCGGGAGCGGCACGGCCACGCTTCCGGTCGTGCCGTGGGTTGTAATCAGAAAAACGCCTGCAAGCGCCAGTGCAATTGCCAGAATTTCATGCAGCTCCGGAGCCCTTTTCGCCTGTCTGCAGCTGACAAACAGGATCATGACCGGAGACAGATCCTGCAGAATCGTTGCCGCTCCGGCTGTTGAGAGCTGAATCGTAAGAAAATACAGAAACTGACAGCAGGACACGCCCAGAAGCCCGTAGATGACAAGATCGCGGGCTTCGGTTTTGTTTTGCCACGGGGAAAGGACTTTTCGTCCGAAGCGCCGCGAGCAGTACAGCAGCAGAATGATGCCGGCGAGCCCCAGCCGGATCGGGACCAGCCAGCGGGAATCCATCCCCTGCCTTGTAAAAAGATACTGCCCCATCGATCCGGAAAGGCCCCAGCAAATGCCGCCGAGAGTTGTCAGAATGGCTCCTGTCAGTTCTTTATTCGTTCTCATAGCCACTTTCGTTTCTTTTACTGGAAATTTGTGACAAGCGTCACGATACGCAGGCAAAACAGAACAAAGATGACCCACATGACAGGGGAAACTTCTTTGGCTCTGCCTTCAAATACTTTCAGAATGACCCAGATCAGGATCGCGAACATAATGCCGGTTGCGATGGAATAGGAAAGAGGCATCATCAGCATTGCCATGTACGCGCCTGCAACGTCCGCGAGATCAGCGCTGAAATCGATCTTCTTCGCTGAGGAAATCATCAGCATGCCGACATAGAGCAGTGCCGGAGCGGTTGCAAAGCCCGGAATCGCGAGGAAGAACGGGCTGAGCAGGATGGACAGAAGGAACATCACCGCCGTTACAGCTGCAGTCAGTCCCGTGCGTCCGCCGGCCGCTACGCCCGCACTCGATTCAACAAAGGAAGTAACCGTCGATGTTCCAAGGCACGCGCCGGCCGTTGTACCGATGGCGTCGGAGAGAAGAACTTTTCCAACGCGCGGGAGCTTGCCGTCCTTGTCGAGAAGACCTGCCTTGTCAGCGACCGCAACCACGGTTCCGACCGTGTCGAACAGATCGACATACAGGAATGAAAAAGTGATGGCAATGAACTGGATCAGGTGAGAGCCTACCCAGCCGAAGTCAAACTGGAATGCGGTCTTTGTGATGCCGCCAAGCTGCAAGCCCTGCGAAAAGTCCGGGAAAACACTGTAAATGCCGTTTGCCGGATCGGGCACATACCAGCCGGCTTTTTCCGCGATCATGCCCAGGACCCAGGTCGCCAGGATACCGATCAGCACGGAACCCGTAACATTATAATGTACGAGAACAAGAATGATGATGAAGCCGATCAGAGCGAGCGCAACCTGCGGCGTGCTGAAATCGCCGAGCGCCACCTTTGTGGAATCGCTCGAAACAATGATGTTCGCGTTTTGCAGTCCGATGAAAGCGACAAACAGGCCGATACCCGCGGAAATACCGTTCTTGAGGTTTGCAGGAATGCCGTTGATGATCTGCTCGCGTGCTTTTACGACGGAAAGCAGAATGAAGATGATGCCTTCCACCAAAACAGCGGTCAGGCAGATACGGAACGCGTTTTCGGCGCCGCCGAGCTCGCCCAGACATACAGTGTAGGCAAAGTAGGCGTTCAGGCCAAGACCTGCCGACAAAGCAATCGGATAGTTGGCAAGAAAAGCCATGATGAAGGTTGCAATCGCCGAGGCCAGCGCTGTCGCGACAAAAACACCGCTCCGGTCCATGACAGTCCCGAGAATATTCGGGTTGACGGCAAGAATGTACGCCATGGTCAGGAAGGTCGTAAGACCTGCGATGATTTCTGTTCTGGCGTTGGTGCCGTGTTCACGTAAATGAAACACTTTTTCTAACATGTATCTCTCCTCCTGAGAAAATTGTAATGCACTTGTGGACACAAACCCACTTGTATAACATAACACTTTACTGCCGGAAAAACGACGGGTTTTTCCTAAAAACAGACGGCGCGGATGTTTCTGCGAAAATCGGGCGCTTTGCGTAACCCTGACTCTTGACAGCAGTTGGCGCTTGCATTTAAATCGGTAGAAAGAGGTTTGGAAACGACGCCCCGGGAGGGGAGAGGAGACGGAAACGGATGAAGTATAAGGGGATCCTGTTCGATATGGACGGGACACTTTTTGATACGGAACGGCTGTATAAGCAATGCTGGATGCACGCCGGTGTTCCCGAAGATGTTTACTACGGCATGATCGGAAGAACGACCGCGGAAAACGACCGCACCGTCGCTTCACTCGGGCTGGACCCCAAAAGGACGAGACAGCTGCGGAACGAGTATCTGGAAGTCCTGACAAAGGACGGCATTCCGAAGAAGCCTTATGTGGACGAAACGCTGCAGGCAATGAAGGCGCGGGGCTTTAAAATCGCGCTCGCCACGGCAAATTCTCCGGAAGCCGGCAGAAACAATCTGAAAAGAACAGGTATCCTTCCGTATTTCGACGCGATTGCGAGCGGTTCCGAGTGCAGACGCGGCAAACCTTTTCCGGACATTTTTCTGCTCGCCGCGGAAAAACTCGGGATTCCGGCGAAGGAGTGTATGGTTGTCGAGGACAGCTTCGGCGGTGTCCGCGCGGGACGCGCGGCAGGCATGTACACAATTATGATCCCCGATCAGCTGCAGCCGGACGAAAAACTGTACAGCTCGATCGACGCGCTGTTAACGAGTCTCCGGGAGATACCCGCAGTCGTGGACAGATTGAATTAGTCTCCGAGCAACATACGCAGTATTGCTGCGTGATCAGTCTCCACCCGGCACACGCAGGGCTGCCGGGTGAAGACAAAACATGCGCGCCGCACCGGCTGCGCACAGAAAAATTATGAGGTGGTAAAGAATGATTTATCAGAATGATCTGTTTGCTTTTGAACTTGTGACAGACACGGCAGAAAACGGCGCTTCGCACGCGGCGATCGTCCGCCGCAGGAAGTGCGCGGAAGACGGAAATGGTCCTTCTGCCGAACCGTGCATTAAACTGTACGACTACACCTGGCCGGAGCAGCTGCGCGTCACGGTAGAGGAAACACAGGGAGAGCTGGAAAAAGATGTACTGAAATTTGAACTGCATCTGAAAGCGCACCATGTCACCGGTATGGTACAGGGAGAGTTCACGGAAACAGAGTATCTCGAGGTCGAAAAGCCGTTCGCGGATGACTGTGTCTGCCGTGTCATTGACATTGTCAGGAAGACGCGTTTCGCGGCAAACGAAAGACATCTGGAGCATCTGCCGGTGCAGACCTATCCGGCACTGAACGGCCGTCAGGGACCTTACGGTCATCCGACGATCAAATCGCTTCCGCCGATTCCGAAGAAACATCATGAGCAGGTGTAAACTATGAATGTTTTTAACATTATAGGACCTGTCATGATCGGTCCGTCGAGTTCTCATACCGCGGGCGCCTGCCGGCTCGGCAGGGTTGTCAACAAGATCATCGACGGGGGCATTGTCCGCGAGGTAAAGATTCAGCTGTCGGGTTCCTTCGCAAGGACTTACCGTGGACATGGCACAGACCGCGCGATTCTGGCCGGCATCATGGGATATCACAGCTGGGACACACAGATCCGTGACGCGATGGAGATTGCTGACAAGCGCGGAATCCGGTATTCCTTTATCCCGGAAGACATACCGGGTGCGCATCCGAATACGGCACGCATAACCTACGTCTGCGAGGACGGCAAAACAGGTGTCGTCGAGGGAGCCAGCATCGGCGGCGGCAACATCCGCGTCGACAGAATCGACGGGATGAATGTCAGCTTTACGGGCGAGAGCAACACACTGCTCGTTCTGCATAAGGATACGCCCGGCGTTATCGCGAACGTTACGAACCTGATGTACTGGCGCTACGGCGACCTGAATATCGGAAACTTCCATCTGAGCAGGAAAGAGCGCGGCGGAACCGCCCTGATGACGATCGAGATCGATCAGCTTCCGCCGGAGCAGCTGATTGAAGACCTGAAGAAGATGGACAACATTGACAACGCGCTTTTGATCCGCGCAGTCTAGGCGGATTGCGGGCTTTGGAACGGCGGCAAAACTGCGCGGAGTTCCTTAGAATCAACTATGATCAGTTACGAATCAATTGAAGAGCTGGTGCGGCTTGCGGATGAGAGCGGGCGCAGAATCAGCGAAATATGTCTGGAAGATCAGGCAAGGGAAATCGGACTTCCCGCGGAAGAAGTTTTCGCGCGGATGGAGAAGAGCTTCGATGTGATGCTCGAATCCGCCGCGTGGGGACAGGAGCCCGGCCGGCGTTCGACGTCGGGCCTTACGGGCGGAGAAGGCAGCGCCATGATGCGGTACGCGGACAAGGGAAATTCCCTGATGGGCACTTTTATGAGCCGGGCGGTCGCAACCGCGCTTGCCGTCTCGGACTGCAATGCGGCCATGGGCAGAATCGTCGCGACGCCGACGGCAGGAAGCTGCGGCATTCTGCCGGGGTGCCTGATTCCGATGTACAGGGAAAGAGGCTGCAGCAGGAGGGATGTGGTGCTGTCTGTTTTTACGGCGGGTGCATTCGGCATGGTCATTGCCAATAAAGCCTCGATCGCCGGAGCGCAGGGCGGCTGTCAGGCGGAGTGCGGAAGCGCGGCAGGCATGGCAGCGGCGGCACTGGTTGAACTGCAGGGCGGCACGCCGCAAATGTGCGCGGACGCGCTTGGCATCGCGATTGTCAATCAGATGGGACTTGTCTGCGATCCGGTCGCAGGCCTTGTCGAAATCCCCTGCATTAAAAGAAACGCCGCGGGTGTCGTGACGGCTTTTTCGGCCGCGGACATGGCGCTTGCCGGCATTGAGCTGAAAATCCCGGCGGACGAATGTATCGGCGCGATGAAGGAAGTCGGCGATCAGATGGCAGCCTCTCTGAAGGAAACCGCAGCGGGCGGCCTCGCCGCGACAAAGACAGGAAAACTTCTGCGGCAGCAGGTATTCGGGAAGAACGAAGATGATTGAAGATTTTATTGAAGAAATGTGGTGCGCTGTGGCAAAGGACGCGGTTCCGAAGGACATTGCCGCCGCCCAGCGGGAAGCGGTTCTGGACTCGGTCGATTTCAAGTTCGTGACCGGGATCGCCATGGAACAGCAGAATATTGAGCGGAATCCGTCCAACGCGGACAGCATCGGGACGTACTTTAAAAAGGACATCGACAAAAAGTTCGGGAAGCTCTCTCCCGGTAAGAAAGCGATGTGCCGGCTGGACTGGTACACTGTTTTGTACAGGATGCTTTCGTATATTTCGACGATCAAAGGTGTTTTCCGCGATCAGAAGGCGCTGCTGTTCGTGCAGACGCTGGAGCTTTCAAAGAAATGGAAGGAAGAGGCGGACCTTTACCGGAAGAATGCCGCGGAGCTGCCGGAAAATACGCGCGCCTCGTTTGACGCGTGGCTGCAGGACACAGAGGAAAAGCTGGTCAATCCGATGGACACGCTCTGGGACAAAAAACTGCGCGCCGGCAGAATCCGCCGCGGCATCTCGCGTACCGTGAAAACCGTCATCGCCCTGCTCATCCTCTTCGCCGCAGGCTCTTACCTGTCCGGCATCGGCTATGTCGCGAAGATCACGCACCACGAAAGAATCGCCGTGCTCCCGAAAGAGCAGATCGAGGGCTTCGGCACGTATCCGGAGGTCGAAATCGAAGACTATAACGCAAGCACGAACCTGACGGAAGGACTCGACCGCGCGCTCATGGACAAAGATCCGAAGACTGCCTGGACCGAAGGAGAAAAGGATGCCGGCATAGGCAGAAAACTGTACTTCAATCCCGAAGACGCGCAGGAAGTACACTATATTGTCATCTATAACGGAAACCAGAAAGACAGCGCTTCGTTCAAAAAAGATAACCGGCTGAAGGAAATCACGCTCAAGCTCGATGATTCGCAGCACGAAAAAATGCTCACACTAAAGGACGAGGAAGGTCCGCAGTACATTCGCGTGAACCGTAAGGTCGGACGCTTCTGGATCATTATCGATTCCGTATACGAAGGAACGGACAAAGCAAACCTTACCAGCGTATCGGAAGTTGAAATTTACTAAGATTATTATCGGAGAAGGAACCTTACATGCAGACTGGAATTCTCGTTGCGGAAATGATTGTTATTTTTCTGCTGATACTGATGGGCTACGCAGGATACCGCAGCGGGAGGATTTCCGATTCGGGTGTTAAGACCTGTTCCTACCTCGTTGTCAATCTGTGCAATCCGGCGCTGCTTCTGTCCAACGCGATTGCCGAAGAAGCACCGGTACCGGCGCCGAAAATGCGCGCCGCCATTTATGCGGCTGTATTGGTATACGTGATTCTGATTCCCCTGAGTTATCTGATCAGCCGGCTGATCCGCGCGCCGGAGAAGGACGATTACGCGTACCGGATGATGACCATCTACGGGAACGTCGGCTTTATCGGTATTCCGGTCTGCTCGGCAGTCCTTGGAAGCGCCTCGCTTTTGTATATCTCGATTAACTGCATGGTTTTCAACGTCACGTTTTATACTTATGGCATGGCCTCCATGCGGCGTGCCGCAAGACTACAGACCGGGGAAGCGCGAAAACCCGTAAAGGCGTCGGAAATCCTCAAAGACATCATCAACGTCGGCACGGTTTCTTCATTCCTTTCGGTTCTCATTTATATGCTGGACCCGAAAGTTCCGATGATTCTTGCAGACAGTCTGCGGATTACCGGCAATGCCACGGTTTTCCTTTCGATGATCGTGCTGGGGGCGTCGCTCGCGCAGTCGGATCTGCGGGAAATGATTCTCGGAGATCGCAGGATGTATTTGTTTTTACCGGTTCGCATGCTGCTCATTCCGGCCATCTTTGTGACAGTTTTCTCCTCATTCATCAAGGATCCGGTATTTCTCGGAACGACGGCGATCCTTGTCTCGCTTCCGGGAGCGAATCTGCCGCTGATGTATGCGAAGGAACTTGAGCTCGACGACAGGGAACTTTCAAGAGGAATCATTCTGTCCACGGTTTTCAGCCTTGTGACCATTCCTCTGGTGTGCGTTCTGCTGTAGCGCATACCCGCATATATATGGAAAGAAGAGAAGAATGTCTGATATAGATAAAACAGTTTCCTCCATGACCGGGCGGCAGGACCCTTCCGCCCGGCTCGGCCTTGTCCTTGAGGGCGGCGCGATGCGCGGAATGTATACGGCCGGGGTTACGGATGTTTTCATGGAAAACAAAATCGAATTCGACGGTGCGGTCGGGGTGTCGGCCGGCGCTGTTTTCGGCTGCAATTATGAGTCCAGGCAGATCGGGCGGACGATCCGCTACAATACGAAATACTGCTGCGACCCGCGCTATGTCGGCATGCGGTCTTTCTTCAGAACAGGGGACCTGTACAATGCGGATTTTGACTATCGTCAGCTGCCGGAGGAGCTCGATCCTTTTGATGTGCGCACCTTTGCCGCGAATCCGATGGAGTTCTGGTGTGTTGTTACAGATGCGGAAACCGGAAAGCCGTATTATCATCAGTGTCAGACAGGTACCGGAGAGGATATGCTCTATATGCGCGCGTCCGCCTCGATGCCGGCCGCGTCCAGACCGGTCCGGATCGGAGACCGCCTCTATCTGGACGGCGGTATCGCGGATTCGATACCGCTTGCTTTCTTTCAAAGCATCGGTTATACGCGGTGCGTTGTGATTCTGACGCAGCCTTCGGATTATGTCAAGCAGCCGCAGAAGCATTTTCAGCTGATCAAACATCTGCTGCGGAAATATCCCGCGATCGCGGACCAGCTGGAGACCCGCCATACCCGCTACAACGAACAGCTGCAGTATATTCACGAGCAGGGGCGCGGCGGCAGCTGCCTTCTCATCTGCCCGGACAGCCCGTTGAATATCGGGTCCATGTGCAGGGATCCGCAGGAGCTTCGCCGTGTCTACGAAGCCGGCCGCCGCATCGGTGAGAAGTATCTGCCGCAGGTAAGGGAATTTGTCGGGGCAGAACATATCGGACAGTGGGCACACCCGTACAGTACTGACATTCTGACAAAGGAGCAGGCCGGAAGCGCCGCGCTTTGACAGCGCAGGCTGCCGGCGTGGTGTACAGGCCGTGCCGTAATTGGGGATAGCAATGGACAAGTATGAGGTTAACGCGAATAACTTCCGGATTCTGGGGCGGACAATCGAAATTGCCGGCATCCGCTGGCTCGCATACTCGGCGTCCGGAATTGAATTCATCACCAGCGCGTCGGTGGTAAAGGCCGACATCGCGGGCATTACAGGTACCGGGGACGATTCGGACTATGCCTGGATCGGCATTATTCTGAATGATGATCAGCAGAAGATGAAACGGGTCCGCATTGCGCGCGGCATGCGCACGTATACGATCTGCGAGAATTTCGGCCTGCGGGATGTGAAAATCACGATTCTCAAGCTGACCGAGGAAAAAGACGACAAAGTAGGGATTGCCGCGGTGTATGCGGACTGTCCTGTTTTACCGGAGAAGACGCCGGACCGCAGGATCCTTTTTATCGGCGATTCGATCACGGCAGGTTACGGCGTGGAAGCCGGGGAAGCGCCGGGGGACACAAGTTACGTTTACGATTCGGCGGATACCAATCCGCTCCGCGCGTACCCGTATCTGACTGCCAGAGGACTTTCGGCGGACTTCCAGCTCTTCTGCTGGAGCGGGAACGGCGTCATTTCGCACTGGATCGAGAATACGGACCTTCCGGACACGGCGGATCTGATGCCCGCGCTCTATCCGTACACGGCCAAAAACACCGAAGAAGTCGTCCGCATCACAATGAGCGCGAAGGGAGTGCGCGGCGTGTCGTTTGATCCGAACGCGCCGGCGGGATCGCCGCGGGGACTTACGATATATGATCCCGCGGAATTTGTTCCGGATGTGATCGTCTCGAATCTCGGCACGAACGACGCGTCATATACGAAGGGCACGCCGGCAAGAGAGCGGCTGTTCATGCAGCGGTACGCGCAGTTTCTGGCGGCGCTCGGGCGGGATTACCCGGGAGCACTGAAAATTGCGGCCTATGGACTGATGGAACAGAGCCTTGCCCCGGCAGTCAGGGAAGCGGCGTTCCTTTCCGACAGTCTGTATCTGCCGCTGCCGATGCTGGATCCGGCCGACGGGCTGGGCGGCGGACAGCATCCGGGCGCGCTCACACACGCCAAAACAGCGAAGATTCTGATACAAGCCATCCGGCAGCAGACGGGGTGGCAACAGTAGACGGCACGCCGACGCGGGGCGCGGCGCCTTTCAACAGAAAACAGCGCGGCAGTACAGACCGCCGCGCCGGAGGATAATGCGTAACAGGGAGGATACACAATGGCAGTTTACAAAGTGACAATCACAATGAAGGACGGCGGCGTCATGTCCGGCGAGCTTTATCCGGACATCGCGCCGATCACGGTCGAAAACTTCAAAAAGCTCGCGGACGAAAAATTCTACGACGGGCTGACTTTTCACCGCATCATCAAAGGTTTCATGATTCAGGGCGGCGATCCGGAAGGAACCGGCATGGGCGGCCCCGGATACACGATCAAGGGCGAGTTCGCGTCCAATGGTGTACAGAATGATCTGAAGCATACGCGGGGCGTGCTTTCGATGGCAAGAACGATGGACCCCGACTCCGCGGGCTCGCAGTTCTTCATTATGCATCAGGATGCGCCGCACCTCGACGGAGAGTACGCCGCCTTCGGAAAAATCACGGAGGGGCTGGATGTTCTGGACAGGATCGCATCCGTGAAGACAAACTGGTCCGATCAGCCGTGGGAGGAGCAGGTAATCGAGTCGATCCGCGTCGAGTGACAGCCGTTCTGCCGGTGCCTTTATAAGCTTTATATCTGGCAGTGATGAGCCTCCGGCCGCTTCTGCGTATGGCGAAAACAGCCCCGTCATCCATGCAGAACGCGTCGGGGGTTTTTGTTTTGACGTGATCCATATTGAGAAGAACGCCGCGCGCGCAGGAAAGGAACCGCGTGTCGGAAAGTTTTTCGAGGATGCCGGAGAAAGACGCGCGTACGCGGATCGTCCGGGCCGGCGGGCCGCAGGTGATCAGCGTATAGTGCCCGTCGGAGGTTGCATAGAGAATCCGGTCAAACGGTACGGGCGAGGGAAGGCCCTTGCAGCAAAGGGCGGCGGAAGGCGCCTTGTCGCCGATATCTGCCTGCGCTGCGTCGGGCTGCGCGGCAGAGGACATCATCGCGGCGGCATAGTTCCCGGGCAGCCGCCCGGCAGCGGCGAGCATGCACAGCAGCTCTTTCTGCGTAAAAGGCTGGTGAAACAGGGCTTCAACAGAAGGCGGAAGGTCAGGGGTTCCGGATGCAGGAATGACGCGCAGCCGGTAGACTTGAACGGAAGCGGACATAAGACAGTCCTCCTGAAAGGTAAGACACGAAGCGGATCTAAAGATCAGACACGAAGCAGGCCTGAATCTAAGGAACAGACATGAAGCGGATCTGTAGAAGAAAGTTTCCGCTTCTGCTATTATAGCATGAAAAAGGAGTCGGCATGGACGTACTGACAGCGCAGCTTTTCCGGAATATGACCGCGTATGACGCGGGTGATCCGGCCAGAATACAGCATTTCACAAAGGTTTACGCGTATGCGGATCTGATCGGCACCAGCGAAGGCCTTACGGAGGAGGAGCTTCGCGTACTGCGCGCGGCAGCGATCCTGCATGATATCGGCATTCATAAAAGCGAGGAGAAATACGGTGATGACAATGGAAAACATCAGGAGCTCGAGGGACCTCCCGAAGCCGGGAAGCTCCTTTCCAGGGTCGAAGGTTACACAGAAGACGAGAAGCGGCGCATCCTCTATCTGATCGGTCATCACCACAGCTACACGGAGATTGACGGCAGCGATTATCAGATCCTTGTCGAGGCGGATTTTCTTGTGAATCTTTTTGAAAACCATCCGCAGAGCATTGACAAGGCTGCAGCTGCCGCGGCGCTTTCCAGAATCTTCCGGACAAAGAGCGGGAAGGAGATGCTGGAGATGATGTTTTTGCGGGAGGAATACAAAAAGCCCGGAAACGAATGGAAGTCTGCCGCAGACACCGCTCCTTGCAGGAGAGAACTGATCCTCTCGCATGCGGAGCCGTCGGATGTACAGGCGCTTGCCGCGGTGGAACGGGAATGTTTTCCGCAGGCGGAAGCCGCGACCGCGGGAGAGATAGAGGAGCGCGTCCGCAGCTACGGCGATCACTTTTTTGTACTGAAAGAGCGCTATGCGGAGCAGACCAGACTGATTTCCTTTGTGGACGGTTTTGTCACGGATGAGGCGGACCTTACAGATGAAATGTATGCTGACGCGTCAATGCACAATGAAAACGGCAGCTGGCAGATGATTTTCGGCGTCAATACGGTGCCGGAGAGGAGAAAACACGGTTACGCGGCCATGCTCCTTGAAAGAGCCATCGGGCAGGCGAGAGAGCAGGGCAGAAAAGGCGTTGTGCTGACCTGCAAGGAACGGCTCATTCCGTATTACGCGAAGTTCGGCTTTGTGAATGAGGGCGTTTCCGCGTCGGTACATGGAAACGTCGTCTGGTATCAGATGCGGCTGACATTTTGAAGGGACACAGGATGGAGAATAAAGCAGTCCGGAAAAACGCCGCGCCGGTGTCGCTTGCCGCGTGCGAAAATTACGATCCGGAAACCGTGCGCGCAGCATTTGAAAGGCTTCTGCTGCCTCTTGGCGGGCTGGATTTTATAAAGCCCGGGATGACAGTGGCGGTCAAACTGAATCTTCTGACCGGCGCTGCGCCGGAGCGGGCCGTTACGCCGCACCCGGCGCTCATCCGCGAGCTTTGCAGGCGCCTGATAGAAAAGGGCGCCGTGGTAATTCTCGGCGACAGCCCGGGCGGCCTGTTCACACAGGGTGCACTGAGGAGCGTTTACCATGCCTGCGGGCTGGAGCCGCTTGCAAGTGACAAAGTGCATCTGAACATGGATGTCACTGTGAAGAGCGCAGTTTTCCCCGGGGCGCAGCGCCTCAAAGCCTTTCACTATACCGCCTGGCTCGATCAGGCGGACGTGATCATCGACTTCTGCAAACTCAAAACCCACGGCATGCTGAACATGACCGGCGCCGTGAAAAATCTGTTCGGAACGATCCCGGGGACGACGAAACCGGAGTATCATCTGCGCTTCCCGGGGAAGCAGGATTTCGCGGACATGCTGGTCGATCTTTCTCTGTACTGGAAACCGGTGCTGTGCATCTGCGATGCCGTGGAATGCATGGAGGGCAACGGGCCTTCGAGCGGAACCGCGCGGCATATGGGACTTTTATGTGCAGGGCAGAGCAGTTTTGACCTCGACATGGTACTTGCTTCCCTGATCGGATATACGAGAAACGATGTGGCGACACTTGAGGCAGCGTACAGAAGAGGACTGGGACCCGCAGATATTTCGCAGGTCCGCATCGCCTCGGCGGATGGCAGCAAAGTTTCGGACTTTGCGATACCGGATTTCAAGCACGCTTCTGCGCCGCTTCGCCTGACTTTCGGCCGAAAAGGCGCTTTCGGGAGGGTGGTTTCTGCGGGGGCCGCGGCTGTTTTTACAACGAGGCCGCAGGTGAAAAACAACGCGTGCATCGCCTGCGGAAAATGCGCTGCTGTGTGCCCGGCGCACGCGATTACAATGGCGCCGAAGCCTGTGATTGACAGGAAGAAGTGCATCCGCTGCTTCTGCTGTCAGGAATTCTGCCCGGAAGGTGCGATGAAGGTGCAGAGAACCTGGCTCGACCGCGTTTTATCGAAGACGCCGGAGAGCACGGCGCCGGAGAGCGGACGCCTCCGCAGCTGAATGGGAAACTGCCGTTCGTGCGTCGCACAGCCCTGGGCAAAGAGCGACGCGAAAACCACCCGGTCATGACGGCATCGCCCCTCGTGCGGCGCACAAAAAAACAGCCGGCCGGAAACATTCCGGCCGGCTGCTATGCGGCTTTTGGCGCAAAGCACTTGCGCCCGCCATGCGCTTTTCCATTATTGTTACTTGATCTCGATCTGCTTCGGCGCTTCCTTCGCGGGGATTACTTCCTTCTTCGGAAGAATCACGGTAAGGACACCATCCTTATAGGATGCGTCGATGTCTTCGGGCTTCAGGTCGTCAGGAACACGGAAGGATCTCTGATAAGAGGATACGCTGCGCTCACGGCGGATGTACTTGCCCTCCTTGTTCTTCTCACCATTGTCTTCTTTATGTGAAGCGGAAATTGTGAGCGCGCCGTTCTCAAGGCCGATCTTTATATCTTCCTTATTAAAGCCCGGCAGTTCCGCGGAAAGCCTGTAATCCTTATCCTCTTCCAGAACATCGGTTTTCATCGCTGCAGCGTTTCCGGTGGTTCTTCCGCCAAAGAAGCTGTCAAACATTCTGTCCATCTCATCAAAGGGTGTAAGATCAAACATATCATTACTGTTAAAAAGCATAGGCATTAACATAATCAAGACCTCCTTGTTGTTTTTCATTTGATAATTATGTTATAGATCATATAGAACAAATAGTCAACATGTAATTTATAAAGAAATTATAAAAAACTAAATCGCTCCAAAGTCGGGCCACGCGCGGCATATGATATAATAAGTAGCGATCTTGGGAAAGGAAACGGGTGAATTTGATGAGAAAAAAGCTTCAGAAATATCTGGTGCCTATATTGATTATCGGAATGGCGGTCTGTCTGGTGGCCGGTATTCTGATTGGAATGAAAGTGTCCGGGAAGAAGGCTGCATCCGGCAAAACAGACGCTTCCTCACGGCTTACCACTATTGCAGCAGCTGCTTCGGCTGCTGTAACGCAGGCTCCTGACTCTGTGTCTACCGCGGCGCAGACTGCGGAAACGTCCTCTATAACAGCAGCAAGTGCCGCATCTACAGGTTCTTCCGATGCGCAGACTGCAGCAGCAACTACAGCCTTTGCGGCGGCTTCCGGCGCGCAGGCGGCGGGTACGGATACGCAGGATGCCGGCAAAGACAATTATGACTACATGGCGCATCAGCCGCAGCTTCCGGACGGCGTAGTCAGCACTTTATATGGAAATGACGGCCTTATGCAGATCGTCTGCATCGGCGATTCGCAGTATGCGAATTTCAAGGGAGCTGACGGCCTCGGTGCGCTGCTCTCGCATTATTGCAAGGCGAATGTTTTCAATCTGGGCCTTGGCGGCGCAACGGCGGCTGTAACTCCGACCGAAGGCTCTGCGAGCGCATCCCGGAGCGGGTGCGGCGTGGTTTCGGCGATCTGCGGCGATACAAGCCCGGACAAAGTATTTGCTTCCGAGGACAGCTACGCGAGAAGTATTTTTGACAGCTGTGATTTCACAAGAACCGATGTTTTTGTGATCGCTTTCGGCGTCAATGACTACCTGAGAAACATTCCGCTGACGGATGACAATATGCGGACCAACGTCCGTGCGTACCGCGGCGCGCTCGCGTATATGGTTATGAAACTGCAGAATAAATTTCCCAACGCGCAAATCGTCGTTGTTGCGCCCGGTTACTGCCAGTTTTTTGAAGGCGGTACAGGCGCTTATCTCGGGGACGGAAACATCAGGAAGAACAAACAGGGTTATACGGTCAGCGATCTGGTTGATGTCGCGCGCAACTTCGCGGACAACAATGTCGGCTTTATGGATACCTATGAGCTTCTTGGAATTAACAGCTATAACGCGAAGGAAATGCTGCTCGACGGCATTCATATGACGCCGAAGGGCCGTCAGCTTTACGCGCAGATGCTGTCCAGAATTATTATCCGCTCGCAGGGCTACTCGATCGGCGAGGGAGTCAATCCCGATGATGCGGACTGGGTGGCGACCAAGACGAACGGGTGAGTGATAGAGCGGCTGCGGATGCAGCCGCTCGCCGCAGAACTTCAGCCGCGCGGCTTGCTTACGGCAGGTAATGCGTGTCATGCATCAGAGCGCTTCGCCGCGGCTTGCTTCATGCAATATGAGCGGCATCGCGTGAGCTGCATAGAAAAATCAAGACGAAATGGAAAGACGGGCGCGTATTGCATAGAAATCAACGAAATCTATGCAATACGCGCCCGTAGCGCAAATATGTCCTGGAAAATCTATGCAGATGAGCAAGCCGCGCCGCTGCTGCATTGATTCCCGGAAGGAATCGCCGCGCGGCGCCTGTGCTCACCCGAGATTAAAGAACAGCCCGACCTTTTTGAGCGGAATCCGAAGAGCCATATACAAAATCACATCAATGACGGCCGATACAACAGAGTTGATCAGTGTCACCACAAAGTTGATCGCGAACGACACTTCTGCCGCCGGCTTTCCGAGAATCAGAATCTTGTAAAAATAACGCAGCAGCGGATCAAAGACCGCATTGAAAGCAAGTCCCGCCACCGTCGCGATGATGACCCACCGCAAAATTTTCTTTGTATCGGTTTCGGTCGAGATATGACCGAGCCTGTGCGCGATCACGCCGACAATCACACCGATCAGAAGCTTGATAATAAATGTAATCGGCGCTTCCACAATGTAGACCGGATCGATCAGATCGGCGATTGTCAGTCCGAGCGCACCGCCGATGCCGCCATACCAGCTGCCCAGCAGCAAAGCACCGAGGACGACAAACGCGTTGCCCAGATGAACCGAAACCTGCCCCGCACCGGGTGTGGGAATCCGGATGGAGAGAAATGTGAAGACGACATACGTAATAGCCGCAAAAACACCGGCGAAGACGAGTTTTCTCACGGTGTCGTTTGTTTTTGCGGGCGTTGCGGTATTTACTGTGTTCATAAGAAGCACCTCCTCAAGATGAATTATCATCAGTATATCCAAAAGTGGCATTATAAAAATAGCCAAAACATGAATATATGAGCATACCACTTATGCGCAGCAAATTCGAACGCACAGTCGCGCGGGGAATTGCTGTCAGTCTCTTATTCACAGCCACCGGCTGCCCGCAGTTTAAAACTTACTGATATCCAGCCCGCCCGCGCGCTTCGACGGAGCGATCGCACGGATTTGCAGAGGATAGCTGTAACCGGCATTCGCCTGCACTCTGACAGTGTCGCCGACTTTGTGGCCGAGCAGCGCCTTGCCGATCGGAGACTCGATACTTATTACGTTCTTTAAAACATTCGCGCGAATCGGCGTAACCAGCGTATAAGTATCTTCTTCCTGATCCTCGACAAAGAAAACCGTCACATCCATATCGACGCCGACTTTGTCCGGCGCGGAAGGCGCCTCGTCGTCAATGACCTCGGCAAAACGCAGGACTCTTTCCAGATAGCGGATGCGGCTGCTGTTTTTATTGTTGTCCCGCTTGGCTGCGTAATATTCAAAGTTCTCGGAACGGTCGCCCTGTGCGGCGGCTTCGGCTACTGCCTTGGCAAGTTTTGGCCGCAGCTCTACTTTCCTGTATTCAATTTCCGCTTCGATTTTCGCAACATCACCTTTTGTAAGACGCTGTCCCATGGTAACCTCCTGCCTTCTGAATGCTGTGCGCTGTCCGGGCGCCGCATGCATTATCATAGCACAGTGCCGGGCCCGCGGCAAAACACCGCCCTGCGAGAGAACCGCAGCCTCGCAGGGCGGCGCCCCGTTGCAAAGCTTCTTCTGCAATCGTATAATTAATAAATTACAGCTTTTACAGGCATTGATGAGGATACGATGAATTTCAGAAATAAAAATACAAGAAGAATAATAGCGGCAGTTATCTCCGTCATTCTGGCACTCGCCATGATACTTCCGCTCGTATTAAGCGTCAGCGCGGCGGAGACGGACGCAGCGGCCACGGCCACGGCAGCTTCAGACAATGATTTAACGGCACCCGAGGGCGTAACGCTGGAGGGCGAAAGTGTTGCCGGCATGAACGCCTCACAGATTCATGACAAGGCGCAGTCCCTTGCGGACCAGATGAAACAGGCCAATATAACGCTGCAGGGCAGGGAAGAAGGTCAGGCTGTTACAGTCAGCGCGGGAAACCTCGGCTTTCAGTGGACAAATCAGGACATCTGCTCCGAGCTTGCAGGTTACGGACAGGAAGGAAATCTCATTCTCCGTTACAAAGAGAAGAAAGACCTTGAGAAGAACGGAGCGAATTACAGGATCGGCGTCGGTTTTGACAAGGACATGATCAAAGCCTTCCTGCAGAACAACTGCACCGCGTTCGACAAAGAGGCGGTGAACGCGACGCTGACAAGATCAGACGGCAAGCTGACCGTAACCGGCGGAGAAGACGGTTATCAGGTGGATCAGGACAGTTCTGCTGACAAAATTTACAATTTCCTGACAAGTGAATGGAGCGGCAAGGACATCAGCATTGATCTTGATGTCAAGGACATCAAGCCGAAGGGATCGGCGGAGGAGCTGCAGCAGCTGACTTCTGTTCTTGGCACATTTACAACATATTATGCGACTTCCAACGCAGCAAGGAAGCAGAACATCGCCAACGGCTGCAAACTGATCAGCGGCACGACGTTATATCCGGGGGAAGAGTTTTCTGTCTTGAAGCATATAACGCCGTTTACGGAAGAAAACGGCTACGCTCTGGCAGGCTCGTACCTCGGCGATGAAGTTGTCGAAAGCTTCGGCGGCGGTATCTGTCAGGTTTCGACGACGCTGTACAATGCGGTCATCCGCGCGGAACTCAAGGTAACAGCCCGCTCTAATCATTCCATGATTGTCGGCTATGTAGACCCTTCTTCGGATGCCGCGATCGCGGAGTCGTCCGGCATGGATTTCCGCTTTGTAAACAATCTCCCTGATCCTGTATATATTGAAGGATCGGCCGACGGAGGTCAGATTACCTTCAATATCTACGGCAAGGAGACACGCGACCCCGGCCGCAAGGTTTCGTTTGAGAGCGAGACGCTGGAGACGACGCCTTCTGAAGGAACCCGAATCAAGCAGGACGCGTCAAAGCCGGTCGGCTACGTGAACGCGGTGCCCGGACATACCGGATACAAGGCACAGCTCTGGAAGGTGGTCACACAGGACGGCAAACAGGTCAGCCGCGAGATTTTCAATAAGAGCACTTACCAGATGACGCCGGAAATTGTGACGGTCGGAACCGCAGGCAATGTGACGGATGAGCTGAAGTCAGCGATGGAGTCCGGGGATGTTTCCGCCATCAAAACAGCTGCCGCCAACGCGAAAAACGGCACCAGCGCCGCAGCTTCGGCCGACGCGGCCGCAGCGGCACAGAAGGCGGCGCAGGATGCTTACGCGGCAGCGCTTGCGCAGGGCATGGATACCAACTCCGCGATGCAGGCGGCGCAGAGCGCGGCGCAGCAGGCGGTTTCGAATTTGCAGTCCGGCGCGCAAAGCTCCGATTCTCAGGCGGCGCAAAGCAGCCAGCAGAACAGTCAGCCGCAGTCCGGCGTACAGAGCGCGGCACAGCAGACAGACGGGCAGAGTCAGGATGCAGATGCCTCGCCGGCGCAGAATGCAGGCACTCCGGCAGGACAGGACGGAGCCGCGGCGGCCGGCGCACAGTAATGAAGCGCAGTGATATGGATATGGCGGCCGGCGCCTGTCGGCCGCACGGTGAACATGGAATTACGAATTGGAAAAGCTTCAGTTAATGTTCTGGACCGCTCGGTTATGAAGCGGCTTGGCAGCGATTACTGCGAAGCGTCGATCTGGCAGGCCGCAGCAGCCGGCGGCCGCATTATTGCCAGTGACCCTGTAACACTTTCCTGCCCGGACCCCGGGCGCATTGCCGCACACGAAGCGCTGAACGGCCTCGCCGCCCGCGGGGCGGCGCCGGAGACACTCACAAGTGTTGTTTTGCTTCCTGCAGGGAGCAAAGAGGCACTGCTCCGGCAGATTGAAGACGAGATCGCAGGCGCCGCGCGGGAAACCGGCGCAAAAATCGCGGGCGGACATACGGAGGTAACAACCGCAGTGACACGGCCGGTGGTGACAGTTACCGCGGCAGGATCACTCCGCGGAGACCTTTTGCAGACTGCCGCCGCTCCGGCCCCCGGGATGGACATTGTCATGTCGGGCGCTGCGGGCATGGAAGGCACCTGGCTGCTCGTGACAATGAAGCGTGCAGAACTCGAAAAGCGGTTTCCGCCGCAGATGATAGAAACCGCCTGCCGGACATTCCGCGACATCAGTATCCTGCAGCCGCTCGAGCTGGCATTTCAGACAGCGAAAGCCGGCGGCTTCCATATTGCGGGAGCAGTCAATCTTTCGGAGGGCGGCGTGATGGCCGGCCTCTGGAAACTTTCGACGGAAACGGGGACCGGGTTCTGTGTATCGCTGCCGGACATTCCTGTTTTACAGGATACGATTGAGTTCACCGAACATTTCGGCATCAATCCGTATTGCATGGAGTCGTCGGGGAGTGTTCTGCTGGTTACAGAGGATGGAGCCGCAATCGCGGAGGCGCTGAATTCGCATGGATTTGGCGGGACTGTAATCGGACACCTTGCGGCCGGCCGCGGAAAAGTCCTTATGAACGGCGACGAGGCGCAGAACCTGAACCGGCCGGAGCCGGACAGTCTGCTCGCACTGCTGGGATAAGGGCGGCGGTACATTTCGGCACCGGAAAAAGCAAGACGGGCGCACGTGCCGGCGCGGCAGGGCGCCGCACCGGTTCAAAGATGGACACCGGCAGAATCGAAACCTTTTTCTGCCGTCACCATATAGTACAGAGCAAACGCCGGAAGGCGGAGGAGAACGGGATGAATACGCTGAAAGAACGGATTCTTACAATCATCGAAAAGAACAGCCGCATCAACATCGCCGAGCTGGCAGTTATGCTCGGCACCGAAGAGATCGAAATCGCGAACGCGCTGCAGGAGCTTGAGGAAGACGGCATTATCTGCGGCTACCACACCATGATCAACTGGGACAAAACAGGCATCGAAAAAGTAACCGCCCTGATCGAGGTGCGCGTCACGCCGCAGCGGGGCAGAGGCTTTGACGATATCGCGGAGCGGATTTACAAGTACCCGGAAGTCAACACGGTGTATCTGATGAGCGGCGGCTACGACCTGATGGTCATTCTGGAAGGCAAAACACTTAAAGAAGTCGCGATGTTTGTTTCCAACAAGCTTTCGACACTGGATTACGTCGTCGGGACGACAACGCATTTCATTCTCAGAAAATACAAAGACCACGGTACAATCATGAGCAGAAAGTATGAAGATTTGCGTGAGATTGTGACGCCGTAACGCGGGAGGTAATGATGAGAGAAGATTTGCTATGCAATAAAACAGTCGGCCTGAAGCCCTCCGGCATCCGCAGATTCTTTGACATTGTAGCGGAAATGAAAGACGCGATTTCGCTGGGAGTCGGCGAGCCGGATTTTGACACGCCATGGCACATCCGCGACGAGGGTATTTACTCGCTGGAAAAGGGACGCACTTTCTATACCTCCAATTCCGGACTCAAGGAGCTGCGAATGGAGATTGCCGCTTACCTGAAACGTACCCAGAACATGGATTACCACTACATGCACGAAATCCTGATTACGGTCGGCGGCTCGGAGGCGATTGACCTTGCGATGCGCGCGATGATCAATCCCGGAGACGAGGTCCTGATTCCGGAGCCGTCGTATGTTTCGTATCAGCCGACGGTCATTCTCGCTGACGGCAAGCCGGTTATTATTGAACTGCAGGAGAAAAACAAATTCCGCCTTACCCCGGAAGAGCTCGAAGCAGCGATCACGCCGAAGTCCAAGCTTTTAGTTATGCCTTTCCCCAACAATCCGACCGGTGCGATCATGGAGAAGGAAGATTTGGAAAAGCTTGTTCCGATCATTGTAAAACATGACCTGTACGTCATCTCCGACGAAATCTACTCGGAGCTGACCTATGGCGGGAAGAAGCATGTATCGATTGCTTCGCTTCCGGGCATGAAGGAACGCACAATTCTGATCAACGGTTTTTCAAAGGCATACGCGATGACCGGCTGGAGACTCGGTTACGCCTGTGGTCCGGAGCCGGTAATAGCCCAGATGACCAAGATTCATCAGTACTGCATCATGTGCGCACCGACGACTTCACAGTATGCCGCTGTAGAGGCACTGCACAACGGCGATGATGATGTGAAGATGATGCGGGAGTCGTATGATGAGCGGCGCAGATTTGTTCTGCATATGCTGGCGCAGATGGGACTTCCTTGCTTCGAGCCGGAGGGGGCCTTCTATGTCTTCCCGTGTATCAGGGAATTCGGCATGACTTCGGATGAGTTCGCGACGCGCCTCCTGAAAGAGGAGAAAGTTGCCATAGTACCCGGCACCGCATTTGGTGACTGCGGCGAGGGCTATCTGCGTATTTCCTATGCGTATTCCATCGACAACTTGAAGAAGGCGCTCGGTCGCCTTGAAAAGTTTGTGGGCTCGCTCCGCGCTTAATCCTCCAGCTGATCATTCACATCCGAGCGCCTCAGTGAAAAGATAAACTCGCTTCCGACATTCTCGGTGCTGACCACATTGATGTTTTCGTCATGGGCGCGCAGTATTTCCTGCACAATCGAAAGGCCGAGGCCTGTGCCCTTCTTGTCCTTGCCGCGGGACAGGTCAGTTTTGTAGAAACGGTTGAAGATCAGCTTCTGGTCTTCTTTGGGAATGCCGATGCCGGAATCTTTTACGGAGACAAAGATTTTGCTGTGGCGCTCGGTCGTTTCGATCCGGATTGAAGAATCCGGATGGCTGAACTTAATTGCGTTGTCCACCAGATTATAGAGCACCTGCTGGATCTTTTCCTTGTCGGCGTTCACGTAGAGCGTATCACCTGAAAGAATCAGTTCGAAACGAAGGCGTTTCTCCCGGCAGACCTGCTCGAACGAAGCCGCGACATGACGGATTGTGTCATTGATATCAAAATCCGTGCGCGTTAACAGCATACCTTTGGTTCCCAGACTGTTCAGCGTCAGAAGACCGTTCGTCAGCTTGGTCAGCCGGTCGGTTTCGTCGAGGACGGTTTTCAGATATTTCTCGTGCTTTTCCGGGGGAATCGTCCCGTCCAGCATCGCGGTCAGAAAGCCGCGGATCGAGGTCAGCGGAGAACGGAAATCGTGCGAAACATTGGCGATGAATTTCTTCTGATCGTCTTCGGAGCGGGCGATCTCGCCGGCCATATACTGGAGCGTTGCGGCCAGATACCCCATTTCGTCTTCCGATTCCACACTGAACGTGTAACTCATGTTGCCGGCGGCATACTGCTCGGTAGCTTTGGTGATTTTCTTGAGCGGCGAATAGACAATTTCCGTGAAGAAAATCAGAATAATGATCGACAGCAGAAAGATCAGAAGCAGCATGATATAAGAAATATTCAAAAGCTTTCCCGCTTCCTGCTGCACACCGGAAAGCGCCGTGTGGATCACGACGTAACCGTTGGTTTTGTAATTCCCGGTGATCGGTGCCAGAACCGATATCATCGGTTCGTCGAAGCTTCCGAAGAAATCTCCGACGGTATAGATTTTGCCCGCGAAAGCCGAGGGATTAAAGCCCTTGATATAGACTTCTCTGCCGGGATCAAGTTTTTCCCCGGATTTTGCGACCATACGGCCGGACGGGTTTATAATCCAGATCTGCGCGTTACTGTAGCCGGCAAGAACCGTGATCTGCCGGGAAACCGTATCAAGCGATGTCTCGGAGCTGTACAGATCCGCGGCATAGGTATTCGCAATCTGCGTCGCTTCTCTGTACAGCGCGTCCGAAGTGCTCTGCAGACAGTGGTCTTCGAGCATGTTCGAGACGAATGTCGCGACAACGATAAACCCGAAAATGCCGAACAGAAGATAGGCGAGGATAAATTTCAGGTAAAGTGTTTTGCGCATGGCACAGCGCCCCCGTCAGCGCTTCGTGCGGAACTTGTAGCCGACGCACTGAATCGTCTCGATGCCCCAGTCCGGCGTCTCGTGGATCTTTTCGCGGATTCTCTTGATATGTACGTCAACCGTGCGCGTATCGCCTGTGTATTCGTATCCCCAGATGCTGTCGAGGAGCTGTTCCCGCGTAAAAACACGATTCGGCGAAGCCGCCAGATAATACAGAAGTTCCAGCTCCTTCGGGGGCATCCGGATATTCTCGCCCATATACGTGACCGAGTAATTGGTTTTGTTGACGATAAGGCCCGGGTATTCGACGATTTCGTCGAGCGGCTCCTGTTTTGCCGTCCGTGCCGCATTCAGCCGGCAGCGCCGGAGAACCGCGTTGACACGCGCAACCAGCTCTGTCGGATCGAACGGCTTTTCCATGTAGTCGTCCGCGCCGAGCTTGAGACCGTGTACTTTGTCGAAAACTTCTCCCTTGGCGGACAGCATGATGATCGGGACGTCCGAGTGCGCGCGGATTTCCTGACAGACCTGATAGCCGTCCACACCGGGAAGCATCAGATCCAAAACAATCAGGTCCGGTCTGTACTCCGGAAACCGTTCCAGCGCAGTTTCGCCGTCATGCGCTTCCTCTGTGTCATAGCCTTCTTTTGTAAGGTAGAGACTGATCAGTTCGGCAATGTTTTCGTCATCGTCTACGATCAGGATTTTCTTCTTGTCTGCTGCCATCTTGTTTCACCTAAAATGTAACAATCGTCACGCCGGCATCGCCTTCGCCGAATTCGCCGCTGCGGTACGATTTGACCCATTTCTGCTTACGCAGATAATTGTGCACGGCGCTGCGCAGCGCACCGGTTCCCTTGCCGTGAACGACACGTACACTCTCCAGATGGGAAAGCCTCGCATCGTCCAGATATTTGTCGAGCGCCATGACGGCCTCGTCGGTCGTCATACCGATCAGATTGATTTCCGGGGAAATGGACATCGCGTGTGAAAGATCCAGCCCGTCCGTGCTTCTGCCGGCATTCGGATTCCGGAAAGCTTTCTTTAAACTGCTTTTGCCCGTGCGGCTGCCCGGCTGCAGTGTCATACCGGTCTCTTCGTCGATCAGCGCGAGATCTTTCAAAGATACCTGCGAATTCAGAATGCCGCAGCGTACCTGCAGCTTTCCGTCCTTGTCCGGAAGCGTCGAAACAACGCCTTCCATGCCCATGGACAGAATCTTCACCTTGTCGCCGATATGAATCTCGGAAGGCTTCAGCTGCCGGTGCGCGGGAGCCGGCGCCGCGGGGTGCTGCATCGAACGGTTCTTCGCGCTTACCTTCTCGCGCAGATTCGTGCGCGTCTTCTCCAGATTGACAATATTGCCGCCGCCCTTGCGGATCTGCGAGATGGCATGATCTGCCGTATCCTTCGCGTCCTGCAGAATGTTCCGCGCTTTTTCGTTCGCGTTGTCCAGAATTTCTCTGCGGCGTTGTTCGATCTGCGCTTCTTTCTTTTTCAGCTGCTCCTCGCGCTTCGCAAGATCCGCGCGGATGCGCTCGGCTTCCGCCTGCTCCTTGGCCGCTTTCTGTCTGGAAGTTTCCAGATCTGTCAGCAGCTCTTCGAAATCCTTGGACTCCTGCGACATCTGCTCCTTCGCGGTTTCAATGATATAGCCGGGCATGCCCAGTCTCGCCGCGATCGCGAACGCGTTGGACTTGCCGGGAACGCCGACCAGCAGCCGGTAGGTCGGCTGCAGCGTCTCCACATCAAATTCGCAGGAAGCGTTGACAATTCCCTGCGTTTTCATCGCAAAGAGCTTGAGCTCGGCATAGTGCGTCGTCGCGAGCGTGGTGATTCCCCGCACATGCAGGAAATTCAGAATCGAAATCGCGAGAGCCGCACCTTCGGTCGGGTCCGTGCCGCTGCCCAGTTCATCGAACAGGCACAGACAGTCTTTATCCGCGCGCCGCAGAATATCGACAATGGAAGTCATGTGCGACGAAAACGTGGACAGATTCTGCTCAATGCTCTGTTCATCGCCGATATCCGCGAACACCTCGCGGAATACCGACAGCTCGCTCCGGTCGCCGGCAGGGATATGCAGCCCTGCCATGCCCATGAGTGTGAAGAGACCGATGGTTTTGAGCGTGACTGTTTTGCCGCCGGTATTCGGACCTGTCACGACGATCATGTTATACTGATCCCCGATTTCGAGATCAATCGGGATCACCTTCTTCGGATCGATCAGAGGGTGTCTGCCTTTTCGTATCCGGATAACATGATTTGTGTTCAAAACAGGCCGCATCGCATTCTCCGAAAGCGCCAGCGCGGCTTTCGCGAAGATGAAGTCGAGCTCTGTCATGTTGGCCTGATCGTCCCGCAGCGCTGTCAGCTGCTCTCCTGCCAGAGACGAGAGGGATGAAAGAATACGCTCTTCCTCCTTGCGCTCCTGCCCGTGCAGTTCCCGCATCGTGTTACCCAGCTCGACAATCGAAGCCGGCTCGATAAACAGAGTGGACCCGGCCTTGGAGGAATCATGCACAATTCCTTTAACCTGCGCCTTGTATTCCGCCTTGACCGGCAGACAGTAGCGGTCGTCCCGGATTGTGATGATATTGTCCTGCAGGCAGGAAGCATAGGTGACATTCACCATGCGGTTCAGCTGGGAATGGATCTTTTCGTCCGTCTGTGAAAGCGCGCGGCGGATTCGCCGCAGCTCCGGACTTGCGTCATCGGCGATGATGTCTTCCGCGGGAAGGCAGCGCCGGATTTCCTTCGCGACAGGCGAAAGAGGATACAGGCAGTCGAAAAGATCAAATAAAGGGTCGCTCTCATCCGCCGGCGCGCGGCCTTTGACAAGCGCGATGTTTTCCAGAAAGGAAGCCAGCCGCAGGAGCTCCGCGGCAGGCAGAGATGTTCCGATCGCAAGAGCCTGAAAGTCAGCACCAAAATCCCTGTTGCTGCCAAAACTGATGGAGCCGTTCCGCAGAAGAAAGGCAAGCGCCGCCCCGGTTTGTGACTGCGCCTTTTCCATGTCCTCCAGATCGGTCATCGGCACAAGCGAAAGACACAGCTTTCTGCCGGGATCAGAAGTTGCATGGGAAGCCAGAAGTTCAATTATCTTGTTGTATTCGACAACACGCATTACTTTTTCATTCATAACGAAAATTATAACACAAGCCGGACATCGCGCCCAAGGGTAATGCATGCAGAGGCAGGATCATGCTATACTTAACAACAGTACTGCGCAGGCAGGCCCGCCGACCGGACAGCACCGCGAAGAGCTGCCTGCCGCCGGAGCAGCGCTGCGCAGGAGACGGAGCGGATAACATATGGAAGAGGAAGAGAAGAAAACAAACGAAGTCAATACCGACTTCATGAAAGAGAAGATCAAACAGAGACCGGTCAACAGAAAAAAGCTCCTGCGCAGAACGGCAATCACCGCATTTCTCGCAGCCATGTTCGGTGCTGTGGCGTGTATTGTTTTTCTGCTTCTGGAGCCGGTCATCAACCGCGCGATCAATCCGCCCGAGATGCCCGAAGCCGTGACATTTCCCGAAGAAGAGCAGGAAATGTCTCCGGAGCAGATGATGAAGAACGAAAAAGAGCTGACGCAGGAACAGGTGCAGCAGCAGATTTCGGAAGAAGTTTCCCAGCAGGTGGACAAAGACCAGATCAAGCAGGAAGTTATCTCGGACATTGAGAGAAGCCGCGGAACAGTCAAAGAGCTGGAAAACCAGTACAGCACGCTCGGCGAAATTGCGGAGAAGGCCGCGGCGTCCGTCGTGACGGTAACCGCCATCACAAAGGACTATGACTGGGCCGGCGACATGTTCAACAATACCGGCAGCAGCAGCGGGCTTGTACTTGCAAAGACCGGCACGGAAATCCTGATCCTCGCGCAGGGAAGCAAGCTCCCTGACGCGGGTTCCCTCGAAGTGACTACAGAGGATCACGAAAGATACGACGCGAAGGTCAAGGCCTGCGATCTTGTGACGGGACTTACGGTGCTCGGCATCAGCGAAAGCGGTCTGAGCGAAGAGGAAAAGGAGAAGTTTCATCCGGCAGTGCTTGGCAGCAGCTCAAAAAGCAGCCTGCTCGGAAAGCCGGTTATCGCGGTCGGAAGCCCTGCCGGAACAGCCGGCAGCGTAAGCTACGGCATCGTGACCAATGCGGCACTGCCGCTGGATCTGCAGGACAGTTCGCTCCTGCAGATTACCACGGACATTTATGGCAGCACCGGGGCGAGCGGTGTTTTGGCGGACCTTTCGGGAAACATCATCGGCTGGATTGATATGTCCGGCAGCAGGAGCGATACCCCGAACCTTGTCTGCGCGGTCGGGGTGACAGAGTTAAAACCCGTGATCGAGGCAATGTCCAACGGGCGCCAGCAGATCTATCTCGGCATTCACGGGGCCGCGGTACCGGAGGATATCGCGAAAGCCCAGAACATTCCGGAAGGCGCGTTTGTCACGAAAGTCGAAATGGATTCGCCGGCGATGGCCGCGGGCATCCAGAGCGGCGATGTCATTACTTCGCTTGGGGAGAGAAAGATCGAAAACTTCGAAGATCTGACGCTCGCGCTCAAAGAAATTGACAAACCGGAGCCACTGCAGGTGTCGCTGCAGCGGCAGGGCGTGAACGGTTATGAGACAGTGCAAGTGCAGGCTGCGCCGAAGGCGCGGTTTTTGCAGTGATATGGAAAGGAACAATATGAAATATATTCAGGATTTTAAAGAGGGAGACAGCATCAGCGATATCTACCTCTGCAAGAAAAAGAGTACGCTGACCGCAAAGAACGGAAGAGCCTATGACAGCGTCATTCTGCAGGACAAAACAGGCACCGTCGACGCTAAAATCTGGGACCCGGGCAGTGTCGGCATCGAAGATTTCTCCGAGATGGATTATGTTGATATCGTCGGAGATGTGACGGTCTATCAGAAGAAGATCCAGCTCAATATCAAACGCGCGCGCAAGTGCCGCGAGGGTGAATACAATCCGTCGGAGTATGTTCCGGTGACCAAGAAGAGTGTCAAGCAGATGTGGGCGGAGCTGATCGCTCTCGCGAATTCGGTGCACAACCCGAACCTGCGGAAGCTCCTGATCGCGTTTTTTGTTGACGACAAGGATTTCGTCAAGAAGTTCCAGACCTCTTCCGCCGCCAAAACAGTCCACCACGGCTTCATGGGCGGCCTTTTGGAACATACGCTCGGCGTCGCGAAAATGTGTGCGTTCATGGCGGAGCAGTACCCGTTTTTAAACCATGATCTTCTCGTGACGGCAGCCCTTCTGCACGATATCGGCAAGACGAGAGAGCTTTCGAGATTTCCGCAGAATGATTACACGGATGAAGGACAGCTGATCGGCCACATCGTGATCGGCGTCGAGATGATTGACGAGAAGCTGCACTCGATCCCGGAGTTTCCGCAGGTTTTGTCGAATGAGCTGCGTCATTGCATTCTTGCGCATCACGGCGAGCTCGAATTCGGCTCGCCGAAAAAGCCGGCGATCGCGGAGGCGGCTGCTCTGAATTTTGCCGACAACGCGGACGCGAAGCTCGAGATCTTCCGCGAACTGTTCGAGATCAAAAGCGAATCGCCGTGGCTTGGTTACCAGGGATTCCTTGAGTCCAACATCAAAAAGACCGAAATTTGAGGAGATGGAAAGGGGGACGGGGTGTTTTGACGCCCTGCGGGGAAGATTTATGAAAATTGTTATACTGGACGGCGCAGTGGAAAATCCGGGAGACCTTTCCTGGACGCCATTGGAAGAGCTTGGAGAAGTGACGGTTTACGACAGAACATCGCTTGTGGAAACGCCGCTGGTCGCACAGAGAATAGAGGACGCGGATGTCGTTATCACGAACAAAACGCCGATCGGCCGCATGACAATTGACGCCTGCCCCGGCATCCGGCTGATCTGCGTGCTCGCTACAGGCTATGACGTTGTAGATTATAAGTACGCGCATGAAAAGGGAATTCCGGTCGTCAATGTTCCCGCGTACGGAACGGAAATCGTTGCGCAGTACGCGGTGGCGCTTCTGCTCGAGATCTGCTCACATGTCGCGCATCACGATGCGGAGGTAAAGAAAGGCAGATGGAAAAACAGCACCGACTGGTGCTTCTGGGACTACCCGATGATCGAGCTGGCCGGCAAAACAGCAGGCATTATAGGCCTTGGCCGCATCGGACAGGCGACTGCCCGCATCCTTTCGGCGATGGGAATGCGTGTTATCGCGAACGCCAGGCATGAGACGCCGGAGGGCAGAAAAGTCGCGGAGTATGTCGACAAGGACACATTGTACCGTGAATCGGATGTGATTTTCCTGCACTGCCCGCTGTTCCCGGAAACCGAGAAGATGATCAACCGGGAGACCATCGCTAAGATGAAAGACGGCGTTATCATCATCAACGACAGCAGAGGGGCGCTGATCGACGAGCAGGCGCTTGCGGAGGCTTTAAACAGCGGAAAAGTTTATGCCGCGGGTCTCGACGTTGTTTCAACCGAGCCTGTGCAGGACGACAATCCGCTGCTTCACGCGAAGAATACCATCATTACGCCGCATATCGCATGGGCGGCCAAAGAGGCGCGCCAGCGGATTCTGGATATCACGGCGGACAATATCCGCGCGTTCAGCGAAGGAAAACCTGTCAATGTCGTGAACGGGCCGTTCTGACAGGCAGTCCGCGCGGAGAGTAAGGAATAGAGTTCATGGAGAAAGTACCATTTCAGAAGAATGACGTCACGGAGCTTGCCATTACAGATCTGGGGAGCGACGGCGAAGGCATTGGCAAGGCGGACGGCTACACACTTTTTGTCAAGGATGCCGTGATCGGAGACTATATCCGCGCCAAAATCATGAAGACCCGGAAAAACTTCGGATACGCGAAGCTTCTGGAAGTGCTGCGCCCTTCGCCGTACCGTGTTCGCCCGCGTTGTGAGATTGCGGGCGCGTGCGGCGGCTGCCAGCTGCAGGCGCTGCGGTACGATCAGCAGCTCCTGTTCAAGTACAAAAAGGTGCGCAGCAGCCTGATCCGGATCGGCGGCTTTGATGAAGCATTGACAGACAGCGTTCTGCGGCCGGTCATCGGTATGGAAGATCCGTACCGGTTCCGCAATAAAGCCCAGTTCCCGATCGGCATGAAAAACGGCGAGCCGGTGGCCGGCTTCTACGCCGGCAGGACGCACTGCATTGTTCCTGTCTCGGACTGCCTGATCGGAGCGGCGGAAAACGCCGTGATCCTGCAGACGATTCTGTCCTATATGAAAGAGTTCCATGTCCCTGCTTATGACGAAACAACCGGGCAGGGGCTTCTTCGTCATGTCCTGATCCGCCGCGCCGTCTATACAAAGCAGATCATGGTCTGCCTGATCGTCAACGCGGAGCGCCTTCCGAAAGAGGAGATCCTTGTACAGCGCCTGCAGGCGATTCCGGAGATGACCGGTATTACATTGAACACAAATACCGGCCGGACGAATGTCATTATGGGAAAGAAGCTCCGGGTTATCTGGGGAAAAGGGACGATCCGGGATGTTTTGCATGTATATAAAGTGAGGGAGAATGCAGCGGCCGCCTCGTCGGTGGCAACTCCGGCAGGTGCGCCGGATGTTCCGCCGGCGGCCGCGGATCCGGCAGGTGCATCGGATGTTCCGGCGGCCGCAGGCATGGGGCAGATGCGGACTGCGGCTCTTGCTTTTGAGCCGGCGGGAGAAGAGGTTTCATTTGATATTTCGCCGCTTTCGTTTTATCAGGTCAATCCTGCACAGACCGAAAAGCTTTACAGTATCGCACTTGCGTATGCGGGCCTGACAGGTCAGGAAAATGTCTGGGATTTATACTGCGGCGTCGGCACAATCTCGCTGTTTCTTGCGCGTCATGCAAAACGCGTCTATGGTATTGAGGTTATCCCGGAGGCAATCCGCGACGCGAAGGCCAATGCCGAACGCAACCATATCACCAACGCGGAGTTTACAGCGGGGCGAGTGGAGGATATTTTGCCGGATCATGCGAGATCCATGCATACGCCGGTCGATGTTGTTGTCGTTGATCCGCCGAGGAAGGGGCTGGATGAGACCTGCATCCGCACGGTGCTCGGGGCGGCGCCGAAGCGGATCGTGTATGTAAGCTGTGATCCGGCAACGCTTGCGCGGGATCTGAAGGTGTTTGCGGAAGGCGGGTACAGGCTGGAGAAGGTGCAGCCGGTGGACCAGTTCGGGCACAGCGTACACGTCGAGACGGTTGTTCTTTTGTCCCAACAGAAACCGGATGATGTCATCAGAGTCGGAATCGACATGGATGAGATGGATGTGACTGCGGCGGAGAGCAAGGCGACTTACGAAGAATTAAAAGAGTATATTTTGGAGACCTACGGTTTTAAGGTATCGAATCTTTACATTGCCCAGGCAAAACGGGCAATGGGAATCATTGAACGGGAGAATTACAATAAGCCCAAAACAGAAGGCAATCGTATACCGCAGTGTCCACCTGAAAAGCTGAAGGCGATTCAGGAAGCGTTGCTGCATTTCCAGATGATTTAGAAATAGAGAATAGCTTTGATCGAAGGGCTTCCAGCCCGGAGATCAAATCAAGGGGATTGGGGAATTCCCCAACAAGCTAAGTTCAGGGAGGACACTAATGTACTACCTGAACCCTGCTTGCCACTATTATTATAGATACCTGATAACCATGCAGTTAAGGGTTGCTCCATCTAGAGAATCAAGGCAAGTAGTGATTTGAAACAACAGCTTGGGAACAGCGTAAGCTGGGGGGAATTGCCGACATTGTGGGCGGTGGAACACTAAGTACAGGCAATCCGAGCTATTGGAATGGTGAGATTGATTGGTATGCACCTGCTGAAATTGCAGACCAAATCTATGCAAATTCGAGTCAGAAAAAGATAACCGACTTGGGTTATGAGAATAGTTCAGCAAAAATGCTTCCTCCCGGCACAGTCCTGTTTACATCTCGTGCGGGAATCGGAAAACCGCCATTTTAACCCGAAAAGGCTGTACTATGGTGTGCTTCCCGTCAAGTGGACAGTACAAATATTCAAAGGTTTTCAGAGGAAAGGATGCCGTGCAAAAGCAGCATCCTTTCCTTTATGCTGCAAGCTTCTTCTCATGGTACTCCATCGGTGTCAGAACACCCAGCTTGCGTTGAGGACGTTTATAAGTGTAATAGTTCATATAGTTATCGATCGCTGTTACCATGTCTTCCCTTGAGTGGGACTTCTTCGTGTAGTACATCTCTCGCTTCATAAGGCCCCAGAAGCCTTCCATCGGCCCATTATCTGTACAATGTGCGGCCCTGGACATGCTCTGCGTCATTCCTGCCGCGATCAGTCAATTGTGGAATTCTTTTGACGTATACTGATATCCCCTGTCCGTTTTATCCTGAATTCGGCATAATACGGACTATGCCGAAGAAAAAACTATGCCGAAGTTTTTCTTTATTCCCTGAGTTTTCTACGATGATGAAGGATTCTTCGGCATAGTATTTCGGGTCAATCCAGAGAATAGAGCAGCTTCTTTATAGCAGCTTTCTTCCAGATTTTTTCGTCATCCTCAAATGCCGGGGCGGCTTTATTCATTGCTTCTGTCATCATT